>Ga0302253_1001887_pt1 | contig 11398 bp, 14 predicted proteins | sample AAG_RA_Trp_MG_FD_193537 | JGI IMG/M metagenome (GOLD analysis project Ga0302253, IMG submission 193537) | Enriched activated sludge microbial communities from anaerobic digester in WTTP, New Holstein, Wisconsin, United States - AAG_RA_Trp | ecosystem: Engineered > Bioreactor > Anaerobic >... | reverse complement strand
TAAAATCCTGATGATCTGTTCTTCCCTAAACCTGTTTCTTTTCATAATGCTTTCCTCCTTAATGTTTTCTACATTATAGGAGAAATCACTAACTTTTCAATGGTACTATTTTCGGGGGGCACGTCACCACCACCTACTAAAAACTTGCCATAATCTGCTCTACTGGTTTTCAGTAAATTCTCTGCTTCAATGAAACTATTTTCCGCGTCACATAATTTTCCTAATTGATGATATACATGACCTAAACGAGTTCTATTAATAACGCTTTGTGATAAATCTTCTGAAAGATCTGCGTATTTTACACTTTCTTTTGCATTTTCAAGCGCTTTATCGAAATGCCCAACATATAAATAAATATTAATCAAACTTCTTAATACCTTTGCAGCTTCAGAAAAGTTCCTGTTTTTAATATACAACTCTTTTGCAATTAAAGCAGGTTCAATGGCTTCAAAAAATCCCCCAATAGTCCTTAACCGATATGATATAAGATCAAAGAGTATGATTTTATTTGTATCACTTAATGAATCAACAATTTTGTTCCACTTATTGGTAAAAAAACAAGATAAAGATTCGATTTCGCAACCAACAGCTCCGTATATATCCATTAAAAAAAACTTATTCTTTTGAAATATTCTAGGAAGATACAAGTTGTTAAAAACATCTTCAAACTCACCAGCATAACAGCCATGTACAACAGCATCATATAATAAAACCATTTTTTCAAATGAATCAATATCATATGAACTCGAATTTTTAAGAAATTGATATATCGCATTATGTCCTTGCTTCCATGCTTCTGGAAATTTTTCTTTTAATCTATTACCAAAGTATTCTCGCACCAATGGGTGTGCATCAATAGATTCTGGAGACAATTCATTAACTGGTGAGAGCAACTGAGTTTCTCTAAGTCGAGCTAAAGTCTTTTTGAATTCTCTGAAATTTAGTTTTTTAAGATTTTCTGTAAGATTTTTAATGGCTGGTGCAGATAACAATGAATGGGTTTCCACTTTTGACGTTATGCGATTAAAAAGACCAAGCAAATATAAAATGTCGAGTTCTGGTTTATCAGCAAATAATTTTTCATAGGCACCCATAATTTTTTCTGCGTGTGATGCATTGTCAATTTGTTTGTCAAAAAACAATACTTCTTGATAACGATTTATTTCTCCATCAAAAACAATGTTCAGATATGATCCCATTAACTTTAATGCTAAGGCATGATAATCAATTTTTTTTGCTACATTTTTTAGCTCTTCATCAGTCCCTTTTTTTACTCCTAATGATCTTAATAATTTTATTGAAGTATTTGGCGACAAATTAGGTAATTCTATTACTGGAGCTAATGAGTTTCTAAAAGATGCAATATCTGTAAGCTGAAAACGAGACGTAATAATACATAATCCATTATTGGAAAGAACTAAATTAGTAATTAAAGACCTGAGTGATTCATCTTTCAATTTACCTTCATCAATCCCAGGTGTAAGAAATTGATGTGGTTCGATTCCATCTAAAATCAATATTGTTTTTTGTTTTCTTATTAATTTTGCAAGTCTCTCACCTTTGTCCCAAGCAGTACCATAGGATGGGTCTGGATCTCCAAACCACTTTAGTGCTGATATAATAAATGGGTCTGCCGCTGTATGAATTTCTCTTGCCCCTTGACTGAAAAAAGTCCATCCAAATATTCTCTCAGCATCTTCATAATTCTTTTCCCCCATTTTAGCTAACCAGTGGTTAACTAAAGCAGATTTGCCTTTTCCGCCAAAACCCACAACAGAAATAATATTAACATTATCTTTTTTCCACGCTGAGTTAATTCTCTCCAGAGAAGAGGATCTGCCAAAAAATTTGTTTTCAGTAACAGGTAATAAACGTGTATAAATATCTTTTATAGGCTTGCTTTTAAGAGGATGTAAATGTCTTATGACTTTTTTTTTAGTTTTTCTATAATTAAGTATTCAAATTCTTCTAAAGATTTTTTCCGTAAATCAATATATCCTTTTGTAGGAAGCATTCCTGGTATTTCAGTATCATCAAATATAGCAGGTAAAATATATACTTCATTATCCTTGAAAGCTCTTGCCTGTGCACTTTGTCTTTCATGATTTGACCATAATTTCTCTCTATAATATCGGGAAATAAACATTAAACAAAATTTTGATTTTTTACGATAAATTTCATCTAAATAAGTATATAAATCTGCTCCCCATAAATCCGCTTCACGATATTCGTCATAAAAGACTGTTACATTATTCTTTTGCAAGAAATCGGCAACTTTTGCCACATATTCTCTATCTTCTCCTGCAAAGCTCAACGCAATATCGTATTCATATATACCATTATTTGTATTTAGATAATTATCTTTGGACAAATTTTCGATATAGTCTATTCCGGTATGATTGATTTGAGCTTTGAAATCAATAATACCGGATCGCCCGATTTCTCTATATTCTTCCAAAGAAATGAAACCCTTATCTTTAAAGTATAAGGCATCAGCATAAACTTCACTTAATTCAAAAGACATCTCTTGGGCAATTTTTCTACCAGCTAAATATTCACCAGGGAAAGAGCTATGAAATTTATATAATTTTTCCAATATATAATTTCTATTTTTCATGGGGATATCCCATAATTATTACACATTTCTCTAATAATATGTATTGACAACTTTTATTTTTCCTTTTTAAAATTCTTTTTATTGCACTGAACCCAATTAGCATGTTCCTTTGAAACATGTTCTTCAATTCTTTCAGCAAGTAAACATAGAGAATCTTTTTCATTCATATCTCGATAAGGTCCACTTTTTCCTAAAAATGAAAATTTTTCATGCTTTAAAAATTCTGCGGTTGAACGATATTCCATCCATAACATACTGAATTGGTTTAGGTGTTGTATAGCTTCTAAAATTGCTATTAAGGCACCTAATATTGCTGTAACAAAGGTTAATTTAAAAATTGATACTACTGGAATTGAAGAAGCAAAGGAAATTTGGAAAGTTTTTAGCCATAAATACCACTTTTTATTTTTTCCGCTTTTATTGTCATACCATATAATCTGATCTTCTAATCTTAACCATGAAGGTTCTTTTTTCAGATTCTCAGGAATAATTTCGTTAATTTGTGAGTTAATTTTTAATAATTCTTGCGTCGTCAAGAAAACCTCCTAAGTTGCTTGGATCCCAAGAATAAAACTTAACTTTATCATTTATTGAGCTTGGTAAAGTAGCTCTTCCAATTCCTTTCACAGCCATAGCTACAATTGGTTTTGCATTTTCAATTGCTTCGTTTAACTCCCAATTTACCCAATCACTTTTATAAGTATCTTCGCTAATAATGCAAAGTATGACCCCAGCTCGGGAAATTTTTTCTCGGATTTTGCTTTTTATATAATCAGCATCTTTACTATTAATAGCTATCTTAACAGATTCATCATAAAAGTCTAAATCAAAATCAGTATTTTTAGCCAATAATCGTAATCCTTGAACCTTGTCTCTGTCTTCAGCTTTAAAGCTAATAAATACTCTTTTCATATTTCAAAGCTCCTGTAACCCGCTTTAATTTTATTAAGGTATAAACTTCATTTCCAGACACAATTACCATATACATATGAAAATCCGATGGATATTCATTAATCCAATGATAAATATATTTACATAAATTCCGTGAATCATCAAGCTTTATCAATTTAATATTAGTGAATTTTTTATTCATGACTGACTTTTTCATTGTCAATCTATACCATTCCGTTTTGATTTTATATGAGCAAGAGCCAGATTAAACACAGCATTTCCTAAAAGAAGGTCATCTCCTGATTTAAGCAAAACATCTAATGCTTTTATATGACAATCAATATCTTTTGAACTCGTTTTATCGTTATTGCTATAAATTATTGCACAATCTCCTATAAGGCTTCCTTTAATTCGTAAATCTTCAACATTTTCAACTAAAACAGTCACAATATCAGCCCATAAAAGAGCCAATGAAGGTTGTGATTTTATAACCGACATTTCCTCAAGAAAATAGCCTAATTCAATGGCTTCGTCTCTGGATAAAAAGATCTTTTCTGCTCTGGATTTACCTTCTGATAAAGATATTTGCCCAGATTGAATATTTTCAACAATATTTCTAATTTCTTTAATGAAAAAAGGCTCATAATTTAATGTACTTCTGATTATTGAACGATTTATAATTAGAAAATTAACAAACTCTGGATACTCAGTTTTCCCTTTATCTATCAGGTAATCAAGAGTATTAAAAAATTTATCATCCAGTTCAGCATAATGTTCTTTAATCCAGATTTGTAGTTCTTCTTCACTATTGAGCTTGAAAAGCTGGCTTATAAGATTGGTTTCTCTTTTCTCTTTCATAATAAAACCTCCTGTAAGTAAGTTTGTTATTGTATTAATTTAGTAATTATTTCTTTTAATGGTTTTCATAATCATAAATTAGAAGCCATTAAATAATTCAATTCTTCTTGTGGTAAAAAGAGATAACCATTTTCTTGTTTGACAACTTTTATCTTTCCGCTTTTAGCCCATCTCTGAAGCGTGCGTTTATTCGTTTTTAAGATTTTTGCCGCATCGGCAAGGGAATATAATTTTTTGTTACAGACCTGATCTACATCAAAATGTTTATTTTCGATTATGAATTCTTTTTCTTTTCTTGATCTATGAGATTTAGAATATGAATATGACGACACAACAGTAGTTGGCTTTTCAATCCATCTTTCCTCTTCTGCATATAAATATATGCCTCTGATTAAGAGCTCACATATTCTATTCAATCTTTCATTTGGTGAAAGATCATCATATTCGTTCATTTCTATCGCCCCAATCGATACCTGATTTGATTAAGAGCTTGCATATGCATAAGAATCAGCTCTTTTGGGTTGTTTGCTAATTCTGCCACACTTCTTGGCTGTACTCCTTGGGGAAGATATCTTCCGAATTGATTTAAATATTGTTCAATCAGTGCAATTTTATCTTCCCAGGAAAGAATATCCATGTTTGACATAAAAACATATCGGATATATTGCTCCTCATGATCCTTTTTAAGCTCCTTATAAATAACGTCATACACTGCATTTATTCCCCCTCTAATACCTCTTGAAGCAAGTAGGAAAGCCTCGTCAAGTCCGGAAGAAAATTTGCGATTCAAGATATTTTCTACAAGGCCCATTGCATACCATTGCGGGATCTGAGAACCTGTAGCACATTCATACTGATGCATATAAAATTTTGCGGCTTCCTCAATAAGTTCATATGTGCTGTTAACAAGCACTTTTTCAGTTACATACATTGATCTCCCGAGGTCATGGTACATACTAACCTCGCGAGCGATATTTTCCTCATCTAACAACTGGATAATGTTATTTAGGTCAGCCATATTTCACCTCACTTTTAAATTTCGTCAAACAATTCTTCGCCATCAGGATATGAATTGTCTGATTGATTTTTATAATTGAAATTTTCGCCAGCCTCAGGCTGAGCGTAATACTTACTATTATTTTTTATTATCTCGCTTAGATATCCTTCGCCATTGACTTTTTGCGGACCAAATGTATTTAAGGATACAATGTTGCTGCCTCCGATTTTAAGATAAGCCTGACCTACGCCTTTATCCATGAATTCATTCACATCCACAGCTCCTAAAAACTTCTTGAAAGTATTGTGGGCATTTGTCCAGTCTTGAGAAAAAACAATCATAGTTCCACAGTTTCCAAGAGCTAACTGTACTGACTCATTTAGTCCTTCATATTGCTGAAAAGCTAACACAAGGTTCACTTTACACTTTCTAAGATGAAGCAATGCTAATTCTATGGATTTGACTTTAAAGTTGGAAAGTTCATCGACATATAACGTGAAAGGAACCCTTTTCTCCGGCGCATCTGATAATCTCTGCATTCCGGTATAATAAAATTGAGAAATTAGTGTCGATCCAAGAATATTTGAAGCATCTGCCCCAAGATTTCCTGAATTAATGTCTGCTAAAAAAATCTTTTTTTCATTCATTATTTCAGTAAAGTTAAGCGCATTCTTTTTTTGAGAAAATATCCTGCTAATTTTTTTTGGTTGCAAGAATCTTCGTATTTTCCCGTAAGCACGCTCAATATTAGATTTCGGAATATTTTCAAATTCTTCAGTCCAGAACATCTGGACTTCTTCATTGTCAATAGCAGGAAGAATGCTTTTTCGTAACATTTCGCCTTCATAAGATTTTGAGAGTAGAATGCGGGAATCGGATAAGGACAGATTTTTCCCCGAAAATAAGGTATAGAAAAGTGAATATAAAATTCCTTCAATGATGTAACTCCATTCCCGAGATGTGTAAAAATCTCTTAAACTATCGATCATTTGTTCGGTTCTGAGATTAATATCTTCACCAACATTTAGGTTTAAAGGGTTGTATTGGAAAACTTGATCGTCGCATGGATTGAAATAGATAACGTCGTTAACTCGTTCCTTTGGAATTTGAGGGAGAATCTGTTGTACTGTGTCAGAATGTGGATCAATATAAGCAAGCCCTTTACCTTGCTTTATGTCATCAAGGATCATGGTTGCTTGAAGCTGGCTTTTACCCATGGATATTTTGCCTAAAATCGAGGTGTGTGAGTTTCGTATAAACTCTGGTTGATGTATATTAATCTTTTTGCCTTCATATTCTGTGTATCCTAAAAGAACGCCATCTTTTTTGTACAGTTCAGTAATAGGAAAACTTACAGCATGGTCAAGAGGAATATCTTTTCTCGCAATGATATCTGTTGAAATGTGACAGAGAATATTAAGCTCAGAAGTAGTTAAGATCATGCCAGGACGATAAACGAGACCGGAGAAAATCATATTTTCAATTTGTTCTTTAGTTAGTACCGATTCATAATCTGTTTTTGATAAGAATTTTAATTCTTTTTTGCCATAGCGGATTTTCCCTATAGAAAGATTCAGACTATCCAGAACCTCTTTCCCATGATTATTTTTACTGAAAAGGCCAATTCTTAAACTTGTCGCGAAAAAGGAATGGGCATTGATTTTGTTTTTTGCTTCTTTATGATCCAAGTTAGATAGATGTTGATTCTGATATATCTCTGCATGACTAGTTGATTCAGCTTGAGCAAGAATGAGGTTACTAATATTATCTCTCCACTGATCGGAAATTCGCTTAAATACAACCTGATAAAAACCGAACTCATCATTTTTTATCTGGCTAAGTGAATAAAATATTGGCAGGAGAGGAGAATTTGTATTATCTGAAACCCCATCCATTGTTTCCCAATAGTATGAGCCGGGGTAAAAATCCCGTATGTCATATAGTTCTTCCGGAGAGATTTTACATTTCTCAAAGAAATAAGAAAAAGAGTGTTCAGTGTCGGTTGTTATCTGAATATTTTGAAAATGGCTTTTTAATGCATTTTTAATAACCTCAATATATACTTGCTCTGAACTTAGCTGAATAACTATTCTCTTACAGTTGCCAAGCAGAAGGAATTCAATTGGGCTTCTGATTATACTTATTTCTTTCAAGAGTATTTCAAAATTCTGCCATGTATTCTCATCCTTAGGCGAAAACCATAGTTGAAGAAACGCCCTTCTTTGAATACTGCTAAGCTTATTCACTGTTTGCTGAACAGGGACTACATTATCTGGTCTTAGAAATGATTTCTGTTCATAAGGGTAAAAATACGGTTCTATATCAACTGGCTCTTTATATATTGACGTATCCCTACCTTTCAAGACCTCGATTTTGAAAGAGTCTTTTAATGCGCCTTGCATGATTGATTTAATCATTTCATGTTCTATCGGATTCAGTGGACTCATTCTTTTCTCCAGTATCAAAATTTTCTTTAGTGGTTTCTTTAATACGGAAATACATTTTTAAAAAGTTACTCAATGCCCTAATAACATCCACAACATAGCTATTATTAGGTTCCCATGAAAAATCTGTGGTATGAAATAGATTAAAAGAGTTATTTTCATCGACAAATTCCATGGCGACGTCAAAAAGTAAGATATCCGGCGGTTTGAGCGGATAATTATAATCACAGATTAGGCATATCTCCTGATTATCAAGTTCTCCTTTGAAAACTATACGCCCGTCATTTATCTTGATGCACTCAATATCGGGGAATTCCATTTTGACACTTTCTATTTCCCTATTAAGGCGAACTTGATCTTTCTGATACCAATACTCATAAACGATTTGCTCTGGCACTGGAATCTCTTGTTGCATTGCCAGCATATCTTCCTCAAATTGTGGTACAGGTGTCGGGAAATTATCCTGTATTGGAACTGGATCGTTAAAAGGTATAGAATTGAACATGGCTTTAACCTTTCTTAATATGTTTGAAAAATTGTTGTTCACGGTTAGCATCCTTTCTCATTTATCGCCACATACAGGGCACGATGGGTTTTTCTCTAATATAGCGATTAATTTTTGAAAAGCGTCTTCGAGTACCCAACTGTCGGGTTTTGTACTGAACCACATAATGTATCCCTTATTATCAAACTGCTTCAGATACTGCGTTACATCTTCGCCTGCAAGAATTACCATTGCAAGTTTAGTAGCTATGTCTGAGATAATATTGATGTCAATCGATAAAGCTGGTACGGCTCTTTGTTCTTGGGTTGTATCTATACCGTATTGTTTATTTGTCGATCTGAGAGTAAAAGGATGCTCTTCGTTGTTGCCTTTGAAACAGAGGTAACACGGATCTTCTTTCGTTCCAGAAATAAAGATAATCTGACCAGACTCTGCTTTGTCTGAAAGAGCTACGTATAGTACTGGAATCTTTTTTAATATGCCGATACTATTCACATCGCGTCTGCTATCTTCTGTATCAGTAGCGATAATAATAAGATCAGGCTTCCAGAAGTCTACATAGTTGTCAAAAAAGACGATATCTTGACAGAAATCCTTTGTAAATGCGGTTATTTTAGCATTGGGAATATTTCGAATAATCGCTTCTTTAAAAACTTCTGTCTTTGGCCTTCCGATGAAAAATTCTGGTGGTTCTTGAATTCCCCATCTATATGGATTGGCAATATCAAGCTTATCAGGATCTGTTACTGTAATCTCAATACCATGTTTGGCTAATTCATAGCCAATACGGGAATTAACCGATCCACATGATACAAGTAATGCTTTTTTTGAGTTCACGTTTTGAGATAAAATTTCTGAGCGATTTCTGATGTTATAATCATTTATATCGAAAATCTCTAAAGCAATTTTATCGAAACACATCACATCATTGTTGCTGACTATAAGTGATAACCCCTTTTTAGATTTAGTTTGTTTTTCCCATCTTCCAAGACAATCTAATTGAATTCCTCTTAAACTATTGTTGAGCCCAAGTATTTGGGCAACATTCTCATTGCCTAATTTTCTGCCGAATAAATAACCACCTGTAGCATTTGCGTTACGAATTGCATCAATGACATCTTTAGAGATATAAGCCATTTTAACAGGCGTGCTCTCTTTTTTACGGGTTTTACCAAATCGTTTATTGTTCTTTTGAGTGTTCATTTTTTATCCCTTTCATCTGGAATTGTGGTTGAAGTTTCCTGTTTTTTAACTTCCTTACCCAGTTGGCGAACTAAAAGATCTTCCAATAAGTTTGCTATAGAAGATAAGCTGTTCCATGCATAATAGGGGTGATATTCCTGCATTTCAGCTTCGCCTTGAGAGAACATTATTGTCGGGGGATTTAATGGAAATTCTTGTGGGAAGAAGATATGTATTTTTACATCTTCAAATTGCATCTCACAAAAAATGATATCTGCTCGTTTTATAGCCACATCAATCTTAAAGGTATTTCTAAGATCATCTATCTCTTTGTCTAACCTAGCATTGCCTATTTTGCAGTTGACAAAACTGTTTGTGTTAAATTGATGCGGGAAAGATTCATGCATCTCCTTAGCTTCCAGAATGTTTCTGTAATCAACATATCTTCTGCCAAGTACATTTGTAATATTACTGTCGTTCTCATCAATAACTTCAAGCTTCGCTCGATTAAAGGAAGCATCATTTATGTTGTCTCTAATTGCCAAAAATGGGCAAAATTCAATAGTCCCATTTGAATCGAATGTAGTTATTAAAATGCTTAATGCTGGTAAATTTGAATGAATTGGATCATGAAGAATCTTTTTGCTGGTTTGTTCGTCTGTCCCTGACATCTTAGGAAAATACATGGGGTGCATGTGGAAATCTCCCAAGTAATGTAATTCTGATAGGGCACTTGGATACTGAGATATGATTGCACAAATCATCTTATTTTGATAATTATGATCTGTTACTAAATGTCCGCCGCTCTGAGACGCGTTTGTTCCTGTGTCTATCGCATATAAAATTAAAGGTATACGATTGAAAAAGATACCGACAAGTGAACCTCCGCATTCAATCTTCATGTTTTTCCATTTAAAGGATTCGTCATTAATTACCTGTATTGCTGATTTTGTAATAAACATTATATTTTCTTTCATGATTGGTCTCCCCTTCCTATTACCATTTGCCGGATACTTTAAATGATTCAAAAAGTACAAACCATTGGCTAGCCCAGCCAATGACGGTTGTAATATTATCGATTGCATTAAAATCATTGTGCTGAAGACATAATTCGCCATCCGGATACCGATGTGGAGTATACGGAGGGAAATATTCGTATGGAGCATAAACTTTAATTCGACTACCATTCCCATAGTAATATGGATATCTGGCTTCAATGTAGTGCCTTTCTCTAAGCATGTCATTTGGGAAAATCCAACCAGAGACTATAGCTGTTCCATCTTTATATAAGAAATCTAACTTCAGCTGCGGAAAATCGATTTGAAGAAGTTTTATTTCTAATATTAGCCTTTTTTCGCCTTCATCTGTTTCATACCACTGCATAAGCAATCTCCTTTTTTTAGAAAGGGGACAATATGTCCCCTTTACGTTAACTTTGCAAAATGTTTCCCCAAGTATGTTGCTTTACGATAGCACCATCGTTTTTTTCAGGATTGCTGTCTACTGGTTTGATAGTTTCGTTTGTTGCTACCATTGGAACTCCTTTACGAATTTGTTCTTTAATGAATTCTCTTTTGGCGTTGTCCATTTTTTAACTCCTTTCATAGTTAAATTTGTTTACAATAGGCTGTAAGCCTTTACGATCCGAATATGGAACCTTCCAAATCGGATTAAATATAAATTCATATGGTGTTATCTTGTCAAATGTAGTCAACCATATCATTCCCTTGTGGCTATTGATGTCATTACATGTAGCCGCAATGTTATTGAGTCGTGATGACGTGCCCCCCGAAAATAGTACCATTGAAAAGTTAGTGATTTCTCCTATAATGTAGAAAACATTAAGGAGGAAAGCATTATGAAAAGAAACAGGTTTAGGGAAGAACAGATCATCAGGATTTTAA
>Ga0302253_1001885_pt1 | contig 11401 bp, 6 predicted proteins | sample AAG_RA_Trp_MG_FD_193537 | JGI IMG/M metagenome (GOLD analysis project Ga0302253, IMG submission 193537) | Enriched activated sludge microbial communities from anaerobic digester in WTTP, New Holstein, Wisconsin, United States - AAG_RA_Trp | ecosystem: Engineered > Bioreactor > Anaerobic >... | reverse complement strand
CCGCCGCACCGGGCGCACCGTGATCCTGATCGATCATTCACCCGAAGTCGCCCTTTCCGCCGACCGGGTGATTGTGCTCAACGCGGGTGAGGTGGTTGCAGACGGTGAACCGGGGGTTGTTTTCGCGGCGTTGCTTTCGGGCGGAATGCCGGGAATCCGCGCCCCGCAACTCATGGATACCCTCCAGCGTCTCGGTATCCCGCCCTGTCCATCGACGGTCGAGGAAACTGAAGCGCTGATCCGGAAAAGGTATCGGGTCGAATCGGCTGGACACCGCCGGGAATCGGAACTCCGGCCGGACATCACCGAACCTGCCATACGTGTCGAAAATCTCCGGTTCTCGTATTCGGCGTGCCGTGTTCTCGACGGAATCGACCTGTCGATCGGTCGTGGTGATTTCGTTGCGTTGCTCGGGAGGAACGGTTCCGGCAAGACGACACTCGCGAAACACCTCAACGGCATTCTGACGCCGGACGAAGGTCAGGTCTGGATCGGCGGGATGCCGGTCAACGGGATGTCGGCCGGTGACCTGGTGCGGTCGATCGGATATGTGTTTCAGAACCCCGATCATCAGTTGTTCTGTCCGCGGATCCGCGAGGAACTGGAGTTCGGACTGCGTCAGGGCGGTATTGACCGTTCGGAATGGGATCGGCGCATCGAGGCGGCGCTGGGGGCTGTCGGTTTGTCGGGACGCGAGACTGCGGATCCGTTCATGCTGACGAAGGGGGATCGGCAGCGTGTGGCGGTGGCGAGCGTGCTGGTGATGACGCCGCGGATCATTGTGCTGGATGAACCGACAACCGGCCTGGACCACCGCGATCAGCTCGGCATGATGGCGCTCATTGAACGTCTCAATCGCGAGGGCCATACGATCGTGATGATCACGCACAGCATGACGGTTGCGATGCAGTTCGCGAAACGCATTGTGCTGATGGCGGGAGGGCGGGTCATCGGCGACGGCGATCGGTCCTTGTTTCTGCGGGATGATCTGTTCCTTGAGGCGGGATTGCGTCGCCCGCCGATTGCGGATTTGAGCGCCCGGTTCGGCTGGATCGCCTCATCCGTCGAGGAGTTCGTGGCATGGGTGCGGGAAGGTGCGGGCGGAGGGGATCGGCCATGATGACGGTTTACCGTGCGAGGCGTGGGTTTCTGCACGACCTTTCGCCCATCACGAAACTGATGCTCCTGCCCGGTGTGTTCCTCCTGTCGCTCCTTTCAGATGACCCGTTCGTTCTGGCGAGCCTGACGGCCGGACTGATCGTCGTCGCCTGTGGTTCCCGGCTGCATGGGCTGATCTGGAGCAGTCGAGTGATCCTGGGGTTGCTGTTTGTCTTTCCGGCGGTGATGTGGACGTTCATGTATCAGGGTATGAACGGGCGAGGGTTCATGGGGATTCCGGGTGCGACGACCGAGGGAGTCTTGTATGGATCGGCAATGGGGTTGAGACTCGTCGCGATGCTTGTGGCCGGGTTGTTACTGCTCGGGTCGACGCGCGTCGAGGAAATCGCATGGGGATTGACGCGCTTCGGGCTGCCGTATCGTCTGAGTTTTGCACTGACGCTCGCGTTCCGGCTCGTACCGCTCTTTTTTGAGACCTACCGGACGATCGAGGAAGCGCAGCGTGCGAGGGGACTCGACATCCGGCGGAGCGTGCTGGAACGGCTTCGGGGTGTCATTCCGCTTCTGATTCCGGTCTTTGTGGCGGGATTGAGGCGAACCGATCAGCTCGCGGTCGCCCTCGAGGCCAAGGGATTCGGCCGGCCCGGAAAACGCACGTCCGTGGTGTCTCGTGTGATGCGGGTCAGGGATTGGACCGCGCTCGCAGCAACCGTTCTTCTGATCGTGCTTTTGGGGGTCGTTCGGGCATCGCTTTAGCTTCTCGACGTGTGCTCAAGAAAAAGATTGCCAAAGAGAGAAGATTTTATGGTAAAATCCGATTGGCTCTGGGAGGAAGGTTTTGGCCATCGAACTGAGTGTCATCATACCTGCTTACAATGAAGCGTCGCACATCGAGACCACCATTCGTGAATCGATCGCGATGTGTGTCGACCGGCAGTTGGAATTCGAGATCATCGTCGTGGATGACGGATCGCGGGATCGGACTCTGGAAGTGATTCGCAGCGCAGCGAAAAGTGATTCCAGAGTGCGGGCGCTGACCAACGGGACGAACCGGGGGAAAGGATATTCAGTCCGGCATGGCGTGATCGAGTCGCGCGGTGACAGAGTTCTTTTTACGGATGTCGACCTGTCGACGCCTCTGTCGGAATATGACACGTTGTTCGGGAAATTGTCCGAAGGGTATGATATCGCCATCGGATCGAGAGCGCTTGCACAATCGAAGTTGACTCGGAAGCAACCGCCATATAGAGTCTGGCTTGGCCGCCTGGCAAACAAGGCGATTCAGATGGTTGTGCCGGCTCTGCGCGGCATCCAAGACACCCAGTGCGGTTTCAAGTTGTTCAAGGGTCAGGTAGCGCGCGCGATATTCCCGTTACAGCGGATTGAGCGATGGGGGTTCGATTTTGAGATTTTGCATATTGCGCGGAAGCATGGGTTCAGGGTTGCTGAAGTACCGGTGGTCTGGAGCCATTCCGGTGATTCCCGGCTCCGCTTGTCGGATTATCCGAAAACGCTGATGGAGTTGTTCAAAGTCCGGATCAACGACATCAAAGGCTGCTACACGCATCTTTCCTGAAATTCAGATCGCTCGGGATCGGATGCAGATTATTTCCCATGAGGAGGCAGGTTTGAGTTCCAAGCGTCGTAAATTCAAGTCTGGAGGTTCGTATCAGGGGAATCGCGATTGGGATAACATTGGTAACAGGATCAACTCATCCCACTCGGGTAACGGTGGAAAAGGTTATTACTTCTGCGATATCTGCGGAAGCAATGTCCCGCCCGTCGGTTCAGGGGTCCCCTTCTGTCCTCGGTGCATGATCCCGATGCAACTGATGACCGAGACGAATCCGAATCAACGGAAGGGTCCGCAAGCCAAACAGGCTTATGATTACTCCGCCAGAATTTTCTATCAGACAGAAGGCCATCCGCAGTACATCGGCTTGCCGATCGACCATCCGGATCCTGATGATGAGGATGCGGTCCGGCATTATATGATCAGAAAAGAGGCGGCGCGAGCGCAGAAACGGCAGCAGCAGGGCGGCGGGATGTCTCAGAATCAACCACGCCACAACCGCTTCACGAAACGCCCCCCGCAGGGGCGTCCCGATAATCGTCAGGATTTCCGCGGCGACAACCGGCATGAGAACCGACCGGACAACCGGTTCGATCCGCAGATGCGCCAGGACTCGAGATCAGACGGCAACCCGGATGGCCGTGATGGCCGTGATGGCCGTGATGGCCGGGATGGCCGGGATGGGCGATTGGACGGGCGATTGGACGGGCGATTGGACAATCGCCCTGATGCCCGCCCCGACAACCGCCAGCCCGGAGGATACCGGTCAGGCCATCCCGACCGCCCGCAGGGCCAGCGTCCTTCGAACTATCATCATCAGGGCTCCGGACGACCGAACGACCAGCGCTCGTTTCATCGTCGCCCGCCGACACCTCCTCCTCAGGCAACTCAGCCAGCATCCGCTCCCCCGCAGTCTGCCCCTCAAACGACACAAGCCGAATTGCCGCTGAGCCTACCGACACCTCCACCGGAACGGCCGGTTGCATATGATCCTCCCAAGATCGATCCTCCGATTGAACGGAAGATTGATCCGCCGAGTGAGCCTCGGAAGGAGGTCAGGATGGAGCCCGTCCGGGTGGAGCCGATACCGCTGTCCGAAGCGACGAAGGTGGAGGAGACGACGTCGAAGCGACCCAAACGCCGGGTGATCTCGCAGTCACAGGCTGAGGGATTGAAAGAACCGGGTGAAGTGCCGAAAACCCGGAAACTGAGGGTAAAAACACCTTCCGGGAATGAGTCGGCCGCGGAGACGCCGGTGGCAAAGCCGAAGACCAAACGGGTTGTTCGCAAGAAGGCGGAGCAGGGTGCCGAGGGTTCATCCGACGGGGCCAAGCCACTGTTGTGATCATCAACGCGACACTCTGTTATCTCCGCCGTGCCGGCGAAACGCTCATGATGCTCCGGAACAAGAAGCCGAATGATGTGCATCGAGGGAAATACAACGGTGTCGGTGGAAAGATGATTCCGGGTGAGACTCCCGAGGCGTGCGCCGCGAGGGAAATTTTCGAGGAAACCGGGTTGATTGTTGACGAGATGGCTCTGCGGGGCATCCTGACGTTTCCGTGTTTCGACGGGGCGAACGATTGGATTGTCTATGTGATGCTCGTGACGGACTTCCACGGCGATCTGATTGATAGCGCTGAGGGAGAGTTGCGGTGGATCGAGACGGACAGACTCGAAGAGTTGCCTTTATGGGAAGGGGATCGTATCTTCCTGAAATGGCTGGACAGGCCGGGATGGTTCTCGGGCCGATTCGACTATCGAAACGGTGATCTGATCTCGCATGAGGTCCGATTCTATCTATAACCCGCCATGATCCGGGATAACCGGACGGCTGATAGGAGGCACGTATGGCTTTCAATCTGAAGGGACGAAGTTTTCTGACATTGCTGGATTTCACACCTCAGGAAATCCGCTTTTTGCTTGATCTTTCCCTGAAACTCAAAATGGACAAATACACTGGAGTCTACGGACGGAATCTTGAAGGAAAAAACATCGCGTTGCTGTTTGAAAAACCTTCGACCCGGACGCGGTGTGCGTTCACAGTCGCCTGTATCGATGAAGGGGCGCATCCGGAGTATCTGGGCAAGGACGATATTCAGATCGGCAAGAAGGAAACCGTAGCGGATACGGCGCGGGTTTTGGGGCGGATGTTCGATGGCATTCAGTTTCGCGGATTCAAGCATGAAACCGTGGAAACGCTCGCGAAGTACGCCGGTGTCCCAGTCTGGAACGGCTTGACCGATACCTACCATCCAACGCAGATTCTGGCGGATTTTCTTACCCTGATCGAAGAATTCGGCGGGCTGGAAGGTCTTGTGCTGGCTTACGTCGGCGATGGCCGGAACAATGTCGCGAATTCACTGATGGTCGGTTCGGCGAAAATGGGCATGGATTTCCGGATCGTCACACCGACCGCTCTGAATCCGGACCCGAATCTGTTGAATCGGTGCCGGGAGATCGCGAAAGAGACCGGTGCATGCATCACGGTGACCAGTGATGTGAAAGAGGGCGTTGACGGAACGGATGCGATCTACACCGATGTGTGGGCTTCCATGGGAGAAGAAGATAAAATCCCCGAACGGATCGCGCTGCTCAAACCCTATCAGGTCAATCGCTCGATGATGGACGCCACCGGGAATCCGGATACCATTTTCCTTCACTGTCTGCCCGCTTTCCACAATCTCGATACCGCGACCTCGAAAAAATTCCCGGATATCTGTGAAGTGACGGATGAGGTTTTCGAGGGCCCGAAATCGCGCGTGTTCGATGAAGCGGAAAACCGAGTTCATACGATCAAGGCTGTGATGGTCGCCACGCTCGGAAAGTGAATGGGATCGATTTCGATTCCCGGAATGACACGGGGATCTTGACAGGTGGATTGCGTCATGCTAGCGTAATCCAGCCATCGGGCGCTTAGCTCAGCCGGGAGAGCACTGCTTTCACACGGCAGGGGTCAGCAGTTCGAGCCTGCTAGCGCCCATTATGAACCGCCGTCAGGTTTACCTGTCGGCGGTTTTTTTTAGTCATTGGACGAACACTTTATATCTCTTGTATAATTAACAAAGGCTAACTGCGCGGGGTGAGCGATCGGTCAATAGATAGTTCAGGCCAATCGGCGGGGGAGAATCGATTGTGCGGCATTCGACGAACCTTCATGGATTCCTTGTCTGGTTGTTCTGTCTGTGCATGGTTCTCTTCAACTGGCCGATTCTGACCATTTCCGGTTACTCCGGCCTCGTCCCGCTGTTTCTGTACCTGATTACCTGCTGGTCCATCCTGACGCTCGTCGCGTTCCTGTTCGATCGTGATGACCCCGAGAAGGATCAGGATGGATCGGGCGGGACTCCTTGAGAGCGGAAGCGGATGTATAGCCACGCTTTCATCGGGACAATCTGCTGCCTGTATCTGGGATTTCTGTTCCTGGCCGCTTATTGGGTCGAGCGGAAAGCGGTACGAGGCAGAAATCTGGTGGATCATCCTCTGGTCTATTCGCTCTCCCTCATGGTCTATCTCACGGCCTGGACCTTCTACGGTAGCGTGGGGAAAGCCGTCTCCACCGGTACGCTCTTCCTGACTTTTTACATCGGTCCGTCGATCGCCCTGCTGGCCGCTCACAACCTCCTGCGACGTTCCATCCGGATCCGGAACATGTATCGGATCACGAGTATCGCCGATTTCATTTCCCTTCGATACGATCGTTCGGCATCGATCGCCTTCATGGTCACGATCATGTCGCTGTTCGGGATCGTCCCCTACATTGCCCTGCAGTTAAAGGCGATCATCACGACCTTTGAGATCATCGCGCATGATCCGGGCAGGTCCGATCCGGTGTGCTCGAATCTGTATATCGGTCTGATCATATCGGTGCTGATCATCCTCTTTACGATTGTCATGGGCGTTCGCCGGGAGGTTCCGACCGAGCGTCATCAGGGCATGGTCATTGCCATTGTCATCGAGAGTGTTTTCAAACTAATGGGACTGGTCGCCGTCGGAGTGTTTGTGACATATATCCTGTTCGATGGATTCCAGGATATCTTTTCACGATTCAGTCGTTCTCCGTTCGCCGATGCACTCGATCGGATCCAGACGACTCCGAAATTCTATCTCGACTGGCTGACGTATCTCGTTCTGTCCATGTCCGCCTTTCTGTTCCTTCCGCGTCAGTTTCATATGAGCGTTGTGGAAAACTTCAGTGAAATCCACATTCGAAAGGCCGGCTGGATCGCGTCTTTGTATTTCATCCTGATCACGATTTTTATTCTCCCGATCGCTCTGGGGGGCTCGCTGCTCGATCTGCCCCGCCCGGATGCGGATGTGTTCGTGCTGTTGATTCCGATCGCGTTCGATCAGCCCTGGCTGTCGCTTCTCGTGTTCATCGCCGGCTTTTCCGCTTCCATCGGTATGATCATGATCTCCGCAATGACCATATCGACCATGGTCACCAATCATATCGTCATGCCGGTGCTGGACTGGGCGCGGCCCCTGCGGTTTCTCAAACATCACGTGCTGAAGTTCCGGTGGCTTGCCGTCACGGCACTGATTTCCGGCGGGTATTGGCTTTGGCTGAGGGTCGGTCCATTCTTCTCGCTGGTCGATTTCGGTGTGATCGCTTTCGCCGCCGTTCTCCAGTTCACTCCGTCGATCCTCGGAGCATTCTACTGGCGGAGGGGGCATTGGATCGGCGCATTGTCCGGTCTCATTGCGGGGTTTGTCATCTGGTTTCACACGCTGATCGTTCCGGTGTTCGTGCAGGGTGGCATTCTGTCGCTGTCCGTCATCCACTCCGGCCCATGGGGAATCTCCGCCTTGAAACCGGAAGCGCTCTTCGGCCTGGCTGGTCTCGATCCCATCACGCATTCCGTGTTCTGGACGCTGTTTTTCAATGCGGGATTGTATGTCGCGGGGTCTTTGGCGTTCAGGCAGAGTCCCGAAGAGAAACGACTGGCCGATAGCTTCGTCGATATCATGATCACCGGGCATCGGATCGAAACCGTCCGACAGGGCTGTGATATCGATCCGGACAGCAAGAAGCAGAAAATCGTCTCATTGTTCACTCAGTATTTCCCTCTCGAAAAATCGATCGAGTATACCGCGGAGTGTTTTGATCGAACGGGCGTCGGATCGGGTGGGAAGCTGTCCATCTCGGAGTTGGCCGAGTTGCAAGGCGAGGTGGAAAGGCGGCTGGGGAGTGTCATCGGCGCTGCGACCGCGCATTCGGTCATTCAGCGAAGCGACATCATCTCACCGGATGAACTCGACGCTCTCAAATCGGTCTACTCGGACCTGCTGGCTCAATACAAACTCACGCCATCCGAACTGGTGAAGCAGGTGAATGTTCATGAGGAGCGCGAGCAACTCCTCACCCGCCAGGCGAAGCTGCTCGAAGAAAAGATCCTCGAACGCGATCACGAAATCCAGGAACGAAAACGGATCGAAGAAGAATTACGATTGTCCCGGAGTCGTCTGGCGAGCATCATCGATTTCCACCCCGATCCCACGTTCACGATCGACCTGGAGGGGCGGATCACGAGCTGGAACCGTGCCGCTGAGGAGTTCACGGGAGTCGAGGCGAGCGAGGTGATCGGCAAGGGGAATCGGGAGTACGCGGTGCCATTTTACGGTGAGCGTCGTCCCATTCTGATCGATCTGGTGTTTCAATCCTTCGATTCCGTCGAAAAACTCTATCCGACAATCGTCCGCACGCATGGAATGGTTCACGGCGAATCGTTTCTCCATCACCCGATTCGAGGGGACTGTTACCTGATCGGAACCGCAGCACCGTTGCTCGATCCGGAGGGAAACGTCATCGGAGCGATCGAATCGATCCGGGACATTTCGGAACGGAAACGATCCGAGAACGCATTGTTCGAATCCCGCCAGATGCTTCAGCTGGTTCTGGACAATGTCCCGCAGCGCATTTTCTGGAAAGATCGAAACTCGGTATACCTGGGTTCCAATAAAGCACTCGCGCAGGATTGCGGATACTCCTCACCGGAGGATCTGGTCGGGAAAACCGACTTCGAGACCGCCGCTGCCGAGCATGCGGAGCGGTACCGCATGGACGACCGGGCCGTCATGGAATCCGGCATCGCGAAGCTCAATTACGAAGAAGCGCAGACACGTCCGGACGGAAGTAAGGCGTGGTTGCGGACGAGTAAAATTCCTTTGAGAGATGCGCAGGATCAGATCATCGCTGTTCTCGGAATGTACGAGGACATCAGCGAACAACGCCGCGCGGATGAGGAGATCCGGAGGTTGAATCGGGTGTATGCCGTTCTGAGTGAGATGAACCAGATGATTGTGAGGGTACGGGAAGCGGAGCAACTGGTGGACGGCGTCTGCCGGATTGCGGTCGAACTCGGGCAGTTCCGAGCCGCGGTGGTGGCCCGAAGCGCTGATATCACTGGATCCAATATGGATGTCATCGGGTTTCAGGCACGTTTCGAACAGGATCGAAAAGCGCTCGACCGCGCAATTCACAACGGCCTCGATGCATTTATCAACGAACGCACTCCGGCGATTCTGAGCCGTAAAACCGATGTGATCGTGTTCGCATCGAATACATCGAACAACTCCGTCTTCAATCTGCTCTGCAGTGAACTGGGCTATCGCTCATCCGCCGGCCTTCTGCTCGCCTCGTCGGAAGGCATCTGGGGCGCTTTGCATCTGTTTTCGGATGAGGATCATATCTTCGACGCGCCGGAACTCCAACTGCTTGAAGAAGTTGCGGCTGATTTCGCTTTCGCTCTCGAATCCCTAAAAAATGAAGATCAGCGACGTCAGGCCGAAGAAGCTCTATATCATAGCGAGGAGCGCTATCGATCGCTGGTTGAGAATCTCGATGAAGTCATCTTCATGCTGGATGAAAAGGGATTTCTGACGTATGTAAGTCCTGCGATCGAACGATTGACTCAGTACGGACCGGCTGAGGTGATCGGATCGCATTTCTCGCAATTCCTCCACCCGGACGATCTCGATCTGCTCAAGGACAGTTTCTTCCGCACGCTCAATGGCGAGATCGAAGCGTTGGAGTATCGCATCCTGGATAAAAAAGGGATTGTACGCTGGATCCGCTCATCCAGCCGCCAGCGTTTTTCGGGGACACGGTTGGTCGGATTGATGGGTATCCTGACCGATATCACCGATCGTAAACTCGCAGAAGATGCGGTACAGCAACGATTGATCGAAATGGAGGCGATGCATAAGGTTTCGGCGGCGCTGCGATCGGCGGGGAGTATCGACGAGATTCTGTCTGTGTTTCTGGATGAAACCATTGCCGCCATCCAAGGCGAAGCCGGGTGCATGGTGTTGATCGATCCCGAAACGAAGGCGATACAGCACAGGTCGGTTCGAGGCTGGTGCGGATTGATGCGCGATGATGCTCCGGATGCACGCGATGCCATTTTCGATTATGTTCTTGACACTGGAGCCGTGTTTGCATCCGCTGAGTATCGCGCGGATAGCCGGTTGAATGTCGTGGAGATGATCCCTCCGGACTGGGGCGGCGCGTGCGTGCCGATTCGCAGTGCCGATCGCGTGGTCGGCGCAATGATGATTTCGGTCAGGATCCCGCGGATCCTGTCGCGCAGTGACGAGCGTCTTCTTAATACGCTCGCCGAGATCGCCGGCAATTCGATTCATCGGATCAGTCTGAACGAAAACAGAGAACTCCACCTGCGGCGTCTGAATGCCATGCACACGATCGATCGCGCCATCACCGGAAGCCTCGACCTGGGCATCACTCTGGGTATCGTTCTCGATCAGGTCATGGCGCATCTCGATGCGGATGCTGCCGATATCGTGTCACTCAATATGGACTCGCGAACCCTGACCTGCCTGGCGAATCGGGGATTCAAAACTATGCCGTTTCCGTACGCCGTCGATCGAATCGGGGAAGGGTTTGTCAGTCAGATCGTGATGTCACGAAAACCCATTGACATCCCGTTTGGACTGGATCATCTCGGGCATTCGAACCTGCCGCGTGAATTGGTTTCCGAAGGCTTCGTGGCCTATCACGGTGTGCCTCTGATGGCCAAAGGGCAGGTGAAGGGGGTCCTGGAGGTATTCCATCGGAAACCGTTCTCACCGAGGCAGGACTGGATCGAGTTTCTCCAGGTGCTGGCCGGGCAGGCCGCTGTAGCGATCGACAATACCTCCCTGCTGGAAGCACTTCAGACATCCAATCAGGAATTGATCGTGGCCTACGATGCCACACTCGAAGGCTGGGCCCGGGCGCTGGAACTTCATGATCAGGAAACGGAAGGCCATTCGCGGCGCGTGATTGACTGGACACTGAAACTGGCTCGTGCGATGCACCTGGATGAGAGGGACATGATTCACATTCGCAGGGGGGCATTGCTGCACGATATCGGAAAGATGGGGATCCCGGATCAGATTCTGAAAAAACCGGGAAAACTCACACCCGAAGAATGGGAGATCATGTGCAGGCATCCGCAGTATGCATTTGAGATGCTCTATCCCATCTTGTATCTGCGTCCCGCTCTCGATATCCCATACGGACATCATGAAAAGTGGAACGGAACGGGCTATCCGCGCGGCTTGTCCGGCGAAAAGATACCGATTGCGGCACGACTGTTCGCGATCGTGGATGTGTATGATGCTCTGTTGTCAGATCGGTCTTACAGGCCCGCCTGGCCTCAGGTAAAAGTCCTGGATTACATCCGTTCGGAATCAGGGATTCATTTT
>Ga0302253_1001884_pt1 | contig 11403 bp, 12 predicted proteins | sample AAG_RA_Trp_MG_FD_193537 | JGI IMG/M metagenome (GOLD analysis project Ga0302253, IMG submission 193537) | Enriched activated sludge microbial communities from anaerobic digester in WTTP, New Holstein, Wisconsin, United States - AAG_RA_Trp | ecosystem: Engineered > Bioreactor > Anaerobic >... | reverse complement strand
CCTGGATCAATTGCCCATCCGGCAAAACGCTATGCGCCTTCCGCCTCTTCTTCGGACTCCGAAACTGTATCTTCTTCGATCACGGCAAGTACGGCACCAATCTCAACCACATCGCCTTCGTGGGCCATGATCTCGATCACGCTCCCTGAACAGGGCGCAGGAACATTAAAAGTCGCCTTGTCCGTAGATAGCTCAACCAACTCGCCACCTTCCGTAACCGCCGCGCCTTCTTCCACATACCAATAAGAAACGGTGGCCTTGGTGACGCCTTCCCCTAATTCCGGCAGATATACCTTTACCATTGCCTGCTGCCTCCTGTCACTTCAAATTGAAAAACATGGGCCATTTGTTCAACTATCATATCGCAAATCGTTTCCAATTGAACTTCATCACTAAAAAAATCATTGATTGAGGCTGCTTTCACATCTAACCCGCAGGGTTTGATCAAAGAAAAGAATTCCGGGTCTACGCCTATGTTCAACGACATGCCGTGATAGGAGACCCATTTCTTGACGGCAATACCGATAAAACCAACTTTGTAAGGACCGACCCAGACGCCGGTCATTCCCTCCCTGCGATAGGCGTTCAATCCAAAATGCTCTTTTAAGGGCGCGATGGCAGCCTCTTCAAGCATCCTCATATAATGATGCAGATCCTGGCCTATTTTTTTAAGATCAAAAATGGGATAAAATACCGCCTGGCCAGGACCATGATAAGTGACGTCGCCGCCGCGATCCGTCTGGCATAGCTCGATACCCCTGCGTTTAATCTCATTTTCTGAAACAAGGATATGGTCACGGCCGCAGCGCCGGCCATAAGTGATCACCGCAGGATGCTGACAGACAAGAAGCGTGTTTGCAGACGCCCCGCAGGCCACATCCTCGACAAGTTTTTTTTGCAAATCAAGGGCTTCAGCATAAGGGATCAAACCGAGATTCCATATTTTCAACGGGGGATCCGGATAAGCCATGGCTCAAAAGCCCCTTGCGATCTCGGTGACGATCTCACTCAGGCTGGGATGGGCAAAGATGGTTTTCTTCAGGTCGGGGATGCCGATCTTGTTCTTGATAATGACGGAAAACAAATTCACGAGCTCCGTGGCTTCAAGGCCGAAGACGCTGACTCCCAGGATCATTTTTTTTCTCTTGTCGACGACAACCTTCACAAACCCCTGTGTATCGCCGAGGACATGGGCCATCCCCAGAGAAAGATAAAAGATCGTCTTCACCTCATAGTCTGCACCGAAGGCCCTGGCCTCCTGCTCAGTCAACCCTACAGAGGACGCCTCCGGTGTCGTAAAAACGCTGGAAGGAATGACGCTATAATCCCTGTTCTGCGCCTTTTGAAACATGTTGGAAACAGCCAGCTCCCCTTCATAGGCAGCCACATGGGCCAAAAGATACCCTCCCACGCAGTCGCCGGCGGCAAAAACATGCTTCATGTTCGTCGCCAAGGTACGGTCTGCGCTGATCGCTCCATTTTGCACATGCAAAGAACAGGATGATGAACGGACATCTTCAAAGCGACTCTTGCGGCCGACAGCGATCAGGATCTTTTCATATGCGTCGGGGCCGGCCTGCTCCAAGCCCGTCTTAAGCATGACCTTGATACCCTGTTTCTGAAAAGCCTGCGCCAGCTTTTTGCCCAGGTCCTGGTCCATATTCGGCAAGAGCCTGTCGAGCATCTCAACGACCGTCACCTGTGCCCCTAAGCGGCGGAATATCGATGCAAATTCGCAACCGATGAAACCTCCGCCAACAATCAAAAGCGTCCTGGGGACAATCTCCCAGTTCAAGATATCGTCGCTGGAAACAACCCTTTGGCGATCAAACGGGTTTCTGGAAATCTCCTTTGGCTCCGACCCTGTAGCCAAAAGGACAAATTTTGACCTGACTTCTCCTTTACCGCCGACAGAAACCGCTCCAGGTCCAAGCAAAATCCCGCGGCCCTGGACCCATGTGATATTATGCGATTTCAAAAGATAATTCATCCCCTGGGAAAGCCGGGCTATGACTTCTGTCTTTCTCCTTTGGATCTCAGAAAGGCTCGAATTCTTTTTGGATTCTGCAACGAAGACCTTGGTAGGAATACAGCCGCGGTTAAGACACGTGCCGCCGATCTCATTCTCTTCAATCAGGCAGACGGTCTTGCCTAGACGCGCTGCCGCGATCGCGGCGTTAAAACCAGCCCACCCGGCACCTATGATGGAAAGATCGTACGTCATGATGGCTCGCGGATACAACAAACCGGCGCAGCCCTGAGATATGCCGCGCTCGAAGTCAACCCATATTCCCTGGCCTCGGCCTTCGGCCAGGGCCGAGGCCAGGGCCGGGGTTTGTTTCGGGTTACTCTAAGCGGCCACAACGCTCTTGCGCCCTAAAGGGCGGAGCTTTAGGCCGCGCAGAGTCAAACTTTAAGCAACTTGATGGAACTCTTGATAGCATCGGCGGAATCTGCCAGCGCCTTACTTTCCGCCTCGTTCAAATCCAAAGATAGAATCCGTTCGATGCCCTCGGGACCGATGAGCGCCGGGACACCGATCGCCACATCACGAAGGCCGTATTCCCCCTCAAGACAGATACTTGCCGGTATCTCCTTGGAGGCACCCGAAAGGATCGTCCTGACGATCTCGAAAATCGCGGCCGATGGGGCAAAATAAGCGCTGCCGCTCCCATAAAGGGAGACAATCTCGGCGCCGCGCTTTTTTGTCCGCGCGACAATCTCTTCGATCTCTGCAGCCGTGAGCAATTCCGGCAAAGGCTTGCCTCGCACCGTAGCAAGCCTTGCCAAAGGCATCATCGTCTCACCATGGCTGCCGATCACCACGGCGTGGACGCTATCAATGCCGACAAAAAGCTTTCCGGCGATCAAATTGGCAAAGCGGGATGAATCCAGATTCACTCCCATGCCGAAAACCCGTTGACGTGAAAACCCTGTCAACTTATAAGCCAGGTATGTCATGACATCCAAGGGATTACTCACAACAATGACGAGAGAACCTGCGGCGTGTTCCGAGATCCCGCGGCAGACGGTTTTCACGATGTCGGCGTTCTTTAATAAAAGATCTTCCCGGGTCATGCCGGGTTTTCTCGGCAGTCCGGCCGTCACGACAACAATGTCCGCTTCTGCCAGGGCCTTCATGTCCGACGTACCTTCGATGCGCACATCTACGCCGAGCGCATAACGCCCGTCTTCCACGTCGTAAGCCTTAGCCCGCGCAACATTCTCGACAACATCAACCAAAACAACTTGGGCGAGACCGCTCTCGGCAATACGCATGGCCGCTGTCCCGCCCACAAAACCACCGCCAATGATAGCGACTTTTTTCATGATAAGAACTGCTACCCTTTCATTTTTTTGATGATAGCATCAGCCATCTCGCTCGTCGAAGCGGCCGCCGGATCATTCCTGTCTTTTTTGAGGTCATAGGTGACGCATCTGCCCTCTCTGATGACTTCTTTGACGGCACCCTCCAGCTTATCGGCGGCCTTCGCCTCGCCCAGATAACGCAACATCATAACGCCCGAAAGGATCGTGGCGGTCGGATTAACTTTATTCATGCCGGTGTATTTCGGGGCCGACCCGTGAACGGGTTCAAACAAAGCGATCCCGTCCCCCAGATTGGCGCCGGGAGCCACGCCCAGCCCGCCGACGAGCCCAGCACACAAATCAGAAATAATGTCTCCGTAGAGATTCGGCAACACCAAGACATCAAAATTCTGAGGCTTGGTCACCAGCTGCATGCTGAGATTATCGACGATCGCATCGCCAAATTCGACTTTGCCGGCATACTCCTGGGCCACTTCCCTGGCCACGGCCAGAAAGAGGCCGTCTGTATGCTTCATGATGTTCGCCTTATGGACAGCCGTGACTTTCTTGCGGCCGTTTTTCAAGGCATATTCGAAGGCGAATTTAACGATACGGCGCGTCGCGAATTTTGAGATGGGTTTGATAGAAATGCCGGAATCTTTGCGAATCTTCTTCGGGCTCAAGGCGTTAATAGTCTCAATCACCTTGGCGGCATCAGGCGACCCTTCCTGAAATTCGATCCCCATATAAAGGTCTTCGCTGTTCTCGCGGACAATAACAAGATCTATATTCTTGAAAACCGCGGATACACCTTCCATGCTGCGCGCCGGCCGCAGACAAATATAAAGATCGAGGGCATGACGCAGCTGGACGTTGACCGAACGGAACCCTGTCCCTACGGGCGTAACGATAGGCCCTTTGATGGCAACCCTGTTTTTCTTGATGGAGGCTATTACGTCATCCGGCAACGGCGTGCCGAATTTCTTGATGGCCGCTTCGCCGGCAATGAATTCCTCCCAACGAACGTCAACGCCGGTGGCTTCGATACAACGCCTGGCCGCAAGGCTCACTTCCGGACCGATGCCGTCGCCAGGAATAAGAGTTATGGTATATTTCATCGTGGTATGAAAATGTTGTCCTTTGAGTTCCTTGAGTTAACCCTACAAACTCAAGAAACTTTTTTAAAGCTTGATGCCGCCGTATTTTTTGAAATGCTCGACGAGGCCGCCGTCCGAAAGAAGTTTACGCATGACAGGCGGAAGAGGATTGATTTTCATCTTCGTCTTCTGGGTCAGATTGCGCAGCTCGCCGTTCTCCAAGTCGATCTGCAGCTCATCATTCTCGCGGATCCCGGCCGTATCGGCCTCAATCAGAGGCAGACCGATATTAATCGCATTGCGATAAAAGATCCGCGCAAAACTCTTGGCCACGACACCGACAATCCCTGCCTCTTTGATGACGAGAGGCGCCTGTTCGCGCGACGACCCCATCCCGAAATTCTTGCCCGCCACCAGGAAAGAAGCGCCGGGTTTCAGACGCGAATAAAAGGTTGGATCGATATCTTCCATGATATGCTTGGCGAGTTCTTTCATATCGCTGATGGAAAATTTATAGCGGCCGGAAATAATATAATCCGTATTGATATCGTCGCCGATCTTATAGGAAAAGCCCTTAAGGATCATAAGTTCTTGAATTCATCCACGTTCTTGGCCTTAGATAAGGCCGCTTCGTAACTGATCGTCCCTTCTTTGTAAAGTTCTTTAAGCGTCTTGTCCATGGTCCTCATACCGAATTGATGGCCTGTCTGGATCAGGGTGGGGATCTGTTCAATTTCCTGTTCGCGGACCAAGTTGCGGACAGCCGGGGTGCCGATCATGATCTCTGTGGCGACGACACGGCCTATGCCGCTGGCACGCGGCAAAAGAAGCTGGGAAACGACGCCCTGCAGACAGTCTGCCAGCTGCAGCTTAACCTGCTGCTGCTGATGCGGGGGGAAAACATCGATGATACGCTCGACCGTCTGCGGCGCATCCGGCGTATGCAGCGTTGCCAAAACCAGGTGGCCCGTCTCGGCGGCTGTCAGGGCAGTGGAAATGGTCTCCAAATCCCTCATCTCCCCGACGAAAATGATGTCCGGGTCCTGACGCAGCGCATGGCGAAGCGCTTCAGCAAAAGACTTAGTATCAGAATAAACCTCTCTCTGTTTGATCACGCTTTTCTTGTTATAATGCAAGTATTCGATCGGGTCTTCAATCGAAATGATCATTTCCTGGCGTTCGCTATTAATGAGGTCAATCATTGCCGCCATGGTCGTCGTCTTGCCGACGCCTGTCGGACCAGTCACCAGGACCAGACCGTTGGGTTTGCGCGCCAATTCAGCCACAATAGGAGGCAACCCCAAGTCTTGCAATCTGGGAATTTCCAGCGGGATACGACGAAAGGCACCTTCCACGGAACCTCTTTGGACATGAATATTCACCCTAAACCTGTCCATCCCCGCCATGGCCACAGAAAGATCCAATTCCCAGTTCCTCTCGAATATCTCTTTCTGCTCATTGGTCAAAATGGCATAAATCATCTTCTTTGTATCATCCCGTGTCAATCTGGGATAATCCGTCAAGACAAGCCGACCATCGATCCTAAGGATTGGCGGAGAATTTTCCGTCAAATGAAGATCCGAAGCCTTCTTCTCAATTGTCAACAGCAATAGATCTCTGAGTTCCATATGAACTCCTTCATTTTGTCTATGATGGGTATTTGTTCCCAGCAAAATGAACTCCTCAGCTTACGCCGTAAATTTCCCGAAGGCCGGTTCAGCCGGCCGGAGGGAAAATTTACAAGTGCTTAAGTCAGGAGCCGGCATTCGGCCGTTTATTTTAAATATGTCCTCGGGTCTGCGATGCGGCCCTCAATAGCAGATGCCGCGACCGTCGCCGGAGAACCGAGATAAATAAACGATTCGGGATTACCCATGCGCCCTTTGAAATTCCTGTTGGCGCTGGAAACGACCACTTCGCCCACCGAAGGCACACCGTTATGCGTCCCGACGCATGGCCCACACCCGGGAGTCACGACGCTGGCACCTGCCTGGACCAAAATACCAATCAAGCCTTTTTTCATGGCCTGAAGGTAAATGTTTCTCGACGCCGGCGCCACGATGAAACGAACATCCTTTGACACCCTGCGGCCCCTAAGTATTCCGGCCGCGATCTCCAGGTCTTCCAGGCGGCCGTTGGTGCATGTCCCCAGATAAGCCTCGTCGATATGGGTCCCGACGAGTTCTTCGACAGCCGCATGATTGTCGACGGTATGAGGCTTGGCCAACTGCGGCCCGATCCTCGACGCGTCATATTCCTTCACGAGACTGTAAACCGCATCCTTATCCGCGTACTGGGGATTCGGTTTTCTCATTTTATTACGTCCGGAAAGCCATGCCAACGTTTTTTTATCGGCGGGGATAACGCTGAACTTCGCCCCCATCTCGACGCCCATATTGCAGATAGTAAAACGCGCATCCATGCTTAAGGCATCGATACAAGGGCCATAAAATTCGACCGACTGGTAGGTGGCACCGTCTGCCTTCAAGTCCCCGATAATATACAGGATAAGATCCTTGGAATAGACGCCACGGCCGAGTTTTCCGTGAACCACAATCTTGATCGACTGCGGGACCTTAAACCAGTTCTTCCCGCAAGCAAGGCTGATGGCCAGATCCGTGGAGCCGACGCCTGTTGAAAGGGCACCCAAGGCGCCGTAGGTGCAGGTATGAGAATCCGCCCCAAGGACAAGGTCTCCGGGGAGCACATGGCCGTTTTCGGGGATCACCTGATGGCAAACGCCACACCCGATATCGTAAAGGAGAAGCCCTTTCTCGCGGGAAAAATCACGCAGTTTCTTATGAACGGCGGAAACGCCCATATTGGGCGAGGGGGCGCTATGATCAATGACGATCGCGAATTTATCGCGGTTAAAAGCCTCCTGGATCCCCAGGGCCCGAAAACGATCGACAATAATGCCGCTCGTCCCGTCCTGTCCAAAACAGAAGTCGATATTGCAAACCGCAAAATCTCCGGCCTTCAGATCCTGGCCCGCATGATGACTTAAGATTTTTTCTGCTATCGTTTTTGCCATAACCGGTTTAGTCGTGTCGTCCTCGGTTCGTTAGCCAAGCTGTCCGACCCACTCCTCGATCCTATCCAGGCCGGTCTTGATCTTCTCTGTGCTCGTCGCAAAGCTGATCCGGACATAATCATCGCTGCCAAACGGCCCCCCGGGAATCAATGCCACGTATTTTTCCTCAAGCAGCCTCTTGGCAAACGCAAAAGAATCCATTCCGGTCTTTTTGATATTCACAAAGATATAAAAAGCCCCCTCCGGCTTCTTGTAAGAAAGGAACTTGCTCATTTTATCGAGTCTTGAAACAATATAATCCCTGCGCTCCTGGAATTTCCTGCGGATATCATCAAAAAATGCCGGACCCAGCGAAAATGCCGCAAGGGCGGCCTTCTGGACGAACGACGTCGGGTTGGACGTCGAATGATCCTGAATATTGGAGATGGCCTTCGCGATTCCACTTTCGGCAACGCAATACCCCAGACGCCATCCTGTCATGGAATAAGATTTCGAAAAACCGTTCACCGTCACTGTCAGCTTCTTGATCTTTTCGGACAAGGACGCTATCGAAACGTGCTCGATACCGTCAAAAATGATCTTCTCATAGATCTCGTCGCTGATACAGCAAATGTTATTTTCCACACAGAAATCTGCGATGGCGTTGAGTTCCTTCCGACGGTAAACCACGCCGCAAGGATTAGATGGGCTATTCAACACAAGGGCTTTGGTCTTTTTGGAGATACAGGAACGCAGCTTTTCGGGAGTGATCTTGAAATCTTCCTTGAGATTCGTCTGGATGAAGACGGGTTTGCCGCCGGCAAGCTTGACCATCTCAGGATAGCTCACCCAGTATGGAACAGGAATGAGGACCTCGTCCCCTGCGTCCACAATGACCTGGAAGATATTATAAAGGGAATGCTTGGCCCCGCAGGAGACGACAACGGCGCCGGCTTCATAGTCCAGCCCATTGTCGTTTTTCAACTTTTTGACAATGGCGTCTTTGAGCTCGGGGATCCCGGAGGTAGGAGTGTATTTAGTGAAGCCGGACTGGATGGCGGCGACAGCCGCAGATTTAACGGCATCCGGCGTATCAAAATCAGGCTCGCCTGCTCCAAAGGCAACAACATCCTTGCCCTCTTTGACCATTCGTTTGGCTGTAGCCGTGATCTGGAGGGTTGCCGAAGGACTAACCTCTTGAGCTCTTCTGGATAAAGACATCGGACTCGCCGCAGGACCTGTGTTTCTATCACTCAACTTGTCCGCCTTCCAAAACAGGATAAACAGGATAAAGAAGGGATATCTTTGCCGCATTCTGCGGCTCGAAGTCAACCCATATTCCCCGGCCCTGGCCTCGGCCTTCGGCCAGGGCCGGGGCTTGTTTCGGGTTACTCTAAGCGGCCACAACACTCTTGCGCCCTAAAGGGCGGAGCTTTAGGCCGCGCAGAGTGAAACCTCCCTGGCCTTGCCCAAAAGGCAGGCCGAGGACAAGGCAGACAGGTGCGAAGGATTAAAGCGAATCTCTCTCCGACTTAAAGATTTTGCCCAAGCCGCCCAACGGTTTTTTCAACGGCTTTTTTGCCTCGTGCTTGTGCTTTTCTTTTTCAGGAGGAGCCGGCTCAACGTGGGCCTGCGTCTCAAGGGGTTTCTCTGCCTTAGGCTTCTCAATCGCCGCCGGAACCGTCTTGTGCTTAAGCGTCTTCTGTTTTTCTTTAATCATCGTCAATTCCAGAATGACGAGTTCGGCATTGTCTCCCCGGCGCCTTTTATAAGGAATGATGCGCGTATAACCGCCGCTTCTCTCGCGGAACATCGGACCGATATCGGAAAACAGCCTCTGCACCAATGCATGATCACAAAGGACGCGAAAGGCCCTGCGCCGCGCGGCAAGCGAATCTGCTTGCTTACCCCATGTGACGAGACGATCGACGAGCTTCTTGGCAAGCTTAGCCTTCAATTTGGTCGTAATGATTCTCTGGTTCTTCACAACAGCCTGGACCAAAGAATTCAGCGTGGCCTTGTAGTAAGAGCTGAAACGCGAGAGATTCTGTGTCTTGATTCTGTGTCTCATGGGACTCCGTCTATTTCTCTTTCTTCAATTTATTGTCGTCGATCTGCATCCCAAGGTTCAAGCCCATGGCTACGATGAGCTCTTTGACTTCCGTCAGGGATTTCTTCCCGAAATTCCTTAAACCCAGGAGTTCGCTCTCCGACTTTCTAACCAAATCAGCGATGATCTTGATGTCGGCCTCGCGCAAACAGTTGGAACTACGGACGGACAACTCAAGCTCGGAGATCGGCAGACGCAGCTTTTCATAAAGCTGCGCCTCCTCGGGCGTCATGGTCTCTTCCTCTTCCATCTCTTCGGGGATCTGTCCCAAGTTAAGGAAGACATCCAAATGACCGCGCAGGATATTGGCGGCATATAGCATCGCATCCTTAGGATCGATGCTGCCATTGGTGAACACCTCGATGACAAGACGGTCATAATCCGTCTTCTGGCCGACGCGGGTGTTTTCGACGTGATAAGCCACTTTTTTGACGGGTGAAAAAGCCGAATCCACCGGAATGGCTCCGATCACCTGTTCTTCTTTCTTGTTGACCTCGGCAGCCACATATCCCCGGCCCCGGCCCACCTCGATTTCAACATTGAATTTAATGTCCTTGGTCAAGGTGGCGATATGAAGGTCCGGATTCAAGACCTCGACGGTCCCGTCTGTGATGATATCACGCCCTGTCACCTCTCCGGCCTTGTCTTTCTTGATATAGACGGATTTGGGGGCCCGGGAATGCGAGCTCAAGATCAGATTCTTGATATTGAGGATGATGTCCGTCACGTCTTCCTGCACGCCTTCAATAGCGCTGAATTCGTGAAGGACATTTTCGATCTTGACGGCCGTCACGGCGCTGCCCTCAATGGAAGACAACAAGACGCGCCTCAAGGAATTACCCAGCGTCACGCCGAAACCGCGCTCAAAAGGCTCAGCGATAAACCTGGCATAGGTCCCCGTATGCGTCGCCTCATCTATTTCTAAAAACTTGGGTAACTGAAAATCTTTCCACTTAATCCCCATCTTGTCTCCTCCATTCCCACCGTGCTTAGACCCGCCATTATCGGATATGGCGGTCTACTCTTTTCTGAGTTAGACCCGTCGTAACGGATACGGCGGTCTGCTCTTTTCTGAGCTAGGCCCTCCGCCGCAACTACAGACAGGCGCCTTTATCTTCAAAGAAATCTTCTACTTGGAATACAACTCGACAATCAACTGTTCCTGAATAGGCATCTGGATATCATCCCGGTCAGGCAAGCGTGTAACCGTGCCTTTCAGGGCATCGGCATCCAGCTGAAGCCAGGGGGCGACGCCCCTGTCCTTGGAAAGCTCCATATTGGTCCTCACGGCCTTCTTGACGCCTTCTTTTCCTTTGACCTCGACAACGTCTCCGGCGCGTACGGAAAAAGACGGGATATTGACCCTTTTGCCGTTCACATAGACCGAACCATGGCGGACAATCTGACGGGCCTGCGTATGAGATGTTGCGAACATCAGACGGAACAGCACATTGTCCAAGCGTCTCTCCAGGAGCTGCAAAAGAACCTTACCCGTAACCCCTTTGGATTTAGAAGCAATCCCAAAATATCTGCGGAATTGCCGCTCCATGACCCCATAGATCCTTTTGACTTTTTGCTTTTCCCTAAGCTGTAAACCATAATTGGAAAGCTTGGCGCTCCGTCCCTGACCATGCTGTCCAGGAGGGAATGCCCGGCGCGCTACGGCGCACTTTTCCGTATAACAGCGCGTACCCTTCAGGAATAATTTCATCATTTCCCTGCGGCAGAGGCGACAACTTGGACCCGTATATTTTGCCATTGATTTCCCTCGTTTCTATCTTTCTGAAGATCACCCCAGGCCGCCACCTCTATCCCCTTGGCGCGGCGAGGAGTCTTTCATCGTCTTTAAACCCTGCGTCTCTTGGGCGCCCGGC
>Ga0302253_1001882_pt1 | contig 11414 bp, 11 predicted proteins | sample AAG_RA_Trp_MG_FD_193537 | JGI IMG/M metagenome (GOLD analysis project Ga0302253, IMG submission 193537) | Enriched activated sludge microbial communities from anaerobic digester in WTTP, New Holstein, Wisconsin, United States - AAG_RA_Trp | ecosystem: Engineered > Bioreactor > Anaerobic >... | reverse complement strand
AAAAAACCAAAAAGGTGACCGGGTTTTGCGTTAATCCACGATCTTCTTCAGTTCCTCAATCGTGAGCGCCGGGTCCGCCCTGTGGATCATCCGGTGGCAGTTTGAACACACCGGAACACACCCTGTATCCGGGCCCACTTCTCCCCGGGATGACGGTTCCCTGCAGTGGACCTCGATGTATCCTTCACCAGACCTGCCATACTTTTCTGAAAAATTGAATCCGCAGACCGTACAGGTGGGGCCATGAACCCTGATCGTCCGGATCCGGATCGCGGGATCCATCTCCATCGAATTCGGATCTGATCCCCGGCTGGCACCGTTGAAGGACCCTGCTTCCGCCAGTCCCATGGCCCCATCCGGGATCACGTCTTGAGGATACAGGATGAACCGTGCCAGATCTCCGATGAATTGCCCCGGTGTATGGGCATAGTATGAGAACCTACCAACGTACCGGAACCCGGGATCACGTTTTTTTCTCCTGTATAGCACGACGATCTCGTTTCCCTCGCTCTCATGGTTGGTGATCAACCCGCCAATCTTTCCCTTGAACTGCCCTTCGAGCTGGAGAACCTGCCCGTCAAAATGGTTGCGGAAGGAGATCCCATCCGGGCTTCTCCCCTCGGTCACAAAGAGCCATACTGAAGAAGTGTCGTTCGGCACATGGATTCCGTTCCTGATGATGGCATCGGTGATCTGGAATGTGTCTTTCAATTCCTCCCGGGAATAGGTTTTCAGCAATTCGAGGGAGCTGGAAGACCGTTTTACCTCTTCGAAGAAGAGCAGGAACTTTGATGGTGACCGGGTTTTTTTGATCTTCATCTCTGGAGCAGCATCGTCGGATTCGGCATGGCTCCTGAAAAACGCCGTCCATGCAGGGAACCGGTCCTGGATAAGGTTCTGGAGATCGCTCTTCCAGACAAGGCGGGTCCTCGGGTTCTTCTCGATCAGCATCTCGAAATACGCCGGGTACTCGATCACCCCGAACGAGAGGTCTACAGGCCTTTTCTCGCCCAACGACATTGTCTCAAGGCCGAAAAATGGCCGTATCGCAACCGGAATTGCCATCTCGTGGTGGATGAACGAAGACCGGTCCATCCTCTTGACCGCAACCGTATCTGAGAGGATTCTCCACGAATGCGATTTGTGCAGGATTGCCGGATCGGCATCCCCGTCCCGGCGTTGTTCACCACCCTTGATTCTCCCGGGAGTTCTCATGGAAGCACCAGATTTGATGATACGAAACCCGGATCGATAAAGCTTATTTTTAGCGTCCGGTGGTGTTTCCATAGAACCATGGAGTCCCCCCTCTTTGAGAAAACCTAGATCTTGTGAATACAGGATTGTATCTCCTGACCTGGAGTGGAGCCCCAAATACCCCTGGAATCAGGAGAAAAGCAGTCGGATACCATGAATTTATCAGGAACACCCCATATGCCGTTACACACCAGCTGCCGGATCAGGCATCGCAGATCAAAAATAACAAAACGGTAGGCCCCCCTATAGTATGTTCCATGATTCGTATCCGTACTCTTTTCCCTCTCATTATGGTGTGTGCCCTCCTCCTCGGCGCCGGCTGCCTGCAGGTAAAGGAATCGGGGGGGCCGGCAGGGCCGACTCCGCCCACCGGACATGCTGCCATGCAGAACGCACTTGGAAATGTGACTGGAGGTATCCAGTCGACACTCGACGGACTTGATGTCACTCTCTCCCATGCCGCAAAAACACTCGGGACGACAGGGATCTCAGGAGCTGGTGCAGATGAAGTGCTCTCCGGTGTTGCACACTCACACCCTGCCATCATCAACGTGATCACCTACGATCAAAATGGTACTGTGGTCGCAGCCGAACCAGATTCAGCAAAGATCCTCATCGGCCAGAACCTCCGGGAGTATGATATCGTCAAAAAGACCCTCGCGACACGTCAGCCGCAGATGAGCAATCTCCTCTCTCTCGCAGAGGGAGGAGACGGGGCAGTGCTCGCACACCCGGTCTTTTCGCCCGGAGGGGAGTATCTCGGCGTTGTCAGTTCGGGTATCTCACCCTATGCCATGGTTACCCCCATTGCCGATCAGGCGATGGAGAATACTCCTTACACCTACATGGTGGCACAGACAAACGGCCGGATCCTCTACGATCCCGATCCGCAGGAGGTTGGAAAAGAAACCTTCAACGAGACGCTCTTCGCGGAGTTCCCCGAGATCATCGATCTAGCCCGCCACTATTCCGGCAACCGGACCGGGTATGACACCTATTCGTTCTACAGCAGCGGCTTTGGAAAGGTCGTTTCAAAAGAGACCTTCTGGGATACGGTCGGGCTTCACGGCACAGAGTGGAGGGTGCTCGTAATCTCCGAGGTATAGGCGACCACATCCTTCCTTTTCCGCCGCGCAGTCCGGGTTGGAGTGGGGGTTTTCAATTTCCCTTTCAATATGACTTTTTTTTATCTGATTCGGGTTCGGAAAACCGGTTCGATGAATCCTGGCGGAGTATTTTGGCGGTTGCACCTTTTTGACGTTCGGAATAGGGTGAAAAGGCGCTACATCGAAGCTGATTCATGGATGGATCAACGGCGGTGTGGATGATACCAACCAACATATTTTATATGCCGATACGATATTTCATTCAGGTGTACCGAGAAGCGCTCCGTCATTCAAAGCCTGGAGTTCCGCCTATAATAATGCCACCTTGATTGTATAGTGCTTTTTCAGGCTGGCGCCGCCCGCTAAACGGTGCACCGGATTCCTTTCACCCCGGCCTTTATAGCGTGAGCCGGGAATAGACCGTGCATCACACAGCTCTGGTGTATACCTGCCGGGTATTTCAAGGGTGAATCCAGAATCGAAAGCACTTTTGTTGTACAAGCACTGATCATCCCGAAAATTCAGTCAAAACATAAGTTCTTCCGGGGCTGTCCACTCATTTGTGTGAACACCAGTACCCCCCATGAGGGGAAATCCTGAAGGGGGATACCACATTACAGTGACGATATCCCCTTTGAATTCAGTCCTTTCTTCTTTTCAAAAATCTCATGATCCAAATCGAGTCATCCGCATACACATGAAAAATTTCGGATGCGATGTTTAAATAAAAAAAGGATCGTGTGCGATCCTTTCCACACCTCTATCCTGCCAGGGCAATTTTTTCACGACCGAGTCTTCTCACACCGGTATTTCCATCATGTCCTTCCCGATAATCAGCTTCCCCGTGAAGTTATCCTTCGCCTGCAGAAGGTGTGATACCGGGGTATTGCCGGGCACGATATGGTTGAGCACGAGGATATCGACACTACAGTTGCTCGCGATAGACCCGACGGCATCTATGGTGGTATGGGAAGTCAGGAGATGTGTCTTCAACGCGTACGCAGGTGTATTCTCATCCGGATCTCCCATCCTCTCATCGATCCATGCACGGTCGATAACCTCGTGCACGAGGATGTCGGCCCCTTCTGCCAGCTTCTCCAGGTTCCCCCGTGTGTCAGGACCGGTATCGCCGGAGAATACCACCGATCCCTCCTGGGTGTCAAACCGGTAGGCAAATGCCGGGTATACCTGGTGATGATCCACAAGGGTCGCGGTCACCACCACGTTCTCGTCACTGTATACTTCAAAGGGATCCATTGCTGCGCAGGTCGTCCTGTTGGCAAGATCCACGTCCGGGACCGGGAAGTAAATATCCTCCGGATACGTTCCCCCTATCTCCCTGATCTCGACCAGTTTCGTGAAATCCCGGTAGGCATTGTCCAGTGTCATATCGTTGATCGTCTGGGCATAAGCCTGCCAGATCAGGTTTGTCATCTGCCTGGTACCGGGTGTCGGGGTAATCTGCGTGGGATTCGCACTGTCTGTATAAATGATCGTGCCGTTCCGGGCACGATAGTAGGATTTATCGATCTCAAGGGCACCCCTGTCGGCAGGTCCAACCACGATGAGCGGGACGATGGTGACCTCCCCTGTCAGGGGATCCGTCTTCGTTCCAAGGCCTGTGCCCGGGCCTATGAGGAGGAGAGATGGGTAATCCGCGATATGGTCCTGGTGAAGGTGAGTGAAGAAGAGGGCTCTCGCATTCTCGAGGAACGTGGATGTGCCTGAATCGCTTTCTTGGGTATTGAAGGCCTGGGAGAGCCTCGATGTAGAACCCTGCCCGAGGTCTATGATGTAGATGGTGTCCCCGACGACGAGGGCGGATGAGGAACTAGCCCGGTCCACTGCCGGGTACCAGGTCACTCCACCGGTGGTCCCGAGCAGCACGAGCCTCGTCCCGGAATCGTCACTTCCGGGGGGATTGATCGGATAATAATTCCTGTCCGGCAGACCCTCCTGGAGATCGCGCATCCGGGCAGGGACATTCACTTTCTTCTCGCCGTCACCTGCGTTCGTAATGATCTCTCCGGCTGCACCTGCAGCAATGATTGCAATCAGGAAACAGATGATAAGCATACTAGGAACTTTCATACAGCACCCGTTTTTTCACATTATGAGAACTTCCCAGGGGGGGGATGTTAATGGTTTCTTAATTGATCTCCGGTTCTCCCACCGTGGTGCAGGACCATATTTATCAAAGGGATTGTGGAATTCATGGTTGCCAGGTGCTTTTCACCAACCGAGGCATATTTCGCCTCTGCAATCCCATGCACTGTAACGATAAATGAAATCCGGTGATTTTGTCCTCGATCTATTGCGGGAGACTGATTTGACAGGCAGGACCATCCTCCTCCTTCGTCATTCGAAGAGGGACTCCTTCCAGGGCATTCCGGAGCATATTCGCCCAACGATCGAGATCACTCCCGAGGGGGTCCGGATGGCAACAGAATTCGGGGAGTCGCTCTCCGCCGTTGCTCCCGGCAGGCAGCTCTTCCTCGGCCACACCGTTGCCCGCCGCTGCCAGATGACGGCTGAGTGCATCGCCGAAGGGTATTCTTCCCCCGGCAATGTCCACATGGTGGAGTATCACAGGCAGATCGATGAACCTGTCGTAAATCTCCCCCACTTTGTTGCGCTGAGGGAAGAACTCGGCTGGCAGGCTCTCATGAAACAATGGCTCCTCGGGATGATCCCCCTGACTGTGATGCAGGATCCACGAAGGTATTCCGATACCCATCTTACCAGGCTGCTCTCATTTCCCAATATGGGTGAGGGGGATATATTTGCAGTGATTGCACACGACATTACCCTCTTCCCAATCGTGTACAGTGTCTTTGGAATGCCAGTCACGACGATCGATTTTTTGAACGGCGTCCTGATCTCTGCCAATGAAAATACCGCTGAGATTCGGTTTGCGGATGCCGGATGTTCACTCAGGACTGTACTTCCGATACCGGATACTGTGTGAAAGCCCGGGTCCGTGTCCCGCAAGGCTTCAGACCTGGTTCCGCAACCCACTGCAGTGGAGACGAGATGGACCGGTTATCGTTCGACTTCCAGGATACCCGGGACGGTCCGGGAGATCTCCTCAACGATCGAGTTCTTGATCTCCGCTCTCCTGGACGAATCGGTGTAATATTTGACCACCATAAGAATCTGGTGCTTATCGAGATGGACAAAGACTGTAGGCTCTGTACCAATCTCAGGCAAGAATTTTCTGTTGCCGAACTGCTCGATCTCACGGGCCGCTTTCTCCTGTATCTCTACGGTATGCCGGTGCACAACATCGACAAGGAGTGCCCGGATCTTCTGAATATCGGCAGAGAACGGCAGCGTGATCCGGATCTCATCGCCCATAAAGGAGAGTTCCCTGCTCGTGTTGGTGATCGTTTCCCGAAATAGGATGCCATTCGGGACGGTGACGATCTGCCCGGTGGCATGGTCCCCGGCTTCCTCATCAAGTTTCATCAGGGCAGTCCTGAAGAATCCGATATCCATGACCGTTCCATACACTCCCTTGACATGGATCCGATCACCGATCCGGTACAACCGGGTGACGAGCAGCACAAGGCTCCCAACCATGTTCTGGATAAGATCACGCAGCGCAACGAAAATGGCTCCCCAGATGATGCCGATGACGAGCACGATCTCCTTGGGATCCTCGACCCATACCATAAGCCCGAGAAGGAGACCGAGCCCGACGAGAATAGCAGAAAAGATCCTGACCGCAGTGAACCTGGATGCCTCATCCGGGATTTTTCTTACAATCGCATATACCCCGATCGAATAGACGATGAGGACAAGGACTGCAACCAGGAGCGTCGCGAAGATCTGTTCAAAGATGGTATTTGCAAAAGGGCTCTTGATGATGATCTCCACATCGGGGGCTATATTCTCAGACGCAAGGATCTCTGCAACGACCACCATCACTATCATCACCCCTATGATAGAGAGCAGGAGCAGGAAATACCGCAGCGGGAGGGCATATGATCGCATGGTGCGTGGGATGTATCTCCCTCTCTCCTATGAATCTGTCTGTTTTATCAGCAAACCTCACCTCCCGATGGGAGATGAACGCTAAGGTCACGGGAAATCCATCCGGAAAAAAAGGTGCTGTGGGGAGTGTCCGAGAAAAGTACCTGTGCCTTTCCCGAAACGGGATTGTCTGCCCTATAAAATGAGGGATTTTCCCTCAAAGACGGGGATTGAAAAAGCCTCACTCAGGGAATTACTTTCCTTTTGTGGAGTATCCTATGACTCCCTCAGGGCAGACGTCGGCACAGGTTGCACAGAGGATGCAGTCAGCGTTCTCCATCTCTCCTTTCCGGACCATGCCGTGCACGTCAAGGCCCATAGGGCATTTCTTCGAACATGTCATGCAGTCTATGCAACGGTCTGCCCCGGCGCTCAAGTGCAGACGCGAAAGGCCCAGGAAATTCCCGATCTTCCGTCCGGCAACCATGATGCCCGCGATCGGGCAGAGGATGTGGCAGAATCCTCTCCTTCCGGTGAGGAATGCGACAATGAAGATCCCCGAAAAGATCATCACCACGATCATGAGAACCTGGATGGATGAGATCGAAATGCCGTAGACCGTTCCGAACATGGGATCGATCCCCTTCATTCCACCTGCCGCAAGAAACGCCCGGGCGATCGCTGCTATCCAGAGCACTGTCACGCCGTACTTGATCCAGTTGGGCCATCCCTCTTTTACCGTCTTCTTGATAAGAGGTGAACCGAGTTCCTGGCATGAACCCATCGGGCAGAGCCACCCGCACCAGATACGACCGGCAAAAAGCGAGAGGATAAAGAGTATGATATAGAGCAGGAAGGCACCCGTGACGATTCCTTCAGATGCACCCATCATGATGACGATCGGGGAGATGTAGAAGATCGTGACCGGTATGAGGAGGAACGTGATGATGAGGATCCATCTCCGGATTTTCACGCGTGAGGATACAGGATGTTGGGACGGGTCTGGTTCTGCCATGGATTTTCCCTTCAGGAATGTGAAACGTCCTGGGGCTTATATTACCCGATACAATCTCGTGTCATGCCCATGTTCGTACTCCTGGTGCGCCGCTGGTCGGGTCGGATTTTTTTTCATCCGCGGATTCCGAAAATTTCCTTGATCGCCAGAGTGTTTCTGGATGATTGGACAGAATAGTACGGGCGATCCCGGGTGATGGGAAAAATGGTATATTATTCCTTCTTCCAGCGTTTCAGGGCTGGAAGGATCTTCCTGCACATATCTTGGGCCATCTCTTCCGTCATTCCCATCTGGACACCAAATTTCACATTCTTCTCGATCTTCCCTGCAAGCGTGATACCCTCGTCAAGGAACCTGCCGTTCTGGTAACAGTGGAAACAGTAATCCTGACTTTTGCTTCCATCTTTTTCCGTCCCGAAATCTTCAGGTTCTGAAAAGGGCATCCCGCAACTCTGGCACATCGGCCCCTGTCGTATCTCCATAGTTGTCTGATGCATGCTGCGATACGAAAAAAGTTCCCTGCCCCCCGTGATAGACCCGGCTCTCCCCGAATGTGGATCACCTGATTCAACTTTATCAAAAAAACCACATGATTCACTTCGAGATACATGCATACACAATGAAAATCGCGGATGCGATGTTCATAGTAAAGAAGGGGCTCCAGGCATGACCGCGAAAGCCAGTTACCTCCAGGGAATCACGAATACCGAATTCCAATCGGGGAAACTGAGCGGTTTCCAGCTTTTCCATGCAGGGACTTCCAGGAACTCCGTGTAATTGCTGGTCGTGGGAGAATACCATCTTACAGGCACTTTAAGTGAATCAGGATCACTGTTCCCTGATGGTGAATACCATGTTCCCCGGGCAGGAACCTTGAATGCTGTTTCCAGGTCAGGAAAATACATGGGCCTGTAATTGCTTGCTGCAATCACACTTGCAGGAAGAGCAAACAGGATGAGCCCAAGAATCAGGAGCGTTGAACTTTGCATCGTTGGCACCTCGCATCCTCTACCTCACTCTGGTAATATAATTTTGAGTATATAAAATAATCCCTGGATACTACCGGTTTATTTCCGGTCCCCTGCGGTTATTCTATGGGAATAAGTATGGACAGGTCAGGACCGGGCGTGCGTGGTTGATTCCGGGATTTGCCGCACTCTCCAGTACTCCGGTCAGGCAGGTTACCGGTTTCAATGGCAGACTTCACTGATTCCTTGTTTCTGATGAAAACGGCTTTCGCTATTTTCGTGCTTTTTCCCCCACCTGTCATCGGTCACGTGAGGTTCCAATGAAAATGTTTCCAGTATTTTCATGTGGTGTGCCCGACAAACTGGCAGTCACCTGCGGTTCTATGAACATCGCATCCGCGATTTTCATTGTGCATAAGTCTGTCTCGATTGGAGATTATGTGATGTATTTCCCGATTTTCCCTTTACGATTTCATTTTCTACTTCTGAAGAGATCCTGATACATTCTCCCGGCAGGGATCATGTAGTCCGGAGCAGTCCGAAGGTCCTGCTCATGAGGTCCCTGTTGTACCGCATGACATGGCCGGCATGGTGTGTCATTGTAGAACCAATGCCCGATCCCCCCAGCTGGAAGGGAGATATCCACTGGCTGGACCCCTCTGAAACCCACGTTGCTGAGGCAATTGCCTTTGCTTCCTGCATGAGGACATCCAACCCTGTTTCCCCGCCCGACTTTTCGGTCAGGAACTGTCCGGTTTCATCCGCAGCCCCTGGGAATATTCCTGAATCATCATCAAGAAAGGCCCCTGCACCGGCACAGGGGTTGATCAGCAGTCCACAGCCCCACACGAGAAGAAGTATGCCAGGCAATGCAGCATTGAGGTGATTCATAGTCTCGGTTGCCTGTTCAATTCATCCATATTTAAATACCCTTGATGGAGCGTGTTCAATCCATCATCCTCGTGACTTGGTCACCGTACGAGCAGCATGACAGCCAGATCTGGATCTCACGGATCGAAGAAAAATGGAGAGAGACAATGATGATATGAAATATTAGCGCCGTGTAAGAGACCCTTTCAGGGGTCTTCGGCACCTCCTTCGGATCTCGGGATATATAAGGGTCCATATTTTTATATACTGAAATGAATAAAGGCACACTTTATCTCATGATCTTTACCCGGTAAAGGTTCAAGAGAATGCAACAATGTGGAACATTCAGCCCTCTGAATTTACAGCAAGAGGTAGAGCACGATGATGAAGAAAATAGTTACATCGGGCCTGGTGATCGTGATGCTCGGTATCATGGGAGTCCTCTCACCGGGGTTTGCAATGCCCCAGGAGGAGGAGGATTTTCCATTGTATGCCGGGATCTCCGATCTCAGGGTAGGTACCATCACCATCAACCCGGCACGGGCCCACTATGCAACCCTCGCACACATCGGTTCACAGAATGGAGCACACTATTACGAGTTGATGGGCTATAACCCGGCTGCTGTGCCGCCGACTATCACGTGGGGGATGAGGAGAACAGATAACTCAGGAGACCTTAATTTCGACGATTCCTTTGACCCGTTCACGCTGGCCTGGATCCGGAGTTATGGCCTTTCCGGTGCGACCTACAGTGTCAGAAGGCTGTAATCCCTTTTTTCTTCTTCCCCTCAAGAGTCCCCGATCTGTTCAGGAATTTTGCCTTATCGCGAACAGAAAGTATGTATCCTGTCATGCCAAGAGTGCACAGATGGTTTCCCGGCACACCCGGGCGGCGATTGAAATTCCAAAAGCCTGTTTCTTAAGGACTACCCCAACAGTGGTAAACTGCTCCCCTTGATCCTTATTTCTGCCAGAGCAGTTCCATTCGTTCTTCGTCGTCGTATATCCTCTCGACTGGATGTATGATGAATCCTATACCCCTCCCTGAGAAAGTATCAAATTTTAAATTCCGGTGGGACCACATCTGTTTTCATTTTGCGGATAGAATTGAGGAAATGAATAAATAGGGTGTACCAGAGTCTTTATTACTGGAATCAGGGAAGGGCCCGCATGAAAAAAAGTGTTGCAATCATAGGACTACTCATTCTTGTTGTCTTTGTATCCGGATACGCAGCCGCCGAAGGGCAGGCATGGAAGTTCCGGTCGGATCTCCAGAATACAGGTGTGTTTGACGATGGTGGGACCCATCCGGACGGAACACTCCTCTGGGAGTATTCCACAGGTGACGAAGTGCGTTCCTGCCCGGCGATAATGGACGGTGTCGTGTATTTCGGGAGCAACGACGGGAACCTCTATGCACTGAACGCCGGCACAGGTGACCGTATCTGGAACTTTACCGCAGGGCTCGGGATACAGTCAAGCCCTGCTGTGGTGAATGGTGTAGTCTACGCCGGGTCATGGGACCACAATGTCTACGCGGTTGATGCAGATGACGGGTCGCTGATCTGGAACTACACCACAGGCGATTCCGTAATCTCGAGCCCCGCGGTCGGAAACGGGAACGTGTACGTGGGGAGCTTTGACGGGAACCTCTATGCACTGGATGCAGCGACCGGCAGTCCTGCCTGGGAGTATCCGACCATGGGGCCAAGGATCGCATCAAGCCCTGCCGTCGCAGAAGGAATAGTGTATACAGGGAGTGAGGATGGGAATCTCTACGCGCTCAATGCGGAGACCGGAGCCCTTGTCTGGAATTTCACCACAGGTGGGTGGGTGGGGTCCAGCCCTGCCGTGACAGACGGCACCGTTTATTTCGGTAGCGATGACGGGAATGTCTACGCACTCAATGCATCGGACGGATCGCTGATCTGGAACTACACGACCGGCGATATGGTGCGTTCGAGTCCTGCAGTCTCGGAGGGAGTCGTGTATGTGGGAAGTCATGATGAGAATGTATATGCCCTCGATGCAGCGACCGGAGTACTCCTCTGGTCCTATTCAACAGGCGATGGAGTGTATTCCAGCCCCGCGGTTGCGAACGGGATTATCTATGTGGGGACACTCGGATACGAGACGAGCTTCTACGCGCTCGATGCCGACACCGGGGCACTCCTCTGGGATTACTCCATGGGAGAGTGGAATGTCTATTCGAGCCCCGCAGTCTCA
>Ga0302253_1001879_pt1 | contig 11462 bp, 4 predicted proteins | sample AAG_RA_Trp_MG_FD_193537 | JGI IMG/M metagenome (GOLD analysis project Ga0302253, IMG submission 193537) | Enriched activated sludge microbial communities from anaerobic digester in WTTP, New Holstein, Wisconsin, United States - AAG_RA_Trp | ecosystem: Engineered > Bioreactor > Anaerobic >... | reverse complement strand
GGCGCCCGGCGTATCTCATGAGGTATTATCCGGTTGATTATTAAAGTGCCGAAATGATTCCGGTGGAAGTTCGTAAACCGGGAAAGGGTAATGTTGTTCCGGAAACGTCAGCGATCAGTCGTAATCGCCAAAATCCTGAGGGTCGTCAGACCCGAAGGACGAGAAGATTTCATCAGAAATCTTCGAATCGGTGAGGGTTGAAGACCCGAACCGCGAGAGGAATACGCTAGTATTCCTCGAAGAGTGCCGGGTTCTGCCGGCGAATCCACCAGCGCCGGGCATACCAGCCTCCCGTGATGAGCACGGCACAGCAGATCACTGCGATGACCGGCACGAGCGGGAACGGGGAGGATTTTGCCGGTGCCTGAGCCGGCGCTGCCGGCTGCGTGGTGGTCTGTGTGGCGACCGGTGCCTTCTCCGTGATCACAGGTGAGAGCGTCTGTACAACCTCAGCCGGGGTTTCCTGCGGTGTCGTCAGGGCAATCGCCGGTGTTGCAGGCGCTGCGGGCGTCCCGGCAATCGCGAACGATGAGAACTTGGACGACTCGCCGGAGAAGTATGCCGTACCCTCCTTTTCGTACAGGAACGTTGTCGGGAGCGGCTGCCAGCAGTCCGGTGTCATATGGTACAGCACGATGCTCTTCGGATCAACGTGATTCTCGTCCAGCCACGCTTGCGGGACCGTGAAGCTGATCACCGCGTCCGTGATCGTCCCGTACCGGGCCGGTTCGAGGCCGAGGTACTGGAAGACGCTGCCTGCCGGGGGGTTGCAGTTCCCGGACGGCCCGTGCTGCTCCGTGCCGGTCACAATCAGATCCCGGAGCCCCGTCCCTGTAACAACCGCCTGCCACGCCTTCGAGTCGCCGCCGACGTTGACGGTCACGGTCATGACCGGGTTGGCCGGGGATTGCGGGAAGTCGCCCAGCGTTTCGCCGGTGTCCTGCTGCGAATAGGTCGGGAGTGGCGTCGGGGTTGGTACCGGCATGGTAACCGTAAATCCGCCGGGGAGAACGGCCTCCTGCCCGTCCGGGTTGACGACCACAACATCCCATACACCTGCTTCGGCACCGGCGATCGGCAGTATGCAGGTGATCTGTGACGGGCTTACAACGGTGACCCCCATTGCTGTGATATTCGCATGCCCGGCCCGGGTCAGCCTGACCTCAGGCCCGCTCAGGAATCCCGAGCCGGCAAGGTTCGTGATGGCGATGGCCGAGACATTCAGGCCATTGTCCGGTGTGATACCGGTAAGGGTCGGGCCCTGCGCCGTCACCATGAACCCGCCGGGGAGCACGCCTTCCTGCCCGTCCGGGCTGACGACCACAACATCCCATGCTCCGGCCTCGGCACCGGCGATCGGCAGCGTGCAGGTGATCTGCGACGGGCTGACAACGGTGACTCCCGTGGCCGTGATGTTTGCGTGCCCGGCCCTTATCAGCCGGACAACGCTCGTTCCATAGATGGTGAACGCTGAACCGGCGAGGTTTGTTATGGCGATGCCCGTTGAGTTGACGCCGGAATCAGGTGTGATGCCGGTCACGGCCGGTGCCCCCTGCGCAACCGGCAGTCCGATATACACGGTCTGGTCATCGACCGTGCCGGAGATGTTGACCGTTTCGCCGTACACGGGGGTGAATGTTGTCTGAGCAACACCATTCATCGTGCCGTCGGTCAGGGGCGAGACCGAGCCGCTGCCGGATACCATGGCATAGGTGTTCGTGATACCGTCCGGGACATACCCTCCCCCGGGGGCAAGGTTGTCCGAGTTGTACGTCAGGTTGGTGCGGATGGCAGAGGTTCCTGCCGTATCAATGGATGCCGGGTCGGCCGTGATACCGAGGACAAGCCACGGGCTGGCATCGACACCGCCTCCGACAGGCGGGGCACCACTGGACCCCCACCAGTTATTCTCTGCATTCGCAGAACTGCCGAGGCCATAAGCTGCCGTGGGACCGCAGTCCACGATCCGGGAGAAGTGCATTGTCAGCGTGCCGCCGTTGGTGATTGCGCCGCCTCCGGACGCTGCCGAGCAGCCGGAGAACGTGGAGGAGGTGATGGTGGCAGTGCCAAGATTATAGATCGCACCGCCGGAACCCGTGCTGCCGGGGCTTTCCAGGGGTGCCGTGCAGCCGGTAAACGCTGAGGAGACGATGGTGGCAGTGCCACTGTTAAAGAGTGCCCCGCCCTCGTATCCCGCCTCGCAGCTGGTGAATCCGGCAGAGGTGAGGTGCAGGGTACCGGAATTATAGATCACACCGCCGAACACGCCCGTGCAGCTGGAGAACGTAGTGTCCGTGATTATGACGGTGCCGGCATTATTGATCGCACCGCCGTCGAAGTATGCCGAGCAGCCGGAGAACGTGGAGGAGGTGATGGTGGCGGTGCCGTCTTCAAGGTATATTGCGCCCCCGCCGGCGTCTGCTGTGCAGCCGGTGAACGTTGTATCGGAAATTGTGGCTGTCACGGGCAAGCCGGAGGTTCCGGTTAAGATTGCACCGCCAAGACTGAGTGATGGATCCCCTGTTGCCGTGCACCCGGTGAATCGCGAGTCGGTGATCGTGAGGGTTTCTGCACGCTCCACCGAGTAGGTGCCGACAGCGCCGCCGACGACTGCCGTGCAACCGGAGAACGTCGACCCGAAGATCGCCAGCGTGCCGTCAACATGAACGATTGCGCCCCCAATCCCGGTTGCCGTGCATCCGAAAAAGGTTGTTTCATCGATGATGAGGGTTGTGCCCGTGGTACCAATTGCGCCGCCCCAGCCGCCTCCGTGGCCCCCGCTGTCTGCCGAACAGCCGGAGAAAACCGACCGGGTGATGGTAAGGGCGCCACCTTCCTGGTAGATCGCGCCGCCGATATGGCCGATTATCCGCCCGTTCTGCAGGGTCAGGCTGTCGATCGTGAGGTCGTGCCCTGCGCTGTTGTCGAAGATCCTGCCGGCATTGGCTGCATCGATGATCGTATCCGAAGCGCTGCCGCCGGCGGTGGTATTCGCCCGGATAGTGATGGTTTTGGCAATCACCACATCGTGTTCGAAATAGGTGCCCGGGTCAAGGATGATGGTGTCCCCCGGAGCAGCAGCGGCAATCGCCCCGGCAATGGTGGAACTGTTATCGATGGTCACGACCGCCGCTGTCACCGGCGCAGCGGACATGAAAAACGCGATGATCAACAACCCTGCCAGACCAGAAACAAACCACCGGTTACCCATCCTCCACTCCCACAGCATGCCACGCTGGCGTACGGAAAACCTTCCCCGGTATCTCCGGCGTCCGGCGTATCCCATGAGGTATTATCCGGTTGATTATTAAAGTGCCGAAATGATGCCGGCGGAATTTCGTACACCGGAAAAGGGTAATTATGTTCCGGAAACGTCAGCGATCAGTCGTAATCGCCAAAATCCTGAGGGTCGTCAGAATGTTGAGGGTCTCTCAAGACCCGAGACAGGAGAAGAACGCAGTTCTTCGACCCGAAGGACGAGAAGAACGCATCAGCGTTCCTCGAAGCGGTGAGGGTTGAAGACCCGAACCGCGAGAGGAATACTTCAGTATTCCTCGAACAGTGCCGGGTTCTGCCGGCGGATCCACCACCGCCGGGCGTACCAGCCGCCAGCGACGAGCACGGCACAGCAGATCACGGCAAGCACCGGTACGAGCGGGAACGGTGCGGACTGTGCCGGCGCCTGAGCCGGCGCTGCCGGCGGGGCTGTGGTCTGCGTGGCGACCGGGGCCTTCTCCGTGATCACAGGTGAAGGCGTCTGTACAACCTCAGCCGGGGTCTCCTGCGGTGTCGTCACGGCAACCGCCGGTGTTGCAGGCACGGCCGGCATCCCGGCGATCGCGAACGACGAGAACCCGGACGACCGGCCGGAGAAGTACGCCGTCCCGTCCTTTTCGTACAGGAACGTTGTCGGGAGCGGCTGCCAACAGTCCGTGGTCATGTGGTACAGCACAATGCTCTTCGGATCAATATGATTCTCATCAAGCCATGCCTGCGGGACGGTAAAGCTGATCACCGCATCCGTGATCGTCCCGTACCGGGCCGGCTCAAGGCCGAGGTACTGGAAGACGCTGCCGGCCGGCGGGTTGCAGATTCCAAAGGGTCCGTGCTGTTCGGTCCCGGTCACGATCAGGTCCCGGAGCCCCGTCCCGGTGACAACCGCCTGCCACGCTTTCGAGTCGCCGCCGATGTTGACGGTCACGGTCATGACCGGGGTGGCCGGGGATTGCGGGAAGTCGTCCAGCGTTTCGCCGGTGTCCTGCTGGGAATAGGTCGGGAGCGGGACGGGTACAGCGACCGGCGAGACCGTGACATACCCGGTCCGGGTCAGGGTATCGGGCGTCCCGGCGAGGTCCACGGTCAGGCTGACCGTGTACGTCCCGGGAAGGGTATACGTGTGGTTCGCGCCTGCTTCGGCAGGGTCGGTGGTATTGAACCACACACCATCGCCAAACGACCAGTTCCAGGCATCCGGCAGGCCTGCGGAGGCATCGGTAAACACGACCCTGAGGGGCGCTGTACCCGCGAGCGGCGTGCCGGTGAATCCGGCACCGTTCACCTGGATCGGCACGCCCGCCGATTCACCGTCCACGGTGGCATTGACCCACGATATGCCGGCATATTCCGGTGTGAACCGCGTCCCGTTCCCGCCGGAGACCATGAGCCCGGCCACGGGCAGGACCGTGCCGCTTCCCTGCGTGACCGAGAAGGCGGCCGGGATCCCGTCCGGGACATGCCCGCCGGCCGGGTCGTGGTAGATCCCCGCCGAGTCGTACGTCAGGTTCGCGCTGACCGCGGAGGTCTGGCTCCGGGTGATCGTGGCGGGAGAGGCTGCGGTGCCGAGCACCAGCCAGGGAGCGTACGCGGCCCCGAAGACAGAATACCCCGGCCCGCTGTTCGTGCCGAACCAGTTGTACTGTGCAGACCCGCGGCTCAGGTCAAAGATCGGGCTCCCGCCGCACTGGTAAATCCGGCAGAACCGGATGAAATTGGGGGCTGCGCTGCTGCCGAACACCGCACCGCCGGCATTACCTGCCCGGCAGTCCTCAAAGGAGGAGGAGGTCACGGTATACTGGTTCCAGGAGTAGATTCCCCCGCCATAATATGCCCCGCAGCCGGAGAAATCCGATGTGGTGACGATGACATCATCGCCAAAGATCGCACCGCCCGCATTGGCCGCCGAGCACCCGGAGAAGGACGAGCCGGAGACCGTCACCGTCGCCGTGCTGCCGATCATATTCGTAAAGATAGCCCCGCCGGACATTGCCGTACAGTTGGTGAACCGGGATGCGGTGACGGTCATGACCGTTCCCGCTTCGGAGTAGAGTGCGCCGCCGGACTGTGCCGAACAGTTGGCGAAGAGGGAATCGGAGACCGTGAGGGGTCCGGCAGAGTAGACTGCCCCGCCGCTCAGGTCTGCCGAGCTGTCCGAGAGTGCAACGGTCGACAGGGTGACGCCACCCCCGCCGGAATACACCAGGCCGCCGTGGATCGGTACCTTCCCGTGTACCAGGGACAGGTTATCGAGCGTGAGGGAACCACCATGTATCTCCAAAAACCGGTCAAGATCCTGGGCATCGATGACCGTGTTTTCGCGGTTTCCGCCATAGCTCGTGTTTGCCCGTATCATGTAACTCTTCCCGGCAGTCCAGATCCCGTGTGCATAGTGCGTGCCCGGGTTCAGGATAATGGTTCCCCCGTCGCAGACCGATCCGATCGCGCCGGAAACTGATCCGCCGGGATCGACGGTGATGACCGGCGGGCAGGGACCCGGGGCCATTGCAGCCATACCATGACCCGCACAGGCCAGCATACCGATGAACAACCCGGTAATAACCAGACAATACTGTTTCGTACCCAGATGAACCAACCCCATATCCTCGTCAGCCCGGGGCGGTGCATCCGTCATTGTGGACATTTCGCGGATGGAAAAATATACCAGAGAGCGTCCGCAGGTCCCGGAGTGTTAGAAAAATCGTCATTGATATCTAATGAGCATTGCGAAATCGATCCGGGTATCCGGCACCGTGCTCCAACGGCTGCCGGATCGTGAAATAATCTCAGTATTCCTCAAAGTCCGACTGGTCGTCAGGCCGGGAGGGTGAGAAGATTTCATCAGAAATCTTCGAAGGTCGGTTTCGCCTCCCTTCTCAACCTCGAAGTCCTGAAGGACTTCTTCGGTCTTCGAATCGGTGAGGGTTGAAGACCCGAACCGCGAGAGGAATACGCTAGTATTCCTCGAAGAGTGCCGGGTTCTGCCGGCGGATCCACCAGCGCCGGGCGTACCAGCCGCTGGCGACGAGCATGGCACAGCAGATTACTGCCAGCACCGGCACGAGCGGGAACGGGGAGGATTTGGCCGGCGCCTGAGCCGGCGCTGCTGGCGGGGCGGTGGTCTGCGTTGTGACGGGCTCCTTCGCAACGGCTGCGGGTGCGGGGGTCTGCTGCGGTTCCGGCGTGCTGACAATTTCCTGCGTTGCAGCGGCGGTCACCGATGCCGGCATGGCCGGCGTCCCGGCAATCGCAAACGATGAGAACCCGGACGACCGGCCCGAGAAGTACACCGTGCCATCCTTTTCGTACAGGAACGTGGTCGGCAGTCCCTGCCAGCAGTCCGTGGTCATGTGGTACAGCACGATGCTCTTCGGATCAATATGATTCTCCTCAAGCCATGCCTGCGGGACGGTGAAGCTGATCAGCGCGTCCGTGATCGTCCCGTACCGGGCCGGTTCCAGGCCGAGGTACTGGAAGACGCTGCCAGCGGGAGGGTTGCAGTTCCCGAACGACCCGTGCTGCTCCGTACCGGTCACAATCAGATCCCGCAGGTTCGTGCCGGTGACAACCGCCTGCCACGCTTTCGAGTCGCCGCCGATGTTGACCGTGACCGTCATCGGCAGGATGGTGTCGGACTGCGCTGCGGCCGTCGTGGCAGACGAGGCCGGGAAGTCGCTCAGGGTCTCCCCGTTGTCCTGCGGGGAATATGGCGGGGCCGTTGTGTGCACGGGTGCCGTTGTCGGCGTTGGTGTAACCGGTGGCGTGGTGTACGTGTACCCGTTCGTGAGGGTGCCATACTGGCTGTCCACATTCATGACAACAACATCGACAACCCCCGCAGCATGGGCCGGGGTCGTTACCGTGAGGGAGGTTGGGCCGACGACCGTCACACCGGTCCCGGGCGATCCTCCGAAGGAAACGGTTGCCCCGGCGATGAAGCCGGTCCCGGTGATGGTTACGGACGTGCCGCCGGCGGTTGTGCCGCCGGCCGGCAGGATACCGGTAACGGTTGGGGCAGCGAAATAGGTGAACCCGTTCGTGAGGGTACCGGCCTGGGTGTCGGGATTGGTGACGACAACGTCGACAGCCCCGGCAGCGTGAGCCGGTGTCGTGGCGGTGATGGAGGTTGCGCTGTCAACGGTGACTCCGGTTGCAGCAGTGCCCCCGAAGGTGACCGTTGCGCCGGTAACGAACCCGGTGCCGGTGATGGTCACGGTATCCCCGCCTGCCGCCGGGCCGGATGACGGCGCAACTGAGGTAACCGCCGGGGCTGGAATGTAGGTGAACCGGTCGGCTGGTGAGGTCGTGCTGGTGCCGCCGGGCGTTGTGACCGTAACATCCACGGTCCCGGTACCGGCCGGGGAAGTGGCGGTGATGGAGGTGTCGGAGTCCGCGGTAAACCCGGTGGCGGCAGTACCGCCGAAGGTGACCGCCGTTGCCCCGGTGAACCCGGTCCCGGTGATCGTAACGGAGGTAGCTCCCGCGGCAGGGCCGGCGGTGGGTGATACTGATGTTACCCCGGGCGTAGCGAGATACGTATACTGGTCAGCGGCGCTGGTTGTACTGGTTCCGCCGGGCGTGGTGACCCGGACGTCAACGGTACCGGTGCCGGCCGGGGAAGTGGCGGTGATAGAGGAGTCGGAGTTCACCGTGAAGGCGGTGGCCGGGGCCACGCCGAAATCAACAGCAGTTGCCCCGGTGAACCCGGTCCCGGTGATCGCCACCGTTGTGCCTCCGGCCAACGGGCCTGCGGTGGGTGATAGTGCCGTTACCGCGGGCAGAGGAGCATAGGTATACCCGTCAGCAGCCGAGGCCGGGCTGGTGCCACCGGGTGTGGTGACCCTGACATCCACGGTCCCGGTACCGGCCGGGGAAGTGGCGGTAATGGAGGAGTCGGAGTTCACCGTGAAGCTGGCGGCTGCGGCAGCACCGAAAGTGACCGCCGATGCGCCGGTGAACCCGGTCCCGGAGATCGTGACTGATGTACCCCCTGCCGTCGGGCCTGATTCGGGCGATACGGACGTTACTGCTGGTGCGGGAATGTACGTGAACTGGTCAGCGGCAGATGAAAGGCTGGTTCCGCCGGGCGTTGTGACCGTGATATCCACGATACCGGTGCCGGCCGGGGAAGTGGCGGTAATGGTTGTATCGGATATCACCGTAAAGCTGGCAGCCGGTGAGCCGCCAAAGGAAACGGCCGATGCGCCGGTGAACCCGGTGCCGGTAAGCGTGACCATTGTGCCTCCGGCCTCCGGGCCGTCGGTAGGCGATACTGATGTTACCGCGGGTGCAGCAACATACGTATACCGGTCAGCGCTGCTGGTTGCACTGGTGCCGCCGGGTGTGGTGACCGTGATATCCACGGTACCTGTACCTGCCGGGGAAGTTGCGGTAATGGATGCAGGGGAGGTCACCGAAAAGCTGGTTGCCGCAGTGCCGCCGAAACTGACAGCCGTTGCACCGGTGAACCCGGTGCCGGTGACGGTTACCGTATCCCCGCCGGTTTGTGGGCCGGAGGAGGGCGATACGGACGTTACCTCGGGTGCGGCGAGATACGTATACTGGTCATCCGCGCCGGTTGCACTGGTTCCGCCGGGCGTGGTGACGACAACATCGACCGTGCCGGCAGCATGGGCCGGGGCCGTGGCCGTGATAGTCGTGGGGCTGACAACGGACACGCCGGTCGCTGCCGTACCTCCGAAGGTGACGCCGGTTGCCCCGGTGAACCCGGTCCCGGTGATCGTGACTGAGGTACCTCCTGTCGTGGGGCCTGCGCCGGGTGATACCGACATGATCGCCGGGACAGGATAGTAGGTGAACTGGTCAGCTCCGCTGGTTGCGCTGGTTCCGCCGGGCGTGGTGACTATGATGTCAACGGTACCGGTGCCGGCCGGGGAAGTGGCGGTAATGGTGGTATCGGTCTCCACCGTGAAGCCGGTGGCGGCGGTGCCACCAAAGGTGACAGCCGTTGCTCCGGTGAAATCTGTTCCGGTGACCGTGACCGGGATCCCGCCGGCCTCCGGCCCGGTGGCGGGCGATACCGATGCTACCGCGGGTGCGGCAATATACGTATAGGATATCGTGTCCGATCCGCCGGCTGTGGTGACCGTGACGGTGACCGTCCCGGACCCGGCAGGCGCCGTTGTGTTGATCGCAGTATCGGTATTCGCGCTGATTAATGCCGCGGCACTGCCGAAGGTCACGCTGGTTGTGTCCTCGAGGCCCGAGCCGGTGATATTGACCAGCGTGCCGCCCGCTGCAGGGCCTGACGCCGGTGAGATGTCGGTGATCTCGGGAGGCTCCACGTACTCATAAGAAGTGGTCGCCGTGCCGCCGGCAGTGGTGACGGTGACCGTGACGGTCCCTGTTCCCGCCGGGGTTGTCATGTTGATAGCGGTCGCGGTGTTTGTATTGATGGTCGCTGCGTTGCTGCCGAAGGTGACGCTGGCGCCGGCAAGGCTTGTGCCGGTGATGTTGACCTGCGTGCCGCCGGCCTCCGGGCCCGATGATGGCGAGATACCGGTGATAACCGGGACCGCGGCGGTCACCGAAATACCCGTGTAGACGGTTTCGCCGTCAACGGTTGCAGAGACCGTGCTGGTGCCGGCAGCCGACTGCGTGAACGTGGTGGCGGCCGTACCGGACGAGAAAAAACTGCCCGATGGTTCAACGCCGCCGGTACCGCTCATCACCGCGAACGTGGCCGGCACGGTATCCGGGACAAAGATGCCCCCTCCCGCGGTGTTCGAACCGGTATTCCGGTAGGTTAGGTTCGCCCGGACATCGGAGGTCTGGGCGGTGGTGATCGCGGACGGGTCTGCGGCGATGCCGAGGACGAGCCATGTCGCGGGTACCGTGATTCCGGAGACATAGGGGGCAGGGCCGGCGTTCGTTCCCCACCAGTTGTCCGCGGCAGTCACCGTGCTGGTCCCGTCATTATTAACCTGGTTTCCCGTACCGGAAATCCGGCTGAACCGGATAGTGACAAAAGAACCGGCCTCGGCCGAGACGACACCACCAGCTCCGCCGACTCCGGCAGTACAGTCCTTGAAAGAGGATGACGTTATCGTGATGGTATCGGTATACGCATAGATTGCACCACCATAACTGGGGACGCCTGTTGCCCCGCAGCTGGTGAATGATGTGGAGGTGATATCAATCTGTGAGTCATAGGAATAGATTGCCCCGCCCCCGTAATACACTCCCACAGATTCCGCCTGGCAGTTGGTGAATGATGACGACGTGATGGAGAGACGGTCGGAACCGGGAGATCCTCCCCCCGTCAGGATCGCGCCGCCGTAGCCGGATGGGCCGGATGCCACGCAGTTGACGAATGACGAGGAGATGATCCGCACATCAGCTCCGGCGGAGAGTATTGCGCCGCCACCAATATCGGTCCGGCCGTTCATCAGGGTGATGTTGTCAAGGGTAAAGATGGTACCGGTCCCGACACCGAAGAGTCTCCCGTTGCCCTGCGCATCGATAATGGTGTTGGCTGCAGTCCCGCCGCTCGCGGTGTCGGCCCGGATCGTGACGCTGTTGCTTGTAGTAATATCGTGCGCATGAAACGTGCCCTGGGTCAGGATAACGATGCCGTCGCCGCTCCCGGCTGCGATTATGGCATTCGAAATCGCAGTGGTATCGTCGCCACCGGAAGGACTGACAATGACCGCAGCCATCGCAGGTACCGCGAGCAAAATACCCGTAATCGCCAGCGATACCAGAACCAGACCATACCGTTGAAAATCCATCTCCCACCGATCCGTAAAAGGTTTTTTGGATCCCGCGTCACCCTTCCTGGGATACCGGCACCAATATACCCCTGCCGGTAATGTCCGATAGCACTTGAACGTTCCGAAATAATCCTGATATTTTTCCGAATGAATCCTCAATCCCGTGAGGTTTCCGGCCGCGCCCGGACACTTTCTGCCCGGGCCGCAGCCGGGATCCGGGACCGGCTCCCGGTGCACGGGTGGCAGCCCGGCCGCATTGCCCTAACCGCCCGGTTCAATCCATGAACCCGGTATATTGGGGCAATATTTCCCTGATCCTGCAAACCTCCTGATCATCTCTGCGGCATGCATCCGGACGTGCAGCAGGATGGAGGTTTTTTTAACCATGACCAACCTTGGAGATGTAATCCGACAGATCGAAACTGCCCTTTCCGACCGCCGCGATCCTCCGACGCC
>Ga0302253_1001878_pt1 | contig 11495 bp, 9 predicted proteins | sample AAG_RA_Trp_MG_FD_193537 | JGI IMG/M metagenome (GOLD analysis project Ga0302253, IMG submission 193537) | Enriched activated sludge microbial communities from anaerobic digester in WTTP, New Holstein, Wisconsin, United States - AAG_RA_Trp | ecosystem: Engineered > Bioreactor > Anaerobic >... | reverse complement strand
AAATGACCCTCCATATCCTGTTTGAATACAACAAGTTCGTCATCAGCAATAAATCCCAGGCCGAGTTGAAGGATGCCATCGATTTCGTTAAAAAATACCCCGGTTCCCGGATTGAGATCGCAGGCCATACGGATAACCGTGGCACACAGAAGTATAACCAGACGCTCTCGGAAAAGCGGGCGGAGGCGGTACGGGAATATCTGATCAAAGAAGGGGGCGTCGATCCGGACAAGATAACCGCCGTCGGCCACCGGGATCTCTATCCGATCGCACCGAACCAGAAACCGGACGGCAAGGACAATCCGGAAGGCCGGGCGCAGAACCGGCGGGTGGAGATCAATATCCTGTCGGACTGATCGTGGATCATTGCCCATGAAAAATTGTTGAATTGCTTTCAAAACAAGAACAGGGCAAAAAATGAGGGCGTTTCGTTTTCCTTGGAAAAACAAACCCGCCCCTTTTTATTTCGCTTCCCGATTTTACTCCGGATTTTTTCGCGTTACCTCTTGATTCTCCCGGCGAAATTTCATGTTCCGGTCATGTCGCTTTCGATGTCTTTTTTCTTTCCCAACCGGTACGCATCGATCACGCCGAAAATCCAGCAAAATATCAGAAAGAAAAACAGAAAGTTCAAGAGCTGACTTGCCTGATCCGTGGCAACCTGATGGGCGGTACGGTTAATGGTTTCCGGATCGAGCTTGCCGCCGGCAGCCTGAATTTTCTCCAGGACCACCATGGCCTGCCTGACGGCCAGTGTTACGAACATGGCCAATCCGGATAAAACAATAAAGACCAGGAAAGCGCCTTTCCGGTGATGTTTCAGAACAATCTGCCCCAGGCCGGGGAAAACCAGGCCGGACAGAAGGGCTCCTTTCAACGCATTTTTCATGACGAACCGCCTTCCCTTTATTTGCAACCCATCGGATTCACGGAGATCCCAACAGGTTAACTTCGCAGGGCATCAAATCAACGGACGACAATCATTATTTGTATAGGGCCTGTTCCAGCGCGCTGACATCCTTCTTGAGCCGGTCAAGCGCGGTCTGAATATTCATGGCCGCCAGGGCATTGGCCAGACTGTCCGCCTGCTTCTCTGAGGCCACACTCAGCATGCAGTTCCAGCGCAGTCGATCCAGACAGGCCTGAACCCCTTCATTCGGCTGACAAAGGGTCTGCAATTGCTGCAGCGTATAGTCCTGGGTGGAGCAATCGGCGTATTTCTTATCCGCCCGGGCCAGCACGTCATCAACTTCTTTCTTCACCGTGGCTGCGTCACGGGCCAGGGCGTCATTGGCCAGCTTGACCCGCGTCTGCCAGGAGAGAAGCAACTGGGGTTTCGCGCTGGACATTTTCCGGGCATTGTTCAGATCGTTCACGGTGAAGGAAAATTTCTTTACCACAGGCGAAACCGACGTCGGATTTGCACCAAAAACCGTTGAAATGCCCAAAACAAAAAACGCCAGGGCAGCAAAAGATAAGATGAACCATGACTTTTGATTTTGCATAAAAAAACTCCCTTCCTTCTGTTATTGGATTTGATCTCCAAAACGTAAGTGTGCGCACATTGTATAAGATATTGTTGTTAAAGGTGAAAGATTTTCCGCATGAGAAGACTTATAAAAACAAAGGACTGCCGTGTCAATCGAATATCGATCTGATTGTAGACACGACAAAGAAAAAGGGGGAGAAAAACGCGAAAAAGCTACCCGCCGCCACAGCAGGCCAGATTTCCTAAAATGGCAAGCTTTTCCCCGTCTTTGAGTGCTCGCCGCAGATCTTCAGGGCGCAGGAAAGAAATCCCATTGAGGTGAATATAGGAACGGGATATCATGCCGTCGTCCTCCATGAAACGCTCATAGAGGCTTTTCCCCTCATGATCACACACGGCCTTCAAGAGATCGCCAATCGTATCGCCTTGAAATTGACAGATTTCTTCGAATTTTCCATCGTTCCAACCAATTGCTTTGCGTATAATCGGACTGAGTACTTGGAGGGTTACTTTCATGTTGCCGTCGCTCTTAACGAAATTGCATTTTTATCCTATACTTGCATGCGGTTCGGAAAAAATCAAAACTTTTCCAGATTCCCTCGCTCACAGGAGGGGAGCACATGGCCTGTCGGCTGGTGGGAGGGTGAATAACCGGCAAACCATGTGCTCCTTTTAAGAGATGAAACTTCGTCCCCAAAAATTCTATTAATACAATTTCAGTTCAACTCAGTCTGCATCGACAATGGGGCGATAAACTCCGGCCGAGATCAAACACATCTCAAACAACAGCCCGCCGATGATGGTCAGAATTCCGGCTATACTCAACAGAGAGCCTGAGGCCGCCGCCGCATTCGCCAAATAATAGCCGACGATGCAGATCGGGACCAGCAATCCGGCAATGATCACACCAAACCCGAACATCAGGCTGTACTTGCCCGTAATAAGCATGCTCGCTGCCTGCTGTGCCGATTTCGTCATCCGCTTCACAACAGTCAACAGGATGAAAATCAGCAGCGTTGTGGCCGCCAGGGTCAGAAGAAACTGCCGGGCAAGGGCCGGAAAGTCGAACTGATTCGCTGTAAACGGGGCCAGCACCAGAAACAGGGCGTAACCCATGCAGAAAGAGTAGCTGATGATCAGAACCGGAATAATCGGGGAATTCCAGAAGCCGATGTTGCGGGCTTCCGCAAACACGAAGCCCACATAGGCCATAATGAAGAAAGCCGCCATGGCCGTCAGAATCGACACCACACTGACCAGCATGGCATTTTCCGTTGTGGCCATCCCGGTTCGGAAAGCAATGTCCGCCAACCCCAGGACAGCGAAGATGAAGATACTGTAAGCGCCCCGGCTGATCCAGGACGTCCCCGGTTTCCTCAAAACGCCCATCGCTCGGAAGGGCTTGGAGGAAGCCAGCAGATGGGCGCCGTTTTTACAGACGACGACCAGCAGGTATCCTACGATCAAGCCGATCACGTAATCAAATACCTGGGACAAAAGATAAAGTCCAGTCCCAACGCCTCCCAGATAGAAGGAAAGGACCTCGACTATTTTCCAGTCGGTCTGAACATTGTACTTGCTTGTAATTTCCTGCCTCTCCGGAATAAGCCGCGTATAGGCCGGCAGCGCTTCAACTCGTTTGGTTGCCTCATTCGATATCATAGTCTACCTCCTATGGAAGATAATACACCGACGGGTTCGTACCCAGTTCAGCGTGCATCTGGTACCCGCCCCGGGCCAGAATGAGTTTGGAAACTTCACTGTTCGGATCGTTCAGATCCCCGAACTTCAGTGCTTCCGTCGGGCATGTCTTCACGCATGCCGGTTTCAGGCCGGATGTCACCCGGTCGATACAGAAATCGCATTTCCCGGCTGTTCCCTCTTTGGACTGATTATCCCAGTACTTCTCGATCTTCGTAAAGCCGGACGGATAATAGGGCTCGACCTTCTCGATAAACGAAATGGCTTCGTAGGGGCAAACCATCCGGCATACCCGCGCGCCGTAACATTTGCTGGGATCATAAATCACGACCCCGTCGTCCCGCTTGGAAAAGACGCCGGACGGACAGTTCCGCACGCACGGCGGATCGTCGCAGTGCATGCAATTCGTCGGTATGTAACTTCGCTTTATATTCGGATATGTGCCGGTCACCTTTTCAAGAACCTTGCGATAAAAGATGCCCGGAGGCGTTCCATTTTTCATCTTACATGCCATGGTGCAGGACTGGCACCCAATACATCGCTTCAAATCAATGGTCATTCCATATCTGATCACGGTTTACCTCCTATGCCTTGTATATTTTGACTCTGATGGCCGAGTCCAGAGAACTGTTCATCTTGTCCATGTTGTCCAAGTTCTGCCCGAAAAACATGTTCCAGGACGGTCCTTCCTTCCTACCGACCGGTTCGCCGTAAGCAAGCCGCCCGCCGACGCCCGATATGCCGATGCAGTCGCGGTGGATGCCTTCCGTCACATGTGCCTTGCCGCTGGCCCGGTAGCCGTACTCCGACTCGATCCAGATCTCGTCTCCATCATTGACGCCTTTTCTCTTGGCCTGCTCCGGGTGGATCATCACCCCGTAGACCCAGGGATAGGTGTGGCCGACTTCCAGAAGCAGAGGATTATTCATTGACCAGGACCCGCTGTGAACCGCCGTCTTGAAATTGACCAAATGGAGATCGTAATCCCCGACCGGCTCAAAAGAACGGCCCGGCGACCAATCCAGGAGCGGCTTGTAATCGTCCGTATCCCACTCCTTCTCCAGTCCCATCTCCGTTACGACGCGTTTGACATCCTCACCTGCCTTGATCCAGTACTCCATATAGATATTGTAGCGGCCCGGGACGAACGGACCGGGGTACTTCTCATCGACTTCCTTTTTCATCCTGAGGACCTGGGTGCCGCTTTTTTCGAAATAGTCGATCCCCACACCATGGCGATCCTTCATGAAGTGATCGTACATTTCCAGGCGGGTGTATTTCTTCTGAGGATCAAAGGCATTCTCCGGCTTCAGGGACCACAGGATATTGCACCAGTTTAGCAGATCCGGCATACAGCCAACCCGGTCATAGATTTCCAGCATGATATCCATCCAGTGCTTAATCTCCGGATTAGGCGGCTGAACCATGGGACGTCGGAAAAACCAGTACCAGTCCTGTTCTCCTACACCCTGGAACTTAAAGGGCAGGTTAGCAAAGGGATCATATCGTTCAGCCCAGTGAGCGTTCGGTAACACCAGATCGGCCATTTCCGTCGCTTCGTTGATTTCCAAGGCAAATTGTACGACGAATTTAAATTTCTTGAACAGCTCCGCCATCAGGACGGGACTGATGTAGCCGGCGATGGGATTGGTGTGGGCCGTGATAAAAATTTCGATATCATAATCGAACCCGAATTTTTTAGGGTTCTCCAGCGAGATGGGCCAGAAGTTGTCGCTGAAGGCGTTCGCCGGGGTGAGGTCGAAAAGACCGTAGGTCATGGGCTTTTGGACAGGACGGGCCGGATAGGAATCGAAGGCGCCGAAATGCCAGTAGGTACCGTTCGGGGAGAGGTTGATCCCATCAGGATCCGCCTGAATGCCCCAGCGTCTTTTGTAATTTGTGCTGATCCCCAGGACCCCGCCGGGAACATTGACGCCCCCGGTCAGGACGTTGATCATCTCAATCGCGAAAATCGTGTGGTTGGAGTGGCGGTGATTGGCGGTACCCTTGCCGGTCAGGAGACACGCCGGACGATAGGGCAGTTCCGTCCCGTCTACGACAGTCGTGCTGCCGATCTGCGCGGCTTCGCCGAATTCCTTGACAATGCGCCGAATCGTCTCCGCCGGAATCGTCGTCACCTGAGATGCCTTCTCGACTGTGTATTTCTTGACATGGTTGCTCATCAGTTCGAAAGCGGGGTGGCACTTGACACCGTTGACCTCGTATTCGCCGGCAAGAGAAAGATCGGCAGATCCCTCGTCGAAGGGCACCGCCTTGTTCTTCTCCAGATCCCAGACCATGGGCTTGTTCGTTTCCTTATCCCTTACGTAGTGCTGGTCAGGCCCGATCAGGTAGGGACCATTTGTCTTCGTTTTGATGAAAGGTTTGTCGATGAGGCCGTATTCATTAATCATCAGGTTCAGGAAACACAGGCCCAGCATGCCGTCCGTCCCCGGTTTGATGGGAATCCACTCGTCAGCCTTCCCGGCACAGGGGGTGCAGACCGGGTCGATGACGACCATCTTCATACCCCTGGCCCGGGCATCCGCCAGTTTCTTCGCAGAGTTGACAGGAAGGGCATCCAGGATATGTCCGGCCTGGGTCCCCCAGAGCAGCAGGTAGTTGCACTTCTCATAATCGGCTTCCCGGAAGAAGCTTAGATGCCACTGGTAGCAGACATTGTGATACCAGCCGCACCAGGTCGCCCCGCCGAAGTAGAACTGCGCCCCGAAGCCCAGCATCAGGGGACCGGCCATATCCAATGACGGGTAATCGAACGTATTGAGACACAGCTTGAGGGAGTTCTCTTCCCGGACCTTTTTCAACCGCGGAATGATCAGGTCATAGGCCTCTTCCCAGGAGATCTCCTTCCACTTCGGATCGACACCGATGCCCTTCTCGGGATTCGTCCGCACCATCGGCTTCAGGACCCGGTTGGGGTTATTGATCCCGAAAGGAGTTGACTGGCTTTTGACACATATTCTGCCGTAGCAAGGCGCAGATTCCGGATCCCCCTCCACCCTGAGCAGAACGTTGTCCTTGGAATAGCCAATAATTCCAGTATCTGCCCCCTGACACATGTTACATACCGATTTTACCTGTTTCATACCAATTTCGTCAGCCAATGTCGTATCTCCTTTCTTTGTCTGGATTTCCAGTTGTGTTGGAATTTTTACGTTCTTCTGATGACGTCAACGGACAGTCTCGACTGTCGTTGAAATTAAATCCTGTAATCATTTTGCGTGATTATTACGGCAATTCAGGCGGAAAACCAGACTTGATAATTCGGTAAAAAATGAGTAGGGAAACTACCCATTGTCCATGGAAGACAGGTAAGTTCTCAGATTGGTACCATGGCTGCGGATACCAAGTTTCTTACGCATGTTCCGGCGATGGGTTTCAATCGTGCGCGGTGATAGACCGAGAATTTCTGAAACTTCCTTGCTTGATTTTCCCTGCTTGACCAGGTTGGCAATCTGAATTTCCGAAGGGGTCAGTTCCGAATATTGGTTGGATAAATGACTGGGGAAAGAGGAAATGACATCCTTCAAATTTGTTGTGATAACGTTCAAATATGATGCCTGCAGAGCATTTAACCCGGTTTTTTTCAGTTTGTCGAGATAGGGAAAGACCAGGTCCTTGATATTAAACAGGACGTCTTCTTCGAGGGCTTTTTTATCCGTTTCAACTCGTTTCAGCAGTACCCGGAGCGCAACGTTCGTTTCCTCGATGTTTTGCGACTGTTCGGCCAGTTGTTTTTCCCTTTCGCTCAACTCAGCCAAGGCCCTGTTACGCTTGCTGATGTCGCTGAAGAAATAAAAGTAGAATTTTTCGTTATTGATTTCGAGAAAATTCTGGCTGATTTCGATATCGATCAGTTCACCGTTTTTTTTACGGCACGTCCTTTCAAACCGTTCATTAAAGCGTGAACGGTTGGACTTGCGGTCCCCTCTGCGAGCATCCGCCATAATACAGCCATCGATATCTCTCAGATTCATCTCCAGCAAATCCTGGAGTTCATAGCCGGTAATTCTTGCTGCCGCCAGATTGGCTTCCTTGATATGTCCTTTCATATCGGCAATGAAGAATCCGTTCAATGCCGTCTGGAGAATAAGCTGATTCCTCAGAATTTCATCCTCCAGTGCTTTCAAAGCCTGTTTTTCTTTGGTGATATCCACCGTACAGACCACAACTTTTTCCCTTCTTCCCCCGGGCTTGGGCAGGTAAATGATCTTCACCAGGATATGAATTCTTCGCCCGTCAAGAGTCTGATTGATATTTTCACCTTCGAAGGTTTCCTTCCCTTCAGCGAAATCTGCCAGTTCTTCCCGAAAAACGGACAGGGACTCCGGCACCAGTGTTTTACCAAGGGAACCGATCAATTCATCCCGGGTTTGGGCACCGTAGAGCGAAAGGGTCGCGTCATTGAGTCTCACGATTTTGATCAACTGCTGCGCTTGATCCAGAAATTCCGGATGTTCGTCGAAATATCTTCGAAAATCACGCACCCCCCGGCTGCGGAGTTCGTCAAATGCCGCTTCCAGAGCCGTGACATCCTCTTCCCGGATTGAAACCGGCGCGTAATCGAAGATCTTGCGATACTGCTCCTCGCTTGTTTTCAGTGCTGCCTCCGTCAGCCGCAGGCCGGCCAACTGCTCTTCCAGACTTTTAATATGAGATTTTAATAATTCTTCGCGCTGGGTAAACATATCTAGAACCTAATTGGGGTAATGTAAAAAATGCCTGCTTATTTTATATTTTACATCACGATTTGTTTTTTACAAATCAGTAATTTACATCCTTGGCAAGATGATTGTTTTGACGCATTAAAAAGGGTGAAGGATCCCGGGACATGCCCGGCACCCTTCGCCCTTTTTTGATTCCTGTTCCTCAATCATCACCCCTACTCGGCTTGATCCGGCGGCGGGGTCCCCGGCGGCATGGGAAGCGTCAACGGCCACCTGAGCCAAAAGACATTATGTGCAATAAGTCCGGCCAGGAGTACGCAGAGGCTGTAATAAAGCGTAAAAATGTTAATGTCTGCGGGCAGCTTCATGGCCGCAGCCTGCTCCGCGATCGGTCCCAGAACGACCCTTGTAAATATCAACCAGATCCCTGCCAAAACCACCTGCAGGATAAAGGCCATGACCGCTCTTTTGGCGCCGGTGAATTTTGTTACCCCCCAGAATTGTAAATGCCATGAATGGACATAGGAGGCAAAGATCAGCGATGCCGCCAGGGCAAAGGCGGAGAATGTGGGGCTCATGCCCAGCGACAGCGTTCCCGTCCATGTGATACCCCCTAGAATCAGGCTGACGATCGTCTGAGCGATCGCCGCTCCGGGATGTCCCAGCTTGCCGAAAGGGGTTCCCTGGGTCGTCAAAACGGGATTTAAGAACGTGAACCAGACGATGAACCACATCAACAAACCGGAAAGCCAGTTGACATTAACCGGCCCTTGCGGATCGAAGAGAGAATTTTCAAAAGGCGTTCCCCCAAGATTGGTCAATTTCCAGACCAGCAGAGAAACCAGCAGAATGACGCCGAAACCCAGGACCATGGTTGCCCAGGGATGCATTTTCCCTTTGAAAGGCCAGCAATTCCAGTTAATTCCGTAAAGCAGCGTCACCGTGAAGACGATCGTTCCAAACCAGATAAAAAGCGGGCTTAAGGGCCATTGGGGGTAGATGTTGATCATGAAATACACGATTGCCATGATCAGGACCACCCAGATAACGGTCATCCCTATTCCCGGTATCAAGCGCGACTGATCCGGTGTCCACTTTCCACCCGGAGGCGCCAGGGGCCAGTTGTCACCTAAAACGGCGAGATGCACGAGTGTGATGAGCATGGCCAGGCAGGCCGGTATAATTTTGAAGACAATGAAATCAGGTGGTATGGCGTACACACAGGCAAACAAGCCCAATATCACGAAAACAGCAAACTGAATCAGACCACCCACTCTTCCTTGGGGACCGATGCCGATTTTTCCTCCGGGATCATTCGCTGCCATATGATCTACTCCCTTCTGTCAATAAGATTGCTTTTTGTGGCGATTATCCAACTCATGCATGCAGGATGCAGGACAACCCTTTAATGCGTAAACCATGAAAACCAGTATCGTGATGGGAGACCTCCCGAATGACAAAAAAACCGGATTAGAATAATAAAAGGGAGGGGATGAATCACCTCCCCTCCCCCCTTTGGACCACGTCAAGATGTCTGAGGTCCCATTCGTCGTTGATTAGAAAGGCAGGATAATTCTCGCCACGACCTTCTGGCCCTCGGGGTTGTTTTTAATCTTGTCTTCCCAATAGGCCCTCAGGCTGAATACGCAACCGCCCTTTGACACGTACCAGATCGCGGGACCGATGGCGAATTTCCGCATCTCCGAATCCTTGATATCATCCCCCTCGAATTCATCTTCGTTGAACTGGATGCCGTAGTATCCGGCGAGGCCCACCTGCAGTCTGGGGCTGATGAAGTCGACTGTTTTCATAATATCGTAGTTGAAGTGGTACAGCATGCCGCCCTTCATCTCGCCTTCCACACCATCAAGAACGTAATCATCATTCTTGAAATTGTAAGTAAAATGCTGACGGGTCCCGATATTGATGCCATATGGCAACTGGAGCGTCAGGGCCAAGAAGGGCTCCAGGGTCCAGGCGTTGTAGCCGGGGTTCAGAGCTTTCTTTTTGTCATAGCTGCCAATCGGGGCGTAGATGTCGAAGTCGAAGAACCAGTGCAGGCGGCTGTTGGGGCCGAACGGGACAACACCGCCGATATAGGGCCCGAAGCACAGATCGGCGAGCACATCGTTGTTCTCAAAGTCGCTGATGCCCAAACGATCCCCCCAGGGGGCTCCGGGGGTATCAAAATATCCGTCTGCAGAGTAGTTGATGATCGGAAGCAAAGCCTGCCAGCCCCAGGTCAGACCGGCGATTTTTGACTTGGCAACATAGATCAGCTGAGGGGTATAGACCAGCACGTCTATATCGTAGTCCCCTTTTATTTTATCGCCGTCGCCGTCCATCAGTTTGTTTGCCGTATAATAAATCATATAATTACTCAGATAGAGTCCCGGCGGCGGAATCGGAGCGTCCATTACAGTCGTATTGCCCCAGTTCAAGCTGGGATTCTGCCGGTCCGCCGAGGCGACATTCGCGCTCAGAATCAGCGCCATGACAATTCCGACCATCATGAATAACATCTGAAGCCGCGACTTTCCCGGCCCTCCTCTTCCGCGCTTTCTCTTGATTAAGATCATAGCCCTTCCTCCTTGTCATGAATTTTCTCGCATGATGCGACTAAACCGATAAGACGACAAGACTGGTTCGTTTGGTAAGGATTGTGTATGTCTCATACCGATTAACAGGAATCCATGATCGGCAAATTATGCTTGGCTTGCCGTTTAGACAAGGCAACCCCTCCACACCCTGAAATCCATTGCACTCACGGTCATTTGATGAGATTAAAAGTAATCGGCATACTTAAATGATTCAATACCATCCTGGAAGGAGAGGTCGGACATGAAGGCTTCGGATTTGTTTGTCAGGCAGTTGGAAGAAGAAGGAGTACGTTACATCTTCGGTCTGCCGGGAGAGGAAAACCTGGACCTGATAGAATCGCTGCGCCGCTCTCCCATTCAACTCATCATCACGCGTCACGAACAGGCGGCGGCCTTCATGGCGGCAACCTACGGGCGGCTCACGGGCCGGGCAGGGGTGTGCCTGTCGACCCTCGGGCCGGGAGCAACCAATCTGGTCACCGGAATCGCCCACAGTCAATTAATCGGGGCGCCCCTGGTTGCCGTTTCGGGACAGAAGGCATTACGTCACAACCGGCAGGGGAAATTTCAGCGCATCGATGTCGTGTCTCTCATGAAACCGATTACCAAGGGCGCCATCGCCATTGCCGACAGCGACATGATTCCCACCGTCATTCGGGACGCATTTAAAACGGCGGAACGGGAACGGCCGGGGGCCTTTCATATCGAACTGCCGGAAGACGTCGCCTCCGAACAGGCCGGCGCCCCTGTCCAGAGACGCCATGAGATACGCCGGCCTTCGCCGGATGCATTACTCCTGGATCGGGCGGCCGACATGATCCGGCAGGCCCGAACACCTCTGATTTTCATTGCCGGCGGCGCAAACCGCCTGCTGATTTCCCAGGCCCTGTATGACTTTACGAATGCCACAGGTATTTATGTCGTCCACACCCAGATGGGGAAAGGCATCATTCCCGATGATTGCGCGACCAGCCTCTTCGCCACGGGCATTCATATGCACGATTATGTTCATTGCGG
>Ga0302253_1001877_pt1 | contig 11497 bp, 10 predicted proteins | sample AAG_RA_Trp_MG_FD_193537 | JGI IMG/M metagenome (GOLD analysis project Ga0302253, IMG submission 193537) | Enriched activated sludge microbial communities from anaerobic digester in WTTP, New Holstein, Wisconsin, United States - AAG_RA_Trp | ecosystem: Engineered > Bioreactor > Anaerobic >... | reverse complement strand
CGAACCCAAAATCATCCAATCCCTGCCCAAGTTGCAGGAATTTTACGTCCAAAAAAGGGCCGCGTTCGCCAAAAAGGATTTGGCCACTTTTCAGCGTATTTTGGCCGAAGAAATCCAATTCGTGCGCGATTTGGACCGATTTGCCTACCATTATTGAAGGCAAAAGGCTTGACAAAGCCAAAATATCAGTATCGAATGACCCGTCGGAGGTTGAGCCATGGCAGATCCCATTTTGGACCTGGTCGTGGCCAACTGGCACGACGCGGTCCATACGTTCCTTGAAAGCACGGACGGTCAGGGCGTTCTTAAGGGTTTCGACCCGGCGGAAAAGCCGATTTTCATCGCGCTGTTGGAAGCCCATGTTCCCGCAGAGGGTCTTGAGCGCGATATGCTTAAGCGGCTCATCGAATGGCGAATCAGCCGCGAGCGCGAATTGCGCAAGACGCTTGGCCTCAACCTTTTCGCCACGTCCGATGAGGAATTGGACGAGGTCGAAGTCAGTCGCAGGTTTTTGGAACTGCAGGCTTTGGCGCGCGGCAGCGTGCGCATGGTCCAAAAAATCATGATGCGCACTGAGGACGAAGCGGCACGGGACGAATCCGCGCCCGCATCTGGCGCCGCAGACATGCCGACTATCAGGCCGGATATTTATCCCACGAGCCCGGTGCAATACGATGCGGACGCGTTGGAACTCATGAGCCAACGTGAATCCGTGCCGGACGGCGTGGAGCTTGTGCGACTCGAGGCCAGGATCAGCAAATCCATGGAAGCCATGACCGCCATGCCCTCGGGCGAATTCCGCGCCATAAATCCGCCGCCGGAAAAAGCGGACCCAGTCGTTGACCGCGTTCCCAAAAGCCCGGCGCCATCGCTCGAAAGTTTTGGCTTGTTGCCCGACGAGGCCGTGGACGATCCGGAAGCGCCTACGCTCGAGGTCGGAGAAGCCGTCGGGTTGGACGATGGCGAGGGATTCGAATTCGCCTTTGAAGACGCCCTGAACCACGCTCCTTCGCGTAAATGAAAAAGTCCCGCATTCGCGGGACTTTATTGTATCCAAGAAAATTTATCCGACCTTGGCCGGCGTGAGCGGCGCTTTGCCCTTGAGCACGGCGATGATGTTTTTGGCCGCGATTTCCGACATGTCGCGCCGCGCCTCTTCCGTGGCGCTGGCGATATGCGGGGTCAAAATCACGTTTTCAAAAGCCTTGAGCTCCAAGTTGTCGCGCAAATCGCAATCGATGGCCGGTTCGCATTCGAATACGTCCAAACCCGCGCCCGCGATTTTCTTGGCTTTAAGCGCCTTGAGCAACGCCTTTTCGTCCACCACCGGACCGCGCGCCGTATTCACCAAAAACGCCGTAGGCTTCATGAGCGCGAATTGCTTGGCGGAAATCATGTGGCGCGTGGAGGGCAGCAGGGGAACGTGCAACGAAATGAAATCCGCTTTTTTAAGCAGCGCGTCCTGCGTCAATTTCTTGGCGCCATATTCTTTTTCCAACGCCTCATTGGGACGCATGTCGGAATAGACGAGTTTCATGTCGAAACCTTTGACGGCACGGCGCGCCACCATGCTGCCGATGCGGCCCGCGCCGATCAGTCCCAAGGTCTTGCCGTACAGATCCGCGCCGTTCAGGAGCGAGGGCGACCAGCCTTTGTACATTCCGCGTTTGGAAAAATGGTCGGCTTCCGGAATGCGCCGGGCCAACGAGAGCATCAGGGCGAAGGTGTGTTCGGCCACGGATTCGTTGACCTTGTCGCTGGGCGTGTTGGTGACGACGATTTTGCGTTCGGCCGCGGCTTTGAGGTCCATGTTGTCGAAACCCACGGCGAAGTTGGCCACGATTTTGAGCTGCGGCCCGGCCGCATCCAAGACTTCGGCGTCGATGCGGTCCGTGAGTAGGGAGAGCACCGCGTCGCGGCCTTTGACCCCGCGCAACAGTTCTTTGCGCTCGATGATTTGGTCTTTGGCGTAAACGTCGACTTTGTAGCCGGCCTTCTTGAGCAAAGCGATGCCGGATTCATGGATGCGGCGCGTGACAAACACGGATTTCATAGATGTCTAATAACAAAAATGCGATTAATGTGTAAATTTTAGTCCGTCAGGTCTTTCAGGTCCATATGGTCCGCCAAGTCCGTACGGTTTCAATCATTTAGCCTTCTTCGACCTGATAGACCTGACGGACCTGATCGACTTGAGGTTCTTTTTGGCGTCCAGTTGCACCGCATACGCCGCTATCCAGCGGAAAGGCGGAAGCAGCACGTTGATGACGAGCAACAATATCACCAACTGGGTCATGAGCTTGGGATCCGGGAAGTAACGGTTGGCGATGAACAACGCCAAGGTATTATTGAGGTAGACCATGCATAAGGCGATGGTTGCCTTTTCCGAATTCGTGCGCCAAAACGTCATGAAGTACGAAACCGCGGTCAAACCGGCCGTATAAATCAGCATGACGACGACTAGGCCCACGTCGCGCACGGTCAAAACGATGGGCCCATTGCCGGTGGTGTCGCCCACGATGGCTGCGATAAGCACACCAAAAGCCACGATGGATATCTCGCGCCACCAGAAGTCGTAACGTTTCACTATTTTCGGCGCTTTGCGTTGCACCAGGGTCGCGACCGCGAACGGCAGGACGATAGTGACGATTAGGTTAAAGAACATGGAAAATACCGGCACGGGCACGGCGCGTCCCATGACCACCCAAAAGACCGCGGGTATGGTGAACGGCGCGAGTAGGGAAGTGGTGGCCGTAATGACCAAGGCCAGCGTGGTCTTGCCTCCGAACAGATCGGCGATGAGCGCGATGGTCATGCCGGTCGGCATGGCGCCCATGATCAGGAATGCCATGGCCCAATCGGGCGCGAAAGCCGCGCAGGGCGCCCATAGCAGCAAGGGCAAGAACACCAACATGAAAGAGTTGGAAAGCAGGAGCATCTTCCAATCCTTGCCGTAGGCAATAATTTCATTGATGTTCAGGCGCAGGCTGGAAACGAAAAAAATCAGTATGAGCAGATACGTGCCGTAGGGCGCAATGGGCCGGAAGTATTTCGGGAAAACCAAACCGGCCACGATGCCCAAAAGCACGACCATGATTTGGTTTTCGGAAAAGATTTGCTTGAGGCGGGAGAGGATTTTCATACTTTCGCCATCCTGAACTCGTTTCAGGATTTATATTGGAAACCGGCAACGAATCGAGATGCCGAAACAAGTTCGGCATGACATGGGGCTTACAGCATTTTAATTTTCACACGTTCCAATTCCTTTTCCGTGGGGAAACGTTTGAGTATGCCCGCTTTGGCGCCCATGTGCGTGATCACCCCATTGCTGTTGAGCGCCGCGGCTTTGAGCGCGGTTTGGAGATTTCCGGTTTTGATGAAGGCCGCGGTCAAGGCGCTGCCAAAAGCGTCGCCCGCGCCCGTGGTGTTGATGCGTTTGCCGGGCACGGCGGGCGCGAAAAATCCGCGGCCGGATACGGTTTCGTAGGCGTATGCGCCGTGCGGGCCGTCGGTTATGACGAGCGCGGTGCGCGTCATGCCGGCCAAGTCAGCGGCTATTCGGTCCAGCATGCGCGGCGGCTGGCCGGTCAGCATGGCTGCCTCTTCGCGGTTGACGATGAGGATGTCGGTCTGTTCGATCAGCGGTTCAAGCTTCTTAAGCCCATGATGCAATTCTCCGTTGCCCGGGTTCCAAGCGATGCGCGCTCCTTGGCCTTTGGATTGCGAGACGATGGCGCGGTTCTTTTTCATGTCCCCGCCCATGGAGGTCAGATAAACCCATTTGGGTTGGAGTTTTTTCCAAGGTATGGATTGCGGATCAAGGTTGTTGGAAGCGCCGCGGTAGGCCAGGATGCTGCGGTGCCCGGTGCCGGAAAGCAGGATTACCGAATATGAAGTCTTGGCGCCTTTATCCAGCTGCACCGCCTTTAGGCCGACGCGGTTGTTTTTAAGCGCGGCTAAGACGGATTTGCCGTTGTCGTCATCGCCCACGCGGCACGCGCAAGCCGTTTTGATGCCAAAGCGGCTGAAGGTCACGGCCGCGTTGGTGGCGCCGCCGCCGGTTTCCAGTATCACGTCGTCCAGGGGGATTTTCGCGCCCATGGGAAAACACGCGTCAAAACCGTCCGGCGCATGGACGTCCGTCCGTTGTTCGAACCTTTGGCTTTTGACGAACACGTCGCGCGTGCCCGCGCCGACGGTCAGCACTTTTACCCTCCAAAACATGCGGACATTATACAACCTTTTCGTCATTCCTGCGAAGGCAGGAATCCAGAAAATACAAAACAAAAACAAAAAGGCTCTGGATCCCGGTTTAACATCGTAAGCGTAACGCAAGACAATTGGCCCGGGATGACGGTTCATCTGTCATTGCGAGGCGATAAGTCAAAGCCGAAGCAATCTATGGTTTGCCACGGTCGCTGCAGCGACCTCGCAATGACAGAAGTCTTAATCCTGTTTTTCGCACGTATACGCGAAAGCCGGCGGGATGTTCCAGGGCGTGAACCGGGTCGTGACGTTGCCGAACAGTTCCTTGAGTTCGTTCTTTGAAGTCAGCGAATATTGGAACATGACGAAGATGCCGCCGGGTTTGAGCGCGTTTTTTACCTCTTGGAACATGCGCTGACGCGTTTTGGCCGGCAGTGCCGCGAACGGTATTCCGGAGACGATGGCGTCGTACCTTCCAGGGGAATTTTTAAGCAGTATTTCCGCGTCCATGTGGCGCACGTCCGAATCCGGGAACCTTTCTGTGCAAACGCGAACAAACTCTTCGTCCGATTCAACCAAAGTCAATTGTTGCGGGGTTTTGAGTTTGGCCAAGACGTGCGAGGTGAGCGCGCCCGAACCCGGACCTAGTTCCAGAACTGCCATTTCCGGCGTTATGTCGCGGGCTACGAGCCGGCCCAGGGAACGCGAACTCGCGGCCACCGAACCGATGCCCACCGGGTTTCTGAAGAATTTTATGAGCCAATTTTGCATGGCGGGTAATGTAGCAGGACGCCTGCTGGCGTGTCCAATCCTAGCTACAGTCGGAGGGCGGAAGTCGGACGTTGGATTACTGACCACTGACCATCGACCTTCGACTATCATCCTCCGTCTCCGACCATCGACCTTCGACCGTCGAATAAACCCCTCGGCTTCCGACTTCTTTTCCCATGGTTTACTATACCCCCATATGCAAAAGACCCTTGTTTTATTGATGGTTTGGCTGGGTTTGGCCATGTCAGCGCCGGCCGTAGCGCAAGGCGCTTTGGATACGGCCCAAGCCAGCGCAGGCGGCGAGCGCATCCGCAGTTTCGACGTCACGGCCAAGCTGGATGCGGACCGCAACCTGACCGTTCGCGAAGAAATCGTCTATGATTTCGGCACCGCGGACCGGCACGGCATATTCCGCGACATACCTGAATCCTACGAGCGTGACAATTTGTCCTACAATTACCGTTACACGGTCAAGCGCGTGTTGCGCGACGGGCAGGACGAACCGTACCAGACGAGCCGGGCCGCGGATATCATGACCGTGAAGATCGGAAGCGCGGACAGGACCATCACTGGCAAGCATACGTACGTCATCGAGTACGACACGGGCAAAGCCATCAATTTTTTTTCCGACCATTCGGAGTTGTATTGGAACGTCACGGGCAACGAGTGGAAGGTTCCTATCGAAAAGGCGTCTTTCCGATTGGAATCGCCGCTTAAGGGCGAAAAACCCCAGCAATTCTTGTGTTACACTGGCCACCTGGGGTCGGTCGAGCAGGCGTGTGCCATCAAGGCCGACGGCAATTCGCTGTTGGTCACGGCCAACCGCGGTTTCGAGGACGGCGAAGGCATGACCGTGGTGTTCGCGTTCCCGACCGGCATGATCAAACAGCCCACGGCCGCGGACAACGTCTGGGAGGCCGTACGCGACAATCTGATCCTGCTCGTGCCGCTGCTCGCTTTCGCCTTCATGTTCTGGTGGTGGCGCAAACGCGGCAAGGATTTGCCCGACCAGACCGTGGTTCCGCAGTACGAATCGCCGCACGGCCTCTCGCCGCTCGTGCTCTCCGGGGCCATGGGCAACGGGGCCATTCCGCAGCGCGGCATCACGGCCACCATCATCGACATGGCGCGGCAAGGCTTTCTGCATATTGAATACGGGACCAAAAAGGGATTGTTCAGCGATTCGCAAACGTTCACCTTCATCAAAAAGAACCAACCCGGCGAGCAGGCTTTGGCTTGGGAAAAAATCTTGTGGAACGGATTGTTCTTGGACGGCGCGCGCGACCGTTCCACGTTCGACGACCTCAAGGGAGACAAATTCTATAACGACGTGGCCAAAGCCACTTCCGCGGCTACCAAACAATTGACCGCGCTCAAGATATTCGATCGCAATCCGTATTTGGTGCGCGCCATATACTTCGCCGTGGCCATCGCCGCCTTCGCGATCGTATCCATTGCGGGCGCCGCCTCGCCGGCCGGAGGCCTCGCCGCCTTCGCCACGGCTTTGGTCGTGGCCGTCTTCGGTTGGTTCATGCCGCGGCGTACGCGCGACGGCGTGAATTTGGTCGCCGAGGTCAAAGGTTTCAAATGGTTCATGTCCGTGACCGAAGAGGAACGTCTCAAATTCCACAACGCACCCGCGCGCACGCCCGAACAGTTTATGGAATTGCTGCCCGCGGCCATCGCTTTGGGCGTGGAACGCGAATGGGCAGAACAGTTCAAGGATTTGCAGTTGGCGCCCCCCGATTGGGCCGAGGGCAACGTCGGCACTTGGAACGCCATAAGCATGGCCACGGCCATGACGGCCATGAACTCGGCCTCTGCCGCTTCGGTCTATAGCCCGCCTGCCAGCACGGCCGGTTCCGGCGGCTCGGGTTTTTCCGGCGGCGGCTCGGGCGGCGGAGGCGGCGGAGGCGGTGGCGGGAGTTGGTAGCGGGAGACGGTTTTAAAGCGTATACAACAATCCGTCATGCTGAACTCGTTTCAGCATCTAAGTTGACAATTCAGATCCTGAAATGAATTCAGGATGACGGGTGGCCAAATGGGAAAAAATAAAAGACCCCTTCCAGAGTTGCTGGTCGGGGTTTTTTGAATCACTTCTTGGTGGACGGGGGAGTAAGGGGCTGGGGAGAAGCGCGGCCAGCCGAACCGGATTCCAGCCTGTCGACCAGATCCTTTTTGCCGCGGTTGCGCATTTCTCGCCTGTAGATCCCGTAGAGGGTTTTGGTGGGCGTTGCACGCATGGATTCGTCCAGCGTGAACTTGTGCGGATTGATGGCGGGCAGGATGATCAGCAACGCGTTTTTGAGGGCTTCGTCATCGGCAATGGGTATGCCGTCGAGGAGCACGCAACGAAAGCTGGTGACCACCGAGTCGGCCAGTCTTTCCGGGTCCTTGAACCGCAGGCCGTGGACCTTGCGGATTTCATCCAGCGTCTTCTCTCGAGTTTCCTTGCTGGGATTGGATGGTGCGCCTCCGGCCTCTTCGAACATCCTGTCGGGGATGTAGTTTTCGGGCTTGGGAAGTTCGATTTCCGTACCCACCGGTGGACCGCCTTCGACCGGGGCGATGCTGTCCACGGCTTTTTCGATTTCTGGGTCTTCGGCAGCGGCCGCAACCACGGCATCAGCGTCGTCGACGTCCAGGATTTCGATGGTCTCTGACGGCTGTTCCGGAACGCCGGTAGCTTCGCCATCCAAAGCCGGACTGGCAAAACCATCGGTGGTGATTTCCGGGCCGTCGCTGTCGACGGGACCGGGCCGGTGCGTAGGCTTGTCTTCGTCTTTGGCGTCAGGCCATGACTCGTCGGGCGTGTCGGCCGCGACGGCAGATGGCGCAGACGCCTCTACGCTTTTGGGCTTGGCCCTTTGGTTGCGCCGTCGGCCGGGGTGAGGTCGGCGAACGGTTCCTCTTCGCCGAATCCCAGCGCGTTGCCTGCGGCCCTGACCACGTCCACGAAGTCCGTAAGGTCGAACGAATCCACCACGGTCTTGATGCCCACGATGGTCAACTCCTGCTTGGCCGTGAACGGCAGGCGGGGATTCTTGCGCTCCTGGGCGCGCCGCGCCTTGTCCACTTCCACGCGCTTGTCGATCGGTATGCGCTGTTGCCAGAGCGTGCCGTCGATGGCTTCGACCACGTCCAGATGGGTCAGGACGGGCTTGAGCTCGCGCGTTTCGTAGCGGCGTTCCTTGAGCGCCATGTCCAGGAAGAAGGAGATGAATTTCTTCTCCTTCTCGCCGTTGGCCTCCACGATCTTGGCCAGGAGTTCCTTGGAGAACGCCTGCCAGAATTTGTCGCCGAATACGTAGATGGACCAGGTCTCGGGCGTGATGGCCTTCTCGACGTCTTCGAGAGAGATGTCTTCGGACGCCAGTGATTCGTCGATGTCCTTGGCCTGCTTCTCCGGATCTTGGAGGCGTGCCCGATTGGGCCTGGTGCCGGCCAGAGTCGTGGCCATGATCTGTCGCAGGTCAGGCCTTTCGGCCAGCGCCTTCATCACTTCGGATACGGGGAACAGTCGGTTCAGGTCTTGGCTCGAAAACCACGGCCTGACCTCCACGAAGATTTCCGCTTGGAATTGGCAGTAGACGTTTTGGCCAAAATGGCCCACGGCTTCCTTGGCCAAGTCCTCGTCGGACAGGCTCTTCTTGCTGTGTTTGAGTGTCTTTTCGATGAGCATTCTTTCCTCCCTAGATGGAGTTGGTATGGGTTTTCGTATGGCTTACATTGGCAAAAAAATGGGAAATTGTCAAGGTAAACCCCCTCTATCTCCCCCTTTCACAAGGGGGTTGAATATTAAAACCCCCTTGTGAAAGGGGGAAACGAAGGGGGTTTAAAAAACCGCTCAACCAAGCTTTGGTTGAACGGTATATGAGTTCTCCCATCAATCGTGCCAAGGCACATTCGGGTGCTGGAGGCCGGGGCGCGGCGGCAAATCCTTGGTCGCCTCGAACTCGGCGGCGGCTTGGGCTTGGATCTCGCGTTTCTCTTCCTCGGTCAATTCGCGGCGCTTGCCCGTCACGCCGTCCCACCACCATGAGAGTTGGTTTCCGGCGGTCGAGAGCATGTCGTCGGCGATGTAGAAGATGACGATGGCCGCGGTGAACGCGCCCGATGCCAGTCCCGCGAGCGTGCCGAAGATGCGTGTGCGCATTTCAAGGTCCTTTCTTGCAATCTTGATTCTTACCGACCCCATCCCTTTCAGTTCTTGTTGGGCTTCGGTGAACGGTGGCTGTAGGCCACAATCGCTCGGAAAAGAGGGTAATCATGTCGATTCACATTGTGTCGTTGCCACAGAACCATGGGATCGATGGTGTTGCGATCGATATCGACCCGCTTCACCTCCAATGGGGCAGGCGCCTTCATTTCCCAGTGCCTCAGGTATTCGCCAAGGATGATGGGTTGGGCGATTTGCTTGCCGTTACGCCACAGGTCGAAGCGCCCCCTTTCGAACTTGTAGGGATCGGCGGGGTTGATGTCGATGTTGTTGTTGAGCTCTTGGCCTTCTTCGTACCATCTGCAGTCTGCTGCCGTTTTTTCGCTCACGGTGGCTGGTACGAAATTGACGCTGTAAGCCCGCGATTCATTCAGTGGGCAATAGATGGTTTCCACGTCGCTGGTCATGGCAACGCAACGCAACTGGAACCATATATCGCTACCGCCGGGTTCGTGCGCGTCAGTCCAGGCGTACAAGGCCAGACGTCTGCCGGGCTTGTAGGCCGGGAAGAAATATGAAATCCATAATCCCTTGGCCGGCAACGCGGTCGGTGAAACGGTGACCTCGTTTTGGTCACAGGCCATGTGATGCAGCTTGATTTTTTTCGGCGGTTCCGTTGATGCCCCACTGGGTACGGCCATCGCATGTGGCAGATTGTCTGACTTGATTGATGCGTCAGCTGGATCGCTAGATGGGGTGCGGCCGGATTTGCCGCAACCAATGAGCATGACAACGTGTAGGGCTACTGCCATGGCGAACCATTTATGATTCATCTCGTCTCCTTTGTGTGAAGGTGCGTTTTGAGTTCTCGTTGTTTGAAGTAAACTTTTTAATTTCCGTCCGGGTCCACAATTTGGTGGTTGTGAAACCGGATGGGGCTCCGACCTGCAAGCGAGTTAACGCGAGGTCAGAGCCATTGAGGAGGGTGTGAAAAGGGCGGGTGTCGCACTGTACTTAGCGCTACGACTAAGCACTACGACTGTTCAGTTGGAGACGGTTGCGTTTTGGCTCAAGTCTTGGATCAGGCTGTCCGTGGTCCAATCTGCAGACGAGGGCTGGGTGAGCGCTAGATGGGGCGTTTCGCTCATGTCGCTCCAAACGAATCTGCCGCGCACATGCCATGCGCCCAAGCCGTTCTGGTCGCCCCAGTATCCGACGTTGAAGATGCCGAAACTTGCCACCAATGGTGCGTAAGCGTCGTTTTGGAGCAGGTATCCGGTTTTGACGGTCGGGATGATGGCCGGATAGTCCTGGTCGAGCTTGGTCATGAGCCAATGTCCCGAACCAACGAACGAAGTGGTGGCACGCAGGGAATAGACGTATCCCGAACCCTGGACCTGGTCTTCGTTCACGAACGCCGCGACCGCGAATTGCGTATCTTGGCTGGGCGCCAGTGAATTGGCTCGCAAATCCGCGCCCGTCAGTCCGTCCACGATGCTGTATTCGCCCAGCGGAACCTGCTGGGATCCGCGGTAAAGCCGGAAGTTGGACAGCGTGATGCCGCCCGATTGGCGCAGCGCGAAGGACATCTGCTTGATTGCTACGGGACTCATCGAATCGGCGCCAACCTGTGCGCGGTACAGCTCGACTTCGCCGTGGAAGAGCACGTTGTTGGCCAAGTTCTGCTTGGCCACAAACGGCTTGGTCTTGCGGATGACCATGAGGTTACCCGCAGCCGCGCCCTTGGTCGCGTAGATGCGCTCACCGGACTTGTCGCCCGTGGTGCGCACGTTGAGCTTGCCTGAGTATTCAGGGGTCCACTCGCCGTTCAGCTTGTCGCTCGAGAGTCCCAACGCGGGAGCATGTCCCGAGCGGCATACGCCTTGCCATGCCCCATTGACCGCGCTCGAAGGCATGGTCGGGCTGATCTTGGCCCAAACCTCGAAGTCCGTCGAACCGTCCTTGGGAACCTGAATCGCATTTCCCACGAGGTCGATGTCCACGGATCCGGTGATTCCGGCGGGCAGTACGGATGCGCCCTTGATGACGCCGCCCGTGCTGATGCCGATCTGCACGAAGTCCGCGTTGTCGCCGCCGGGCAGGGAACTGACCGAGATACGGTCGATGGTCAGGGCTTCGTACTGTCCCGTGGCCCGGTAACGGGCGAATGGAACCCACGAGTCCTTACCCGCGACAACGATGTCGCTGGCCGGATGGCCGTTGGCCGTGATGGAGACCGTGCCCGAGTTCAGGACCGTGAAAAACACGGTCGGGGACTGGGTGAGTTGAGTCGAGAGGCTCGCTCCCACCTCAACTGCAACGCTTTGGTTGTAGACCGTGTCCGTGGCCACCACGCCCGTA
>Ga0302253_1001873_pt1 | contig 11533 bp, 8 predicted proteins | sample AAG_RA_Trp_MG_FD_193537 | JGI IMG/M metagenome (GOLD analysis project Ga0302253, IMG submission 193537) | Enriched activated sludge microbial communities from anaerobic digester in WTTP, New Holstein, Wisconsin, United States - AAG_RA_Trp | ecosystem: Engineered > Bioreactor > Anaerobic >... | reverse complement strand
CCTGCCCGAGATTCTTGAAAATAACGCCTTCACGGTCGACGATCTGAAGACCCTGCTTTTTTTCAATCAGGGCCAGGGGCACCCGTTCGCGGACTTCCATGACGAGCCGATCCGGGAGCTCCCGGCCCACATGGGCTTTCTTGATCCAGGGATTGCTTTCTATCCGCCGGGCAATTTTTTCCGTACTGACGGTAAACAGATTCTGTCCGGGATAAAGCGATGCCAGGGTCATCACTTCCTGTTCCGTTACCTCCCGGCAGCCCCGGACAACCGTTTCCCGGATCCGGAAATAGGGGTCGCTCAGAAGATAGCTGTAGAGGTAGATCAGGAAGGATGTGAACAGCAAGGTGGTACCGATGATCAGGGTGCACGCCCAAAAATCCCGGAGGAAGTGGCGAAAGTATCGCTGAAAGCGGCTTTTTCTCACCCTCAGGGCGGATTGGGATACCTTGCTCATCGGTTATATCTCTCCCATGATCTTGACTTCCAACTCCAGGGCGGTTCCCTTTTCCCGGCGGACCCGCTCTTGGATGAAATAAATCAGGTTAAGGACATCAGCGGATGTGGCCCCTCCCCGATTGACGATGAAGTTTCCGTGTTTTTCCGATACCATGGCATCTCCGATCGCAAAGCCTTTCAAACCGACCTCTTCGATCAGCCGTCCCGCCGGCCGGTCCGGGGGATTTTTGAAGATGGACCCGGCATTTTTGTATTGCAGGGGGTGCTTGTTTCGTCTCTCCTCGATGATGCGCCGGACTTTGTCGCCGACCCGCCCCTCCGGGTCGTTCCGGAAGTGGAATGCAGCTTCGACAATCACTGTCCCCTCCGGCAGAAGAAAATTTCGATATTCGAAACGCAGTTGACCTCTTTCCAGGATTTCCGTTTGCCCCATTGCATTCATCAGGGTAACAGACGCCACGGATTCGGAAATGCTGTGGCCGTAGGCCCCGGCGTTCATCCGGATGCCTCCGCCGACACTGCCGGGGATACCGGCGCAGAACTCGAAACCCGTCAAATTTTCCCGGACCGTGAAGGCGACCAGCTCCGACAGCGGCACACCGGTTTCGGCCTGAACCTCCCTTACGCCATTTCCCGGGGGCGGGACGTTGATCCGATTGAGGCCTTTCGTGCAGATGAGCGCTCCCCGGAAACCCTTGTCGGTAATAATGAGATTGGTCCAGTTCCCGACCACGGCATAAGGGATGCCGTGACCATGGAGCAGATGGAGCATACCGCCTAAGTCCCCGATAGATTTCGGATGCAACAGCAGGTCGATCTTACCGCCGACCCCCATGGACGTATGGGAAGCGCCCGGTTCGTCAAAACTGACAGCGCCGGCAAACAGGGTTTCCCAGTCAGGGCAGGCGGTTTTCTGATCCAGAACGGTCATCATTGTTCTTCTGCGGAAGCCGTACCCTTCAGGCGGGCAGCCAGGGCTTCCCCAATTTTCCAGACATTACCCGCCCCGAGGGTGATCACGACATCCGACGGCCGGACAACGGACTGGAGATGGTCCACGATGTCTTCAAAGGCGGGAATATAAAATACGTTTTCCTGTCCCCCGTCGGCCAGGCTGTCCCGGAGAGCCTGCGAGGAAACCCCCTCGATGGGGTCTTCCCCGGCGGGATAGATATCGGCCAGGATCAGGCAGCCCGCATCTCCAAATGCCTGAGTGAATTCGGGAAAGAGTGCCCGGGTTCGGCTGAAGCGGTGGGGCTGGAAAACCACAATGAGGCGGTCTTGCCAGACCTGTTTTGCTGCCCGAAGGGTTTCCCTGATCTCCGTGGGATGATGACCGTAGTCGTCGACAATGGTGATCCCGTTCAGGGTAGCCTTGATTTCCAGCCGACGCTGGGCGCCTGTGAACAGGGCAATGCCGTCGCGGATGGTCTTGAAAGGAAGATCGAATTCCCTGGCCACGGCGATGGCTGCCAAGGCATTGGCCACATTGAACCGGCCGGGGACATTCAGGACAACCTCTCCCAGGGGGATGTCCTTTTCGATGACCGTGAAGCGGTTGCCCCGTTTCTCGGGATGGATATCTTCCGCCCGGTAATCGGCGGGGCCCATAAGGCCGTAGGTCAGAACTTTCCGCTTGATCTGCGGGAGGATTTCACGAATATGTTCGTTGTCCGTACAGAGGATCGTGATCCCGTAGAAGGGTACGCTGTTGGCGAACCGCAGAAAGGCGTCCTTGATGTCGTCGATGTCGCGGTAATAATCCAGATGCTCACGGTCGATGTTGGTGATGACCGCCAGACTCGGGCTCAACTTTAAGAAAGACCCGTCGCTTTCGTCCGCCTCGGCCACGATGATGGCGCCGTTCCCCAGTTTCGCGTTGCTGCCGATGCTCCCGAGCTTTCCCCCGATGACCATGGTCGGGTCCAATCCCCCATGGGAAAGGATCGTGGAGATCATGGAGGTGGTCGTCGTCTTACCGTGACTGCCGGAAACGGCGACGGAGAATTTCATCTTGAGCAACTCCGCCAGCATTTCGGCCCGGGGAATGACGGGGATGCCGCGCCGATGGGCTTCCTGCACCTCGGGATTGTCCGGCCGGACAGCCGTGGAGGTGACGACCACGTCGGCATCTCCGATGTGGGACGCCTGGTGACCCTGAAAAATCCTGGCGCCCAAGGTGCCGAGACGCTGGGTCGTGTCGGTTGTGCTGAGATCGGAACCGGTTACGGTATATTTGAGATTGAGCAGTACCTCTGCGATGCCACTCATCCCGATACCGCCGATTCCCACGAAATGGATGCATTTGATCTTTCTCTGCATGCCATGTACGGGATCATATTTCTTCATCGGTACTTCACCTGTGGTCGGTTTCTTCCGGAGAGCAGGCATCGCCTTTTCTCCATAGTTATATATCACGAACCCCTTATCTTATCGATCAGAGAAACGCATTCGTCTACAATTTGTGCGGCCGCCTGGATGCGGGCGAGCTCGCGGGAACGCTCTTCCATCCGGGCGATCCGGTCTGGGGTCCGGTAAAGGTCGAGGATGATTTCCGCGAGCCTTTTACCCGACAGTTCGCTTTCGGGGATCATTTCCGCCGCCCCGGCTCGATCGAGGACCTCGGCATTTTTCGTCTGGTGATCGTTGGCGGCAAAGGGGTAGGGGATCAGGATGGAGGCCCTGCCGCTTGCCGTCAGTTCGGCGATCGAGGTTGCACCTGCCCGGCAGACGAGGAGCTTTGCCTTTCCATAGATCCTGGGCATGTCCATGATGAAAGAATGGACCTCCGCATCGAACCCTCTGCTTTTGTAGGCACCGCGCACCTCATCCAGGTCCTGGGCGCCTGTCTGATGGATGATGTGGAGCTTTTCTTTGATATCCTCCAGATAGTCGAGTGCCGCCAAGGCCGCCTGATTGATGGCCCGTGCCCCCTGACTGCCGCCGAAAATGAGGAGGTTGAATTTCCGGTCCGTTCCGGCGTCCTTCTGATTTTCCAGTGCCGACGAGAAAGCCGCCCGGATGGGATTTCCCGTGTACAGGCTTTTTCCTCTGGGGAAGAAGTTTGCCGATTCGGGAAAGGTGACGAAGATTTTATCGACGAAGTGTCCCAGGATTCGGTTCGTCATGCCTGGAAAGGCGTTCTGTTCCGCCACGGCGGTTTTCAGACCCATCAGGTGGGCGGTCAACACCGCCGGTCCCGAGGCATAGCCGCCCACTCCCAGGACCATATCGGGACTGAAGGATCGAATGATTCTGCCGGACTGCAGGAAACTCCGGGGGAGTTTCGCCACGGCACCGATTTTGCCCGTCAATCCTTTGCCCTTGATCCCGGCCACGTCGATCAAAGCCAGATCGAGGCCGAGGTCGGGCAGAACCCGGTTTTCAATGCCCCGTGCCGTGCCGACGAAAAGAAGCCCGTTATTCCGGTCTCTCTTCATCACCTCCTCGGCAATAGCGATGCCCGGGAAGAGATGTCCTCCCGTTCCCCCACCGGCAATGATCATTTTCATCTTCGTGTCACCTCATGTCTCCTGAGAGGAAATGTTCAGCAATATGCCCACCGTCGCGAGGCTCATCATCAGCGACGTCCCTCCGTAGCTTAAAAACGGCAGGGTAAGCCCTTTCAGGGGGATGAGCCCCATAACCCCGGCGATGTTGATGAACACCTGCATGGAAATCAGAATCGTCAGTCCCGCGGCAAGGAGCATCCCGAAGAGATCGGGCGCCTTGAAGGAAATCATGAAACCCCGGATAATGAAAACCGTATACATGATAATGACGACGGACACGCCGACGAAGCCGCTTTCCTCGGCAATTACGGAGAGAATAAAGTCCGTGTGCGGCTCCGGCAGGTAGAAGAGCTTCTGCATGCCGTCTCCCACGCCGACACCGAAAGGACCCCCGGAACCGAAGGCGATCATGGACTGGATGATCTGGAATCCCGACCCGTGGGGATCTTTCCAGGGATCGAGAAAGGCCGTCAGCCTTTCCAAACGGTATCCCCGGCAGAGCGCCCAGACCGCGAAAGGGGCGAACATGGCCGCCAGGCCGAGCAGATGGGCGATGCGTGCTCCGCCCAGATAAAGCATGATCATGGTCGTCACGGCGATGATGGCGGTGGTGCCGAAATCGGGCTGGAGAATGATCAGCCCCATCAGGCAGGCAGTAACGGCGAGGGGAGTCAAAATTCCCCGGACGATTTCCTTGACGTACTGCTTTTTCCTCGCCAGGAAAAAGGCCAGGAACAGTACGACGGAGACCTTGACCCATTCGCCGACCTGAAAGCCTATGAAACCCAGGTTCAGCCAACGTGTAGCACCGCCGACCCGCTTTCCCAGAAAGGGGACGAACAAAAGCAGGAGCATGATGAAGGAGACGGCAAGGGCCGGGTAGGCGACCATCTTCAGCTTCTGGTAGGGCAGGCGTGATAGAAAATACATCAGGCCAAGCCCCAGGGCGACGAAAAAAACCTGCCTTTTGAGAAAATACTGTCCATCCTGATAGCGATCCATGGCGATAATGGCGCTGGAACTGTAAATCATCACCGTTCCGATGGTGACCAGGATCAGGGTGGCGATCATCAGCAGGAAATCCTGTCTGTTCTGAGAGATGGGCAAAGATTCCATTTTAAAATGTTTTCACCATGGCCTGAAAGAAATTTCCCCGGTCTTTGTAGTCCGTAAACTCGTCGAAACTGGCGCATCCGGGTGACAGCAGGACGACGTCTCCCCCCTGCGCCCGGTTCCGGGCCGTCACGACGGCTGACCGCAGGGTCGGTTGAATGTCCGTTTCCACCAGCCCCCCAAGCTTTTCGTTGATCCGTTCCCGGGCTTCTCCGAAAAGGATCAGGGTCTTGACCCGTTCCCTGATAAGCGGCGCCAGGGTTTCAAAATCCCCGTCCTTGTCCCGTCCCCCCAAAAGCAGGATCACGGGATTACGGAAGGTTTCCAGTGCCCGGACCACCGCGCCGACGTTGGTTCCCTTGGAGTCGTCGTAATAGGCAACCCCCTGTTTCTCCTCGACAAATTCAATGCGGTGGGCAATGCCGCGAAATTCGGAAATCGTTTGGGTGATGCGTTCCGGCGGGCAGTCGCATATACGGGCAGCCAGAATCGCCGTCATCACATTCTCGATATTGTGGAGGCCCGGGATTTTGATCATGTCCAGGGGATAAATTTCGTCGTTTTTCCCGAAGCCAGACAGGACGAGGCTGTCGGAACGGATGGAAAAGCCCGGTGCGACATCGCGGGTGGAACTGAAAAAGAAGGTCTTTGCCTTCAGCCGCTGCGAGAGCTCCAGGCTGTAGCCTTCGTCGGCATTGAGAATAGCCCGGTCGTTTTCATTCTGGTTGAGAAAGACCCTTTCCTTGACCTCCTGATAGGCGGCGAAACTCCCGTGATAGTTCACGTGATCGCAGGTCGTATTCAGAAGGGCGGCGCAGTAGGCGTGAAAGGCCGTCACCCATTGAAGCTGGAAACTGCTGACCTCGACGACGACGAAATCCTCATCCTGGGGGCCGTCGCAGTACTGGATCAGGGGAATGCCGATATTGCCGCCGATGAAAACCTTCTTGCCCGCATCGGCGAGGAGCCGGCCTGTAAGGGTCGTCGTGGTTGTCTTGCCGTTCGTTCCCGTGATGGCGACCATGGGGGGCCTGAGATAACGGCAGGCAACCTCCAGTTCGCTGTGAATGGGGATGTTTTTCCCCACCGCTGCCGACAGCAGGGCATCATGGGGGGGAACACCCGGGGAAGGGATGACCATGTCGATGCCGTTAAGCGCTGAAATATCGTAGGGGGCGATGTCGATCGGTATCCCCTCGTTCCGCATCTCAGCCAGGGTATCGGCGATCTCGGCCTCCGTTTTCTGGTCCGTCACGATGACCTTGGCCTTCCGTTTCGCCAGAAAGCGGGCGGCGGCGATGCCGGTTTTGCCCAGGCCGATGATGAGGATGTTCTGTCCGGAAATATCCATGCCTGTTCCTTTAACGCAGTTTTAACGTACTGATGGCCACGAGGGCCAACAAGATGGAGATAATCCAGAAGCGGACGATGACCTTGGGTTCGGGCCATCCCTTCAATTCAAAATGATGATGGATGGGGGCCATCCGGAAGATCCGCTTCCCCTTGCTGATTTTAAACCATCCTACCTGGAAAATGACCGAAAAGGTTTCCAGAACGAAAATGCCGCCGACGATGGCCAGTAGAATTTCCTGTTTGGTGAGAATCGCCAGGGTGCCGAGGGCGCCCCCCAGGGAGAGGGAACCGACATCCCCCATGAACACCTGTGCGGGATAGGTATTGTACCACAGAAAACCGATTCCGGCCCCGACAACGGCACCGCAGAAAATGGTCAGTTCTCCGGCACCCGGGACGAAGGGGATCTGTAGATAGTGGGCGATCTTGATGTTTCCCGCGAAATAGGCAAAAAGGAGATAGGTCATGAAACAGGTGATGGCCGGGCCGATGGCCAGACCGTCCAGCCCGTCCGTCAGATTGACGGCGTTGGCCGCGCCGACAATGATGAAGGTCGTAAGGAGTATATAGAAAATGCCGATATCCGGCAGGACGGTTTTGAAAAAGGGAATCGTGACCATGTGGCTGAATTCGGGCCTGACGTAGATCACGACACTGACGAAAAACGCGATGATGATTTCTCCTGTCAGGCGGACTTTACCCGGCACCCCCTGGCTGCTCTGGTTCGTGAGCTTCCGGTAGTCGTCGAAGAACCCGATGATTCCGTAACCGACCAGAACGAGGATGACCAGCCAGACGTAGGCAACGGTCAGGTTCGACCACAGAAGCGTCGAAACCACGACGGCGAAAATGACGAGAATGCCTCCCATTGTCGGCGTGCCTTTTTTGGAGAGATGGCTCTGGGGACCGTCTTCCCGGATGGACTGCCCTACCTTGAGACTCTGGAGTTTACGGATCAGCCAGGGGCCGACGATAAAACAGATGATCAGAGCCGTAATGGTGGCATAGACTGTTCGGAAAGTGATATATCGAAAGACGTTTAAGGAAGAAAACGTCGTATGCAGCGGATATAGAAGATGGTAGAGCATAATGCCCCCTTCTTAATGATTTATCTTAAAGCGCTTCACGATTACCGATGAGACGGATTCCCGGGATCAGTTCATCCAGGTTCATCTTGCGCGACCCCTTCAGGAGAATCCAGGCGTTCCTTTGAACGACCTCTTTCAGCCGGGGCATCGCGTCGTCTGCACCGTTGAAGAATCGGATCCGTACCCGGTCCATACCCGCCTCGACAGCCGCTTCCGCCGTCAAACGGGCAAATTCCCCTTTCAGGAACAGGGCATCAATGCCGGACCGGCCGAGTTTCCGGCCGATTTCCTCATGAAAATGGGGCGCTTTTTTGCCCAACTCCAGCATATCCCCCAGGATAACAATTCGCTTACAGGCGCCGGAGATATTGACCAGGGTGTTCAGGGCCTCTCCGACCGACAGGGGATTGGCGTTGTAGGCGTCGTGGATGAGGTACGCGCCGTTGTCCAACGTTTCGATCTCCATCCTGCCGGAAACCGGCCGGACGGCGTTCAGACCCCGGGCGATGCAGTCGGGGGCGCATCCGGCGGCCATTGCCGCACCGGCCGCGACCAGGGCATTCCTGACATTGTGGAGACCGGGAGCCGCCAGCACGACGTCGTCCCGGATTCCTCCGATATGGAGCGTAAAGGCGGTTTTCCATGTATCGGCCGGCCGGATGTTTTCAGCCGTAATGTCGGCCGGACCGGATAGGGAACAGGTGATCCGCTTTCCCTTCCACCGGTCGGCAAGAACGGCGATTTCCGGGTCATCCAGATTCAGGACGGCGATGCCCTGCCGGTCCATAACATCGAACAGTTTTCCTTTTTCTTCCCGGACGTCGGATACCGTGCCGAGTCCTTCCAGGTGGGCCGGCCCGATACAGGTGATGACACCGATGGACGGTTCGGCCAGGCGGGCAAGACGCTCGATTTCTCCGGGGGCGTTCGTTCCCAGTTCGAGGACGGCCAGGTCGATCCCGTCCGTCAGTTTAAGCAGGGTCAGGGGAAGGCCGACCAGATTGTTGAAGTTTCCCTCCGTCTTCAGGATGTTTTGGCCCAGAGAGCAGATCGAGGCGATCATCTCTTTGGTGGTGGTCTTTCCCGCCGATCCCGTCACGGCGATGACCGGGCCTGCGAAGCGCTTTCGCCAGTGGTGGGCGATATCTCCCAGGGCGGCGAGGGTATCATCGACTTCAACCCAGGGAATGTCACCGGCGAAAGCGGGGATCCTGTTCCGATGGGTCCGTTCGGTCAGGAAAGCCCGGGCACCGCTGCCAACGGCGCCGGGGATGAAATCATGGCCGTCGAAATTCGGCCCGGTCAGGGGAATAAAAAGATTTCCGGCCTGGATGGTTCTCGTATCCGTCGATACGCCGTATACCTTTTCGTTCATGCAGCCCCGGAGAAGCTTCCCCCCGGTTGCGTCCACGATATCGCCGATAATCAGGCAGGGTGACGGACGCCCGGTCATGAGAGACCTCCGGATCGTTTGATCAGACTTTCCCGGGCGACGATCCGGTCGTCGAAGAAAAGGCGCTCCTTGCCGATGATCTGATAATCCTCGTGGCCTTTTCCGGCGATCAGGACGATATCCGCCGGCTGTGCCGTCATGACGGCCGTTTCGACGGCCGTTCTCCGGTCGGGAATGATACAGTAAACCCTGTCTTGCCGTGAGGAAGACAGTTCCGCCGCCGTGACTTTCCGGATTCCCTCCGGGCGGATTCCTTCCTCGATCTGACCGATAATGGCGAGGGGATCCTCCGAACGAGGATTATCGGAAGTGATGATTACCACATGACTGAGCTCGGCGGCAACAGAGCCCATAATGGGCCTTTTCCCCCGGTCCCGATCACCTCCGCAACCGAAGACGGTTACGATGCGATTCCCTCCGAATCCGGACAGATTTTCGATCGCCTTTCTCAGGGCATCGTCCGTATGGGCGTAATCGACAAAAACGTGAGGTTCTCCGGGTCGGCTGACCTTTTCCATCCGCCCCGGCACGCCCTTCATCCGGGAAAGCCCCTCTTCAATGGCCGACGGGGTTATGCCAATGGCAAAGGCGCCTGCTGTAGCCGCCAGGATGTTATAGAGGTTGAAACGGCCGATCAGGGGAGAGGCGATGCACATTGTTTTGCCCGGAACGTGGACCCGCGCTTCAATTCCTTCCAGGGTGATCCTGATGTCGTCCGCCCGCACGTCATACGCCGCGTCCAGCCCGAAGGTCAGGATGCCGTCCCCGGTTTCTTCCATCAATCTTTTTCCCCAGGGATCGTCGCCGTTTATGATCATGCGCCGGCGATTTTCCTTGCGGCTTTTCGGCAGCAGTTCCCGGAAGAGGCGGCGTTTTGCCTCATAATAACGTTCCATCGTCAGGTGGTAATCGAGATGGTCATGGGAGAGATTCGTGAAGATGGCGATATCGAAATCACAATCGTCCACCCGGCCGAGATCGAGGGCGTGCGAGGAAATCTCGGAGACGCAGTGTGTCACCCTTTCGTTGACCATCTGTCTTAGAATTTTTTGAAATTCCAGCGATTCCGGCGTGGTGTTCGGCGCGGGAAACGTTTTCCCCCCGAAGCGGTAATTGACTGTTCCCAGAACGCCCGGGGAAAAACCGGCTGCGGCAATAATCGCTTCCAGGAGATAGGTGACGGTCGTTTTACCGTTCGTTCCTGTGATGCCGATCAGGCACAGCGCGGATGAAGGATCGGCGTAGAAATTCCTGCCCGCGATACCCAGGGCTCGGCGACTGTCGGAAACTTTCAGTGCGGTGATGTTTTCAGGGGGGGAAAAGGGTTTTTCATGGACGATCCAGCGGGCACCCCGGCGGATCGCGTCGTCGATGAAGCCGTGTCCGTCCGTATTTAAGCCGGAGACGGCGATGAACAGGCTGTTTTCTTCACAGGCTCCTGAATGATAACAGACGGATGATACTTCTCCGGAAAGCGCTCCTGTAGCGCTGATGAGATGAAGATCTTTGACGACTTCTGAGATGTCCATTTCCCTTCCTTAAAGGTATCATGTTCTGGTACATCGATGGTGCCCGTCTTTCACCTTCCGGCGCGGAAAAACGTTCCTGAAGGATCGGTTAGCCCGGAGGTTTGCCTGTCACGGGATCCGCGGAGAATCCCTGGAAGGCTGTCATCACCGGACGAAGGTTTCGGGTGTTTCCTTACTCACGTTCCGTTCTGAAAGAGACCACGCAGAATGGATGAGAACGAATCGGGACACCGGCCTGGGGCACCTGCGAAACGGCCCAGCCGGATCCGTCAATTTTCAGCTCAATACCTCTTTCTCTTGATTTCTTCAAGGCTTCTCTTACGGTCATGCCCTGAAAATTAGGTATGATCGATTCGTCTTCCACAGCCATTTCCCCGGCCTGTTCCATGGTTTCAGGAACGATCTGGGTTGCGGATACGAGCTTCACCTTGGGCGGATCGGGGAAGATATTTTCTTCCGGGACAAAAAGGGAAGGGTCCTTGATATAGGATTTAAAACAGGTCAGCATCTGCTCGCCGATTTTTTTAAAAACCGGAGCCGCTGCTACGCCCCCCCATTTATCCCGTTGCGGTTCATCCAGCGTGACCAGGATGGCGATCTGGGGATTTTCCGCAGGGAAAAAACCCATAAAGGACGTCCGCACTTTTTCTGATGAATAGACGCCCCGGCTGAAATCGAATTTCTGGGATGTGCCCGTCTTCCCCGCGACATTGAGATGGGCGATGCGGGCGTTCTTCCCGGTGCCGTCTTCGTCCTGAACGACGCTTGTCAGGATGGAGGTCATCGTCTTGGCCGTTTCCGGCGATATGACGTTGCGGACCACCGTCGGCGAGTATTGCTCGATAACCCGTCCCTGCTTGTCCGCCAGGGCCCGGACGATGTAGGGCTTCATCAACACCCCGTGATTGGCGATGGCGGACAAAGCGGTCAGGAGCTGAATGGCGGTAACGGAAATTCCCTGGCCGAAGGCAATGGTTGACATATCGACGCGGGTCCACTCGGAGGCAGGGCGCAGCAGCCCCGATG
>Ga0302253_1001871_pt1 | contig 11542 bp, 7 predicted proteins | sample AAG_RA_Trp_MG_FD_193537 | JGI IMG/M metagenome (GOLD analysis project Ga0302253, IMG submission 193537) | Enriched activated sludge microbial communities from anaerobic digester in WTTP, New Holstein, Wisconsin, United States - AAG_RA_Trp | ecosystem: Engineered > Bioreactor > Anaerobic >... | reverse complement strand
AGGCGTACCGCCTATCTGCCCCACCGATATCTGGGTGTTCTGGGCGGTGATGGCGCTACGCACATCCGCGGGGGTCATCCTGTAGTTCATGAGCTTGTGCGGGTCTAGCCACACGCGCATGGCGTACTGTGCGCCGAAGAGCTGCGTCTCGCCCACGCCGTCCACACGGCTGATGGGGTCGAGCAGGTAGGTGGCGGCATAGTCGCTGAGGTCGCGCCCCGTCAGGGACGGGTCGTCCGACGCCAGCGCGATGATCATCAGAAAGCTCGACGTGCTCTTGTTCACCGTGATGCCCTGCCGCTGCACGGCCTCGGGCAGCATGGGCGTGGCCAGCGCAAGCTTGTTCTGCACCTGCACCTGCGCGATGTCGGGGTCGGTGCTGGCGTCGAAGGTCAGGGTGATGGAGACCTGCCCTGTGGCGTCACTGGTGGACGACATGTAGCGCAGGCTGTCGATGCCCTTCATCTTCTGTTCGATGACCTGCGTGACCGTGTCTTCGACGGTCTTGGCCGAGGCACCGGGATACGAGGCACTGATGTTGACCGATGTGGGCGCTATCTTGGGATACTGCGAGACGGGCAGGCTCAGAATCGACAGGGCCCCCGCCAGCATGATGATGATGGCGATGACCCACGCGAAGACGGGCCTGTCTATGAAGAATCTTGCCATGACGGACGCTCCCGCCTACTGCTTGGCGGCTGGGGCCGCGCCTGTCGTTGCGTTCCCGGCGGAAGCCGCCCCTGCCGGGGCTGCCGGTGCGGGGGCAGGGGCCGTTGCGGAGGCCGCTGCTGATGCCGGTGGTGAACCGGCGTCCACGACACGCACCTTCGCACCGGGGCGAATCTTCTGAAGTCCTTCCACGATGACACGGTCGCCTTCTGCAAGCCCGTCGCCCACCAGCCAGTCCGAACCCACGACACGCTCGACACGGATGGAACGACGTTCGACCGTATTCCCGGCCGAGACGAGCATCACCACCGGATTCCCCTTGGAATCACGGGTGACGGCGGCCTGCGGCACGAGGATGGCGTGCTCGTTCACGCCCTCTTCGAGCACCGCACGCACATACAGCCCCGGCAGCAGGTCGCGCCGGGGGTTGGGGAACAGGGCCCGCAGGGTCACCACACTGGTGCCGGGGTCTACGGTGATGTCCGAAAACTGCAACGCCCCTTCCTGCGCGTAGGTGGTGCCATCCTCGAACAGCAGCTTCACCTTCGCGCCGTCAGCCCCTGCCTTGCGCAACTTGCCGTCGGCAAGCGCACGCCGCAGCCGCAACAGGTCGCCCGTGGACTGGGTGACGTCCACATAGACAGGGTCGGTCTGCTGTACCGTGGCAAGCGGCGTTGCCTGATTGGCGGTGACAAGGGCACCGGGCGTCACCGACGACCTGCCGATGCGACCGGAGACTGGGGCGGTCACGCGGGTGTAGTCGAGGTCGATGCGGGCCTTCTGCACTGCGGCCCTAGCAGCTGCCACTTCAGCCTTGGCCTGCCCGTAGGCGGCCTGCGCATCGTCGTTGTCCTGCTTGCTCACGCCGTTCACCTTCACGAGGTCGGCATAGCGTCCGGCCTTGAGACGCGCCGGTTCGAGGGCCGCCTCCGCACGGGCGAGCGATGCCAGCGCGCTGTCATGCGCGGCGCGGTATACGGCGGGGTCGATCTGATACAGGACATCGCCCGCCTTCACGTCAGCCCCTTCGCGGAAAAGGCGTTTCTGGATGATGCCACCCACCTGCGGTCGCACCTCGGAGACGAGCAGGGCCGAAATGCGCCCCGGAAGCTCTGTGGTGAGCGTCACGGGACGGGGCCGCACGACCACCGTGGCGACCTCGGGTTCCGGCGCGGGGCCAGTGGCACGTTGCTCCTGATTGCATCCGGCGAGCACCGCCACCAGCATGACGAGCACGATCAAGAGAGTGTTTCTCGATTTGTCACGCATCTGTTCTGAACCTTTCATGGATTGATTTGTTGCGCCGTCTTCCGGTGGACACCTTCGTGCCACCTCGCATCGACCTACGGATTGCAAGGCATCTGTCCGCCCACACCCGTGCTGAACCCGGCAGCGGCATGGTTCCAGTGGGCATGGCGGGCGTGAACAGTACATGTAGAGACATGCGGCACGGGAAAGTGTGGTGAACTCTCCTCTCCGCTTTCGGCACCACGCAAACATATGCTGCGCTTCCACCACTCCATGCGGTAGGCAGCACAACATCCTTGCGGACAAAAGCACACGATATCGAATAATTATAAAACAAGAACAAAGAATTCAGCTTGCACTGGCGTCCCTTCCCCTGTACTTTATTGACCGTACAGTACGGTTAAGACAAGGGCCTGTCAACGTCCTTCCAAGTCGGGTATGACGGTGACAGACACACCATACGCACAGGAGATGACCATGGCGCTAGGCCGCCCCCCACGTGATAGAAGGTCGGAAATCATTGAAATCGCAGGCCCCCTGTTCCTAGAGCATGGCTATCAGGGCACGTCCATGTCCCGCATAGCCGCCGCCCTTGGCGGGTCGAAGGGCACTCTCTACGCCTACTTCGACAGCAAGGAAGCCCTCTTCGAAGCCTACATGGAAGACAGGGTCCGCCAGCGCGGGGCCGCCGTGTTCAACCTGCCGCCCCACCCCGCCGACCTGCACGACGTACTGCGCCTGCTGGGCAAGCGGTATCTCGGCCTCATCACCGACGAGGTCTCGCTGGCACTGGTGCGACTCCTCTACCACGAAGCCCCGCGCTTCCCGGAAATCGGGCGTATCTTCTACGAGACCTGCATCCTGCGCGGGCGACGCCACCTTGCCGAATACCTCAAGCGTGCGGATGAGCACGGCGCACTCCGCATCCCTGATGCCGAGGTCGCTGCCCAGCATTTTCTCGCCCTGTGCCAAGCCACCCTCTCCATGCCCGTGATGCTGTGCATCAAGGACGTCATCACGGAAGAAGAGACTGAACGGGCCGTGGAATCGGCGGTTTCGGTCTTTCTCGCCGCCTACGCCGTCTAGGCCCCTCGCATGAGGCCTGACAGTCGCCTTACGCGCGAAGATGCAGCAGCCCTGTCCATTGGCATCCCCGACCTCTACATGACGGGGGACCTCAGGACGATAGCCCCTGCAACAGAAAGGGCCGCCCGAAGGCGGCCCTTTGACGCGATGACCTGTGTCAGGTTCAGACTTGATACGACGGCAGGCTACGCTTCGATGCCGAGCACCTTGCACGCGTTCGCGTACATGACCTTGTGCCGGGCCTCGTCGCTGAGCGGCATACGGGCGTAGACATCAAGGGCGTCGGCCTGTTCGATGAACGGATGCGCGCTGGCGAACACCACCTTGTCCTGAATGATACCGTTCATGGCCTGAATGTAGGCTTCTGCCATGGGTGCCTGTTCGTACTCCGAGCAATCCATGTAGACGTTGGCGTTGCGCAGGCAGGCGAAGATGGCTTCGTTCACGAAGGGGTATCCGCCGTGGCTCATGACGATGCGCAACTCCGGGAAGTCGCGGGCGACGATGTCCACATGCCGCGGGTCGGTGTAGTCCATGACGGCCCCGGCCACCTGGGGCGGCGGCGCGGTGGTGATGAACACCGGCACATTGAGGTCGCAGCACGCGGCATAGATGGGGTAGTAGCGGGCATCGTCGGGGCGCAGGTGTGCAAGGTAGGGGTCGATGGAGGCACCGCGCATGCCGAGTTCGTTCACTGCATGACGCAGTTCACGCACGGCGGCCATGCCCTTGTGCGGGTCAAGCCCCCAGAATCCGATGAACCGCTCGGGATAGGCGCGGCAGAACGCCAGCACGCTGCCGTTGTTCGCCGGAGAACCGTACGTGGTCTCGCTGTCGCGCCCGGAGATGACAGAGAGGACGACCCCGCGCTTGTCGAGGTCTTCCACAATCTGTTCAAGGGGCTGGGGCTGACGCTTTTCGAACCCTATGGCCTTGCAGGCCGCCCTGAACATGTTGCTGTTGGCGATACCTGAAATGATTTCGGGCGTATTGGGGCGAAAACGAAAATCGATGACCTTCATGCTGGGCTCCTTGAGGGTTGATGCATAACACCCGCCTCAAGGCAAGAACCATGCCCAGACACGCCGACAGGGGGCAGCAACCCCTCGCCCGAAAGGGCTGCAGGGCTTTCCGGGTCGGCCCATGCCCTGCGTTTCAACCCGGAACGCCGCCCGTCCCTCAACATCTTCGCCCCGCCCTTGCACCAGAATCCCCCCTCGTGCTTTCGCGCACAAGCCACGCGAACGACCTCTCCCGGAATGGGGGCAGAGAAGCCGCATCCGTCCCTTTAGCGCCCGACGGAAGCCACCGCAAAAGCATGCCGCACGCCGCAGTCCGTGGAAAAGTGACCGCCAGCCCTGCCTTCCCGGCACTATGGCCTATCGAGGCCGGACAGAGACGCATGGCTCGCCTTTCGTTTCACGGGCGCATCATGCGTTTCGTTTTTGCATCACGCTTGTGAAAAAAAGTATCTACTTGTTTTATAATAACTATACAAAACAGCGTTCCAAAAATGAAACCATCCGGACTCATTCGCCACACATTCAGGCGGTGGCAGCAGCCGTCAATTCCCCTCCTTCGCGAAGCGTAGCAAGACGCAAAGGCACCTTGTGCACTTTGGCACGTTCCCTGCTCAAGCCGTATCGGCAACCTCACCAAGAACACGACATGAATCATTCGGGACAACATCCAAGACAAGGAAACGACATGAGAAACTTCTTCAAAGCCAACGCCATCGCTGCCATTGCCTGCATCGCGATGCTCGCGGCGGGCTCTTATGCCGAAGCCGCCAAGCGCATCACCATCCGCCTTGCCCACCCCATGGCACCGGGCAACAACGTGACCCTCGGGTACGAGAAGTTCAAGGAGATCGTGGAAGCGAAGAGCAACGGCAAGGTCCGCATCCAGCTTTTCGGCAACTGCATGCTTGGCAGCGACCGCGTGACCATGGAAGCGACCCAGCGCGGCACTCTTGAGATGGCTTCGAGCTCATCCCCGAACATGGCCAACTTCTCGAAGGAGATGATGGTCTTCGACCTGCCCTACATCACCAGCCCCGAACATCAGGAAAAGCTCTACAAGGCCCTCGACGAAGGTGCCCTCGGCGAGCGCCTCGACGCGATTGCGGCGGGCATCGGCCTGAAGCCCATCATGTACAGCGAATACGGCTACCGCAACTTCGCCACCACCAAGAAGCCCATCAAGACCGCCGACGACCTCAAGAACCTCAAGGTGCGCACCACCGACTCCCCCATCGAAGTGGCTGTCGCCAGCGCCCTCGGCATGAACCCCACTCCCGTCAGCTGGGGCGAGACCTACACGGCACTGCAGCAGGGCACCGTCGACGGCGAAGGCAACACCTTCGGCCTGCTCAACGACGCCAAGCACACCGAAGTGCTGCGCCATGCCATGGATTCGGCGCACAACTACAGCATGCACCTGCTCATGATCAACAAGGCGTACTTCGACAAGCTGCCCGCCGACGTGCAGCAGATTCTGGTCGACTCCGGCAAGGAAGCCCTCGCCTACCAGCGCGCCATCTCCAACGACCTCGAGAAGAAGGCCGAGCAGGCGTTCGTCGAGCGCGGCATCGTCATCACCAAGCTTGCCCCCGAAGAGCGCGCCAAGATGCGTGAGCTGACCCGCCCGGTGTGGGACAAGTTCAGCAACGACATCCCCGCCGATCTCGTCAAGCTCGTGCAGGAAACCCAGCAATAGCATGCAGACCGGGCCGGCGGCACCGCCGCCGGCCACGGGTACGCAACGCGCGTTCCAGTCTCAGTCATCAAGAGGTCACCATGTCGAATCCCCAGAACATGTCCATCCTGGACGCCCAAGGCGAATGCGGCGGCGCACACATGGCCACCCGCCCCGGCATCCTCGGCTGGCTCGACGCAAACTTCGAGAAGCCCTTCCTTGCGGTGGGCATGCTCGCCATCATCTTCATCATCACCTTCCAGACCCTGTACCGCTACATCGGCGTACACATGCACGAAGGGGCGTCTGCCGCCATCTGGACCGAAGAGATGGCCCGCTTCATCTTCATCTGGATATCCTACCTCGCCCTGCCGGTTGCCATCCGCAACCGGTCGAGCATCCGGGTGGACATCATCTACGACCGCCTGCCCAAGCGTTTTCAGGAAATGTCGTGGGTCGTGGTCGACCTGTGCTTCCTCGTGCTGGCAGGCACCGTGCTGTGGCAGTCGCTCGACCTCATCAAGATGCAGATCGAGTTTCCGCAGACGACCCCTGCCCTCCAGATTTCCTACTACATCCCCTATCTGGTGCTGCCCGTGAGCTTCGGTCTCATGGCGCTCCGCCTCGTCGAAGACCTTTTCGCACAGGCCCGCGTCTGCGGCCTCAAGGACACCCTGCTCGCGCTGGCCGCCTGTGCGGCCCTCGCCGCCCCCGTAATGCTGGCCGAAGACCTCGAGCCTCTGCCCGTCCTCTTCGGTTACTTCGCCATCTTCCTCGCCGTGGGCGTGCCCATCGCCATCGGCCTCGGCCTTGCAGCACTGGCGACCATCATCGCCGCCGGGACCCTGCCCATCGAATACATCGCGCAGGTGGCCTTCACCTCCATCGACAGCTTCCCCATCATGGCCATCCCCTTCTTCATCGCTGCCGGGGTGTTCATGGGCGCGGGCGGTCTCTCGCGCAGGCTTCTCACTCTTGCCGACGAGATGCTGGGTTCGCTGCATGGCGGCATGGCCCTCGCCACCATCGGCACCTGCATGTTCTTCGCCGCCATCAGCGGGTCCGGCCCCGCCACCGTCGCTGCCATCGGGTCGCTCACCATCCCCGCCATGGTCGAGCGCGGCTACGACAAGTACTTCTCCGCCGCAGTGGTGGCAGCCGCCGGTGCCATCGGCGTCATGATTCCCCCCAGCAACCCCTTCGTGGTCTACGGCGTCTCGGCGCAGGTCTCCATCGGGAAGCTCTTTCTGGGCGGCATCGTGCCCGGAGTGCTCACCGGTCTGGCCCTCATGGTCTACAGCTACTGGTACTCCAAGAAGCGCGGCTGGAAGGGCGAAGTGCGCGTGCGCAACCTCAGGACCTTCACCAGGGCCCTGTGGGACGCCAAGTGGGCCCTCATGGTTCCGGTCATCGTCCTCGGCGGCATCTACGGCGGCATCATGACCCCCACCGAAGCCGCAGCGCTGGCCGCCTTCTACGGACTGTTCGTGGGCTGCTTCATCCACCGCGAACTCAACTGCGGCAGCCTCTACGACTGCATCGTCGAAGCAGCAGGCACCTCGGCCGTCGTCATCGTGCTCATGGCCATGGCCACCATCTTCGGCAACATCATGACCATCGAAGAGGTGCCCACCGCCATCGCCACCGCGATGCTCAACCTCACCGAGAACAAGATAGCCATCCTGATGCTCATCAACGTGCTGCTCATCGTCATCGGCACGTTCATGGAAGCACTGGCGGCCATCGTCATCCTCACCCCCATCCTGCTGCCCATCGTGCTGAAGGTGGGTGTCGACCCCGTGCACTTCGGCGTCATCATGGTGGTCAACCTCGCCATCGGCTTCGTGACCCCGCCCGTGGGCGTGAACCTCTTCGTCGCCAGCGGCGTGGCCCACGCCAAGATAGAGCACCTCTCCAAGGTGGTCATGCCGCTCATCGCCATCATGATAGGCGTGCTGCTGCTCATCACCTACGTTCCGGCCCTCCCGATGTTCCTCGCGGAGTAGCGGGACAGACAAGACGTGAAACAGGCACCGGGTGCACAGGCATACCGCACCCGGTCGCCCCGGCATACCCAGTACATCCTCACAAGCCTCTCAAGGAGAAGACACATGCAATGCTGCAACCAGCTTTCGCCCCATGAACAGCGCCTTCAGGACAAGATCGAAGGCAAGGTCGACCGCTACCGTGCAACCCACGAGCGCGTGTTCACCATCCTTGAAAGCTTCGACAACACCCGCCCCCGCATCGACGTGGAGCGCGCCAAGTACTTCACCGAATCCATGAAGGCCACCGAAGGCCAGCCCCTGCCCCTGCGCTGGGCCAAGGCGCTGATGCACATCGCCGAGAACATGACCGTGTACATCGACGACCATCAGCTCATCTGCGGTCGCGCCGGGTATCAGGGCCGTTACGGCGTGCTGTACCCCGAACTCGACGGCGACTTCCTCGGCACGGCCATCGAAGACCTGCCCAACCGCGCCGAATCGCCCTTCGCCATCACCCCTGAAGACGCCCGCGTGGTCGTCGAGGAGATTGCCCCCTTCTGGAAGGGCAAGACCTACCATGAGGCGCTGAACCTCGCGCTGCCCGCAGACGTCCACAAGCTCACCTACGACGACCCGCAGGGCCTCATGTCCCGCTTCATCGTCAACGAGACCTCGTCGTTCCGCTCCTCCATCCAGTGGGTGCACGACTACGAGAAGGGGCTCAAGCGCGGCTTCCGCAGCATCAAGGAAGAAGCCCTCGAGAAGATCGCCGCTCTTGACCCCATGAGCCCGTGCGACAACGTGGAGAAGCGCCCCTTCCTCGAAGCCATCGTCATCGTGTGCGACGCCATCATCCTGTGGGCCAAGCGCCACGCCAAGCTCGCCGCAGAACTCGCCGCCAAGGAAACCGATCCCACCCGCAAGCGTGAGCTTGAGACCATGGCCGAAATCTGCGCCTGGGTTCCCGAGAACCCGGCCCGCACCTTCCACGAGGCCGTGCAGGCCCAGTGGTTCACCCAGGTGTTCTCGCGCATCGAACAGAAGACCGGCACCATCGTGTCCAACGGTCGCATGGACCAGTACTTCTGGCCCTTCTACGAAAAGGACCTCGCCGAAGGCCGCATCACCGAAGACAGCGCCCTCGAACTGCTCGAGTGCATGTGGGTGGGCATGGCCCAGTACGTCGACCTGTACATCTCCCCCACCGGCGGTGCCTTCAACGAAGGCTACGCCCACTGGGAGGCCGTCACCATCGGCGGGCAGCCCCCCGAAGGACGCGACGCCACCAACGACCTGACCTACCTCTTCCTGAAGTCCAAGCGCGAATTCCCGCTGCACTACCCCGACCTTGCGGCACGCATCCACTCGCGCTCGCCCGAACGCTACCTGTGGGAAGTTGCCGAGACCATCAAGGACGGTTCCGGCTTCCCCAAGCTGATCAACGACGAAGAGGTCGTGCCCCTGTACGTCTCCAAGGGAGCGACCTTCGCCGAGGCCCTCGACTACGCCGTCTCCGGCTGCACCGAGGCACGTATGCCCAACCGCGACACCTACACCAGCGGCGGCGCGTACATCAACTTCGCGGCAGCGCTCGAGATGGTGCTCTACAACGGCAAGATGCTGAAGTACGGCGACACCGACCTCGGCGCCCACACCGGCGACCCGTGCGAATTCAAGACATGGGAAGAGTTCTGGAACGCCTACGTCACCCAGCACCACCTGTTCCTCAAGACCGCCTTCGTGCAGCAGCACATCATCAACAACCTGCGCGCACGCCACTTCGCCCAGCCCATGGGTTCGTCGCTGCACGACCTGTGCATGAAGCACTGCCTCGACCTGCACACCCCGCAGATTCCCGAGGGCATCAACCTCGGCTACTTCGAGTACATGGGCTTCGGCACGGTGGTCGACTCCCTGTCCGCCATCAAGAAGCTGGTGTTCGAAGACAAGAAGCTGACCATGGGTGAACTCATCGAAGCCCTGAAGTGCAACTTCGAAGGCAAGGAAGACATCCAGCAGCTGCTGAAGAGCGCGCCCTGCTACGGCAACAACGACGACTACGCCGACAGCATCGCCCGCGACATCGACGCCCTGTCCGTCAAGTACGGCAGACGCTACTCGCCCGAACTCGGCATGCACAACGACGTGCGCTACGTGCCGTTCACCTCGCACGTGCCCTTCGGCCGCGTCGTCTCCGCGACGCCCAACGGTCGCAAGGCATGGTCGGCCCTGTCGGACGGTTCGTCGGCCTCGCATGGTGCCGACGTGAACGGCCCCACCGCCATCCTCCAGTCCAACTTCAACTCCAAGAACTACGGCATGCGCGACCGCGCCGCCCGTATGCTGAACATCAAGTTCACGCCCAAGTGCGTGGAAGGCGAAGAAGGCTCGCAGAAGCTGGTGTCCTTCATCCGCACCTTCTGCGACCTCAAGCTGTGGCACGTGCAGTTCAACGTCATCAACAAGGAGACCCTGCTCGCCGCCCAGCGCGACCCCGAGAAGTACCGCAACCTCATCGTCCGCATCGCGGGCTACAGCGCCTACTTCGTGGACCTGTCGCCCGACCTGCAGAACGACCTCATCGCCCGCACCGGCCACGACGTGATGTAACGGCGCGGGGCCTCGCGCCCCGCCGCCTTCGCGATCCCATGCCGCCCGCCTCCCCACCGGGGGCGGGCGGCCCGGACGCGGTCATGCACGGAAGTCGACCGGCGCCGCCACCGACGCGGAACTGTCCACCATCCAGCACCATCAGGCCCCGGGGCACCGGGTACAACGGACATGACATGAGCTCCATCGCCGACAGAAAGACCACAGGGATCACGTTCAACATCCAGAAATACTCCGTCCATGATGGCCCCGGCATCCGCACGGTGGTGTTCCTCAAGGGATGTCCCCTGAAATGCCGCTGGTGCAGCAACCCCGAATCGCAGCGCAAGTCCGTTGAACTGGCCTACAACACGGGACGCTGTCTCACTCTCGCCAAGTGCGTCCGTTGCGTGGAAATCTGTACGGCCGGAGCCATCTCCCGCGCGGAGGACGACACCATCAGCATCGACCGCGCGCTGTGCAACGACTGTGAGCAGCTGTGCTCCGGCGCCTGCCCCTCCAACGCCCTCATCACCTACGGTGCCCACAAGACCGTGGACGAGGTACTTCGCGCCGTCGAACAGGACAGCCTCTTCTACGCCCGTTCCGGTGGCGGCATGACCATCTCCGGCGGCGAACCCTTCGCCCAGCCCGCCTTCACGCTGGCACTGCTGCGCGAGGCACGCCGTCGCCGTGTGCATACCGCCGTCGAGACATGCGGCTACGCCTCGTGGGACGACATGGCAGCCGCGCTGCCCTTCCTCAACTACGTCCTCTACGACATCAAGAATCTCGACGACGCCCGGCACAAGGAAGCCACCGGCGTCTCCAACCAGCGCATCGTCGAGAACCTGCGCGCCCTGCGCGCCGAATTTCCGGGAATCCCCGTCCTCGTCCGCACACCGGTCATTCCCGGCTTCAACGACAACGAGGACGACATCGCCGCCATTGCCGCGCTCACCCGCGAACTTGGCGTGTCATACCAGCTGTTGCCCTACCACCGTCTCGGTACCCAGAAGTACCATTTCCTCGACAGGGAGGCGCCCATGGGTGAGGTGACCCTCGATGCGGAGACCATGCGCAGGCTGGAGGCGGTCGTGGCGCAGACGGCGGACAGCTGAATCTGCCCACAGCCCGGCCAACCCTGAATATCGACATAAGGCACACCGATGACCCCTCTCTGGCCAGTCACAGGCGCCACCCGACGACCAACTGATCAAGCAGACAAGAAAACGTGCCGGAGAAGCTCTCCGGCACGTTTATCT
>Ga0302253_1001870_pt1 | contig 11544 bp, 17 predicted proteins | sample AAG_RA_Trp_MG_FD_193537 | JGI IMG/M metagenome (GOLD analysis project Ga0302253, IMG submission 193537) | Enriched activated sludge microbial communities from anaerobic digester in WTTP, New Holstein, Wisconsin, United States - AAG_RA_Trp | ecosystem: Engineered > Bioreactor > Anaerobic >... | reverse complement strand
AAATCTTCCCAAGTGCGAAGCCGGTCAACCCATGTATAGTCCCAGCCCGTATCCGGCAGGGGATAGAGTGCGTCATATCGTTTTTTAATGTCGGTCAAGTTCATATTTTATGCCTTTTTCTGGAAACTTTTATTCAATCCACGCTCCCGCGGGGGGAGCGACAGGCCATGCCTGATATCTCATTACGGTGGATCTACGTTTCAATCCACGCTCCCGCGGGGGGAGCGACCGCGGCTGTGGACACGGAAGTCGCCGCCATCAAGGCGTTTCAATCCACGCTCCCGCGGGGGGAGCGACCCTCTCCATCGAATTCTTGCCCCTCGGGGGCCTTGTTTCAATCCACGCTCCCGCGGGGGGAGCGACCGTCCTGGGAGCGGGACCGGCCACAACGCCAGTCAGTTTCAATCCACGCTCCCGCGGGGGGAGCGACACGACCTCGTAGCCCTCGGAGCACGGGGCCACGACGTTTCAATCCACGCTCCCGCGGGGGGAGCGACTCTGCGCGACCATCAGTTCAAGGGCCGCGACCTGTTTCAATCCACGCTCCCGCGGGGGGAGCGACAGGGATGATCCCCTGTCACCTCATGCAGATGGATGGTTTCAATCCACGCTCCCGCGGGGGGAGCGACCGCCTTTGCCTCGGGGGTACCTTCGGCCTCGCGCGTTTCAATCCACGCTCCCGCGGGGGGAGCGACCCCAATCGCAGAACTTTACCAGACTTTCTTTCTCGTTTCAATCCACGCTCCCGCGGGGGGAGCGACGCCATGGCTCTGGCCAGTTGCTGCAGGAGCATCTGGTTTCAATCCACGCTCCCGCGGGGGGAGCGACGGAAGTGCTCCTTCCCTTTTCTCCTGACGATGGTGTTTCAATCCACGCTCCCGCGGGGGGAGCGACGCGGAGCGGACATGATGATCAGGCGAGTACCGGAGTTTCAATCCACGCTCCCGCGGGGGGAGCGACGAAGACAAGACCTCCCGGGGGCTTTTGCTGAAATGTTTCAATCCACGCTCCCGCGGGGGGAGCGACCATATAGGTCAATATTGGCCCCAGATACGGGATGTTTCAATCCACGCTCCCGCGGGGGGAGCGACACGGCCGCGGTGACAAACGATATCGCGGTGACGACGTTTCAATCCACGCTCCCGCGGGGGGAGCGACCGTACAGGCCATCGTGACCCTGCTCAAGCGGATCGTTTCAATCCACGCTCCCGCGGGGGGAGCGACTATAACCGATGAGACCATTTTGTTTAGAGGGCCTGGTTTCAATCCACGCTCCCGCGGGGGGAGCGACCCTCGTAGGCATCGTTCATGGCGGCGATGACCAGGGTTTCAATCCACGCTCCCGCGGGGGGAGCGACATCCGCATTGCCGAGGTCAAGGACTTCTGTGCGGTTTCAATCCACGCTCCCGCGGGGGGAGCGACCAATGCAGGCCGCTGGAAACAGATGACGGACCCGGTTTCAATCCACGCTCCCGCGGGGGGAGCGACCATGGCGCTCAGTCCCGGGCAGTGCCAGCCAGGCGGTTTCAATCCACGCTCCCGCGGGGGGAGCGACTGAGCGTTACTGGACGCTTATCCCTGATATTATTGTTTCAATCCACGCTCCCGCGGGGGGAGCGACCCAGGCAGGCAAAATTTTCCATAGAAGGACTTGGGTTTCAATCCACGCTCCCGCGGGGGGAGCGACTTTTCGTCTGCAACCCGATAGCTTCTCTTGCGGAGTTTCAATCCACGCTCCCGCGGGGGGAGCGACTCAGGGCAATGATGCAATTCCCCATGTTGTTCCGGTTTCAATCCACGCTCCCGCGGGGGGAGCGACCTGGAACACGAGATCAGGCGATTCCCCCGGGGAGGTTTCAATCCACGCTCCCGCGGGGGGAGCGACCTATTCAACGAGCGGCTAACGGTGGATGACCCCGGTTTCAATCCACGCTCCCGCGGGGGGAGCGACCCCCAATGGACTAAAAACCTCTGGCGGAAATGGTGTTTCAATCCACGCTCCCGCGGGGGGAGCGACTTCTGCCCGTCAGATGGAGATTTACGGCCTTACAGTTGTTTCAATCCACGCTCCCGCGGGGGGAGCGACGGGCAATTGTAAATTAACCGTCAGTTGGTCAGATGTTTCAATCCACGCTCCCGCGGGGGGAGCGACACGCAACCCCCGGCAGCCATGCAGCCCACATGGGTTTCAATCCACGCTCCCGCGGGGGGAGCGACATTCGCCTGCGGTGACGGCTGCGGGTGTTGTGAGTTTCAATCCACGCTCCCGCGGGGGGAGCGACCCAGCCAACGCCGGAAATCTTCATGGCTTCTTTGTTTCAATCCACGCTCCCGCGGGGGGAGCGACGTTGGGCCTTAACAGTCACATGCGGAGCCATGTGTTTCAATCCACGCTCCCGCGGGGGGAGCGACTGTTCTTGTCGCGCACTCTATAATGGCTCCGACGCGTTTCAATCCACGCTCCCGCGGGGGGAGCGACCAGATATGCGACAGGGAGTCGCGGAACTGAGGCGTTTCAATCCACGCTCCCGCGGGGGGAGCGACAGAGGTTGTATGGCAGTGACCGCACATCGCCCAGGTGTTTCAATCCACGCTCCCGCGGGGGGAGCGACTCTGAGGGCATTGGGGTGATGGAAGCCTACGATGTTTCAATCCACGCTCCCGCGGGGGGAGCGACTCCGTGATTACGACGGCAGAGGACATTTCCTTTGTTTCAATCCACGCTCCCGCGGGGGGAGCGACGATTTATGCCGGGGGATATTGCCATCGTTGATCCTGTTTCAATCCACGCTCCCGCGGGGGGAGCGACTACCTCCACGGAAGACCTCGTCAAGTTCCCCACGTTTCAATCCACGCTCCCGCGGGGGGAGCGACATAGCTGCGTCCGGTATCACTCAACTAATCAACGTGTTTCAATCCACGCTCCCGCGGGGGGAGCGACTACGGCCATCATGCCCCGGTGGGCGAATCCTATGGTTTCAATCCACGCTCCCGCGGGGGGAGCGACCGTTGATGGAATCCGTATCCGCCGCTGCTGCAATGTTTCAATCCACGCTCCCGCGGGGGGAGCGACTGGATGAGATGGACAAGTACCCGGAATTCTCCGGTTTCAATCCACGCTCCCGCGGGGGGAGCGACTCGAATTCGCGATAGCCGCACTGACTATCGCACAGTTTCAATCCACGCTCCCGCGGGGGGAGCGACCCCATTCGGAGACGGTCAGCTTCTCGCGCTTCTTGTTTCAATCCACGCTCCCGCGGGGGGAGCGACGTAGCCCATGCGCGGGATGAGGTCTTGCACCTCGGTTTCAATCCACGCTCCCGCGGGGGGAGCGACTCTCCAGGCTTCAATTCTTTCCGTGGATTGTAACGTTTCAATCCACGCTCCCGCGGGGGGAGCGACCTGCCCTCGCTTTCAACGATGACGTGATTCTCCACGTTTCAATCCACGCTCCCGCGGGGGGAGCGACCTGGCTGCCGTCCCTGCAGCAGCTCGCGCAATATTTGTTTCAATCCACGCTCCCGCGGGGGGAGCGACGAAGATTTCCACACAAGGTTGTGGATCGACATGGGTTTCAATCCACGCTCCCGCGGGGGGAGCGACGAAGATTTCCACACAAGGTTGTGGATCGACATGGGTTTCAATCCACGCTCCCGCGGGGGGAGCGACGGCAAGAGCGTTCGTGTTTGAGTGTACGACTGCGGGTTTCAATCCACGCTCCCGCGGGGGGAGCGACGGCAGAGGCGAATCAGCTTCTTGTCAGGAGAGAGTTTCAATCCACGCTCCCGCGGGGGGAGCGACATGACGAGATGGAATACAGATGGGACTTCCCTCTGGTTTCAATCCACGCTCCCGCGGGGGGAGCGACAGGAGCCGCTATGCCTTTTGACTTTAACTTCGATGTTTCAATCCACGCTCCCGCGGGGGGAGCGACGTCTGGTACGGGGATCTGGGAATCATCCCCAAAAAAGTTTCAATCCACGCTCCCGCGGGGGGAGCGACCAGGCGACTGCGCCAATAATACCGTTTACAATCAGGTTTCAATCCACGCTCCCGCGGGGGGAGCGACAAGCGCCGACAAGGTCGGGATGATCCGGGCGATAATCGTTTCAATCCACGCTCCCGCGGGGGGAGCGACCATAATCCGGCATTTCTCCCCCCGACATGGCGCGTTTCAATCCACGCTCCCGCGGGGGGAGCGACTTGGGGTTTGATCCTGTACGAGGAGGATGACGATGTTTCAATCCACGCTCCCGCGGGGGGAGCGACAAGATTGCGTCCGCTTCTCTTTGATTCCCAACGAGTTTCAATCCACGCTCCCGCGGGGGGAGCGACACATTTCACACCTTTCCGGGGGTGGTTTGACGCTGTTTCAATCCACGCTCCCGCGGGGGGAGCGACAAATCTTTCGCCGGGTACTGACTTGGTCCCCTTGTTTCAATCCACGCTCCCGCGGGGGGAGCGACGAATCCCCGGAAATTCATGCTCGATGTAATCCAGGTTTCAATCCACGCTCCCGCGGGGGGAGCGACCCTTCCAGCCACCAAAACGCCCGTTTTTACTCCAGTTTCAATCCACGCTCCCGCGGGGGGAGCGACACGAGTACCGCGACGGATGGGACCGGATTTGGGGTTTCAATCCACGCTCCCGCGGGGGGAGCGACCCGGCGTCATACTGAGACCAGCCCTTCTTTTTCCGTTTCAATCCACGCTCCCGCGGGGGGAGCGACCAGGGACCGCGGACGGATGTTCCTGTCCCACGAGATGTTTCAATCCACGCTCCCGCGGGGGGAGCGACACCACCACGATCATGAGATCGGACCCGCTCTTAGAGTTTCAATCCACGCTCCCGCGGGGGGAGCGACGTTAAAATCCCACTCCCGACGCTGACATCTCCCTGTTTCAATCCACGCTCCCGCGGGGGGAGCGACCCCCGATTCCGGTCACCGCGAATTATTACTTCTGGTTTCAATCCACGCTCCCGCGGGGGGAGCGACGGTTGAGGTACTTTGGCCTTTCCCGGTATCGCCCGTTTCAATCCACGCTCCCGCGGGGGGAGCGACAGGTGATGAAAATCGACCTGGGCGCCCTCGTGAAGTTTCAATCCACGCTCCCGCGGGGGGAGCGACCTACCTCAAGGCCGAGGGGATCAGGTACGCAGAGTTTCAATCCACGCTCCCGCGGGGGGAGCGACGAAGGAGATCGAAGGTGGACGAAGAGAGATCAGCGTTTCAATCCACGCTCCCGCGGGGGGAGCGACTGATAGTCCGGATCAAACCATCCCCGGTAAAGCGTTTCAATCCACGCTCCCGCGGGGGGAGCGACAGCCGGGAACGATCAATCGCAATCACCAAGCTGGTTTCAATCCACGCTCCCGCGGGGGGAGCGACCGTCTGTTTTCCGAGCAAAAGGTGCATTTCGGATGTTTCAATCCACGCTCCCGCGGGGGGAGCGACCCGATCGACAAGCAGTACATAAAGGAGATGACCCAGGTTTCAATCCACGCTCCCGCGGGGGGAGCGACGACGAGCGCAGGGAGATCAACAGCCTCCAGGGATCGTTTCAATCCACGCTCCCGCGGGGGGAGCGACCCCGGCGCACCAGCCGGCGGCGTTCGCGGTCATTTGTTTCAATCCACGCTCCCGCGGGGGGAGCGACTGCTCTGCGGCCACATCCTCCGATGTCCAGTAGCAGTTTCAATCCACGCTCCCGCGGGGGGAGCGACCTTCCAGATTTTCCATTGCGTCTGCCCAGTCCGTGTTTCAATCCACGCTCCCGCGGGGGGAGCGACGTACGACACGATTCACAAAAGTGACAAGCCCATCGTTTCAATCCACGCTCCCGCGGGGGGAGCGACAGTGATCATATTCGCCCGGGTATCGCATAGCCGTGTTTCAATCCACGCTCCCGCGGGGGGAGCGACATAAGGGACACCCGACCATAACCATCTACACGGGGTTTCAATCCACGCTCCCGCGGGGGGAGCGACGAGATGGACGCACCCGGGAAGGGGAAGCAACCCGAGTTTCAATCCACGCTCCCGCGGGGGGAGCGACTACAACATCCTTGGCGTGGCTTTTGACCGCTACCGTTTCAATCCACGCTCCCGCGGGGGGAGCGACTTGTCATGACCGTTTCCGGGCGATCCGGGCACTCCGTTTCAATCCACGCTCCCGCGGGGGGAGCGACAGCAACTTCCATTCAGTTCCACTTTATGTGGGAAGTTTCAATCCACGCTCCCGCGGGGGGAGCGACGTACCATCACTGAACGTCCATTCACGCCACTCGTTTCAATCCACGCTCCCGCGGGGGGAGCGACCCGGGATGGTTGGGACCGGATATGGGGGGAAAAGTTTCAATCCACGCTCCCGCGGGGGGAGCGACAAAGTAAACGGACTCCTGAAAGAATGTGTTTTTGTTTCAATCCACGCTCCCGCGGGGGGAGCGACCCATTCCCGCGTCCCCTCGGTTTTTGTTTTTTCATGTTTCAATCCACGCTCCCGCGGGGGGAGCGACGAGGCGGTATTGCCGGATCATTTCCGGCAACGTGTTTCAATCCACGCTCCCGCGGGGGGAGCGACAAAGGCAAGTTGTTAATCCATCGGGACATTCCCGGTTTCAATCCACGCTCCCGCGGGGGGAGCGACCCGGAAAGTCAAAGGCGGTTGTTGCCGCTCGTCGGTTTCAATCCACGCTCCCGCGGGGGGAGCGACCTTGTTCCTGTCATACCACTTTGTTCCAGACGGGTTTCAATCCACGCTCCCGCGGGGGGAGCGACTTTCTCCGTTCTTGCCTGTCGGCTATATCCAAGGTTTCAATCCACGCTCCCGCGGGGGGAGCGACCGTAGGCGACCATTCTATTTTTTCCGGGTCTGCAAGTTTCAATCCACGCTCCCGCGGGGGGAGCGACATCTCCTTTGTTATTGTTGACGCTGGCCGGATTTGTTTCAATCCACGCTCCCGCGGGGGGAGCGACGACGACCTTCCGGTTGATATAGGGTACCGTTTTCAGTTTCAATCCACGCTCCCGCGGGGGGAGCGACCGATATGACCGCCGCGGCGTCGACGCCCAGGTTGGTTTCAATCCACGCTCCCGCGGGGGGAGCGACTACTGCGGCGCTGCCATTGGCCGCAGAAACGACGTTTCAATCCACGCTCCCGCGGGGGGAGCGACATGGCCAAGGACGGGACAGGATACACCGTATATCGGTTTCAATCCACGCTCCCGCGGGGGGAGCGACAGGATCCGCCGCCCACAATGACATCGATGGCGGGTTTCAATCCACGCTCCCGCGGGGGGAGCGACCATCGGGATCAAAAGATGGACGATCGGAGTTGACGTTTCAATCCACGCTCCCGCGGGGGGAGCGACAGCAATGAGCGAGACAGAATAGCCTATGAGCTTGTTTCAATCCACGCTCCCGCGGGGGGAGCGACGGGACATGATCCTGAAGCGCAGCATCGATGCCATGTTTCAATCCACGCTCCCGCGGGGGGAGCGACAGGTCTCCATCGTCGTAAATAGTCCCCGCGATCTGTTTCAATCCACGCTCCCGCGGGGGGAGCGACTCCGAGAATTCGGCCATTTCGCGCTTCCTCTTGTAGTTTCAATCCACGCTCCCGCGGGGGGAGCGACCTCCTACTCGGTCGAGAAGGTGAAGGACAAGATCGAGTTTCAATCCACGCTCCCGCGGGGGGAGCGACGACTGCCGTATGATCGGTGTGCTGGCGAGGGACCGTTTCAATCCACGCTCCCGCGGGGGGAGCGACGATGCGAGATTGGAAGGCTTCGGTCATTACCTGGGTTTCAATCCACGCTCCCGCGGGGGGAGCGACTCCGGGCCAGGGCGATATATCCACGGTACCCGGGTTTCAATCCACGCTCCCGCGGGGGGAGCGACGAGAAACGCTTCGGCGGGTGGACAGCGGCGAAGAGTTTCAATCCACGCTCCCGCGGGGGGAGCGACAACCGAGGGCTTTGTCCTCAAGCCGATCTTCCGTGTTTCAATCCACGCTCCCGCGGGGGGAGCGACGTCACTCAGGCCAAGGCAAACCGCAGGACGATAGTTTCAATCCACGCTCCCGCGGGGGGAGCGACAGAACGACACAGATTGCACAGTTTCTAAACTGTGTTTCAATCCACGCTCCCGCGGGGGGAGCGACCAACAATCGATATACTTTACCCGCAACCGGATTAGTTTCAATCCACGCTCCCGCGGGGGGAGCGACGAGCAGGGCGTTGAAGAATTGGAACAAAAAAGCGGTTTCAATCCACGCTCCCGCGGGGGGAGCGACGGCAATTGATATAGGAAATGCGTATTATACAGTAGTTTCAATCCACGCTCCCGCGGGGGGAGCGACTCCGACTACGCCGCCCTCGAACAGCGCCTCCGTGTTTCAATCCACGCTCCCGCGGGGGGAGCGACAGCGGCGGCCCGGGCAAAGCGGATGCCGTCTTTCGTTTCAATCCACGCTCCCGCGGGGGGAGCGACCCTGACCCGCCTCTGCTTGGCAAGCGCAAATTGGTTTCAATCCACGCTCCCGCGGGGGGAGCGACCGAACTTGAATTGATTGACCGTCGAATCGGGTTGGTTTCAATCCACGCTCCCGCGGGGGGAGCGACTATGGCTAATTGCAAAGACTACATCCCCGACCCGTTTCAATCCACGCTCCCGCGGGGGGAGCGACGAAGCGAACGGGGAGAAATATCATCCTGCAAATTGTTTCAATCCACGCTCCCGCGGGGGGAGCGACCAATGCAAGCCAGACATCTTTGAGGCGACTTATGTTTCAATCCACGCTCCCGCGGGGGGAGCGACGACTGCCGTATGATCGGTGTGCTGGCGAGGGACCGTTTCAATCCACGCTCCCGCGGGGGGAGCGACATAGAAACATGGCCCTTATAGACCACGATTTATTTGTTTCAATCCACGCTCCCGCGGGGGGAGCGACCCGTCCACCGAGCCGGTTTGTGATCCGGCAAAGGGTTTCAATCCACGCTCCCGCGGGGGGAGCGACGGCGGTATCCCGGTATGAATTAGCAGCGGATTATGTTTCAATCCACGCTCCCGCGGGGGGAGCGACGAAGCGTTAAAACATCTTAGGGATGTATTGCAAGTTTCAATCCACGCTCCCGCGGGGGGAGCGACCTTTCTCCACGCAATTATTGATTGGACTGATAAGGTTTCAATCCACGCTCCCGCGGGGGGAGCGACATGATCGCACTCCCCGGGATAGCGCATGGCCGTGTTTCAATCCACGCTCCCGCGGGGGGAGCGACTGATTGTGGGCTCGGAAAGACCCCGATGCAGTTGGTTTCAATCCACGCTCCCGCGGGGGGAGCGACTACAATCCGTGATGGTAGTCCACGGCGGTCCATGTTTCAATCCACGCTCCCGCGGGGGGAGCGACCATGTCCCGGATCGAATTGGAGTAGGTGAACAGTGTTTCAATCCACGCTCCCGCGGGGGGAGCGACAGAGATGAAATTTGAGATCAAACACAGATGGAATGTTTCAATCCACGCTCCCGCGGGGGGAGCGACGAACGATGATTCCCAGATAGTTTCCCTGGACGCGTTTCAATCCACGCTCCCGCGGGGGGAGCGACGGCGGACCTTTTCAGGGTTAGAGGGGTTAATAAGTTTCAATCCACGCTCCCGCGGGGGGAGCGACATCCCGCATAGAATAGGAGAAGCCTCTTTCGATGTTTCAATCCACGCTCCCGCGGGGGGAGCGACATCTTTGGTATATCGACCTTTGCCAACATCATAAAGTTTCAATCCACGCTCCCGCGGGGGGAGCGACTGGCCCAGGCGCAAAACGCCTCAATTCAGATCGGGTTTCAATCCACGCTCCCGCGGGGGGAGCGACTCTGTTATGGATCGGGCTGCTTTGCTTGGCGATGTTTCAATCCACGCTCCCGCGGGGGGAGCGACTCATATCACCGCTGGTTTGACCTGATGGTTGATGTTTCAATCCACGCTCCCGCGGGGGGAGCGACGATTGATGAGGAAGGAATGTTTGACGGAGAACTTGTTTCAATCCACGCTCCCGCGGGGGGAGCGACCTACATGCCGGAGAAGCTCAAGAGCCATGCCATGTTTCAATCCACGCTCCCGCGGGGGGAGCGACACTGCATCGGGGTCTTTCCGAGCCCACAATCACAGTTTCAATCCACGCTCCCGCGGGGGGAGCGACGTTCATTACAACTTAACAACCGTTGACCCTCCTGTTTCAATCCACGCTCCCGCGGGGGGAGCGACCATGGATGAGGTATCCTTGCTTCGATTTGATGAGAGTTTCAATCCACGCTCCCGCGGGGGGAGCGACAGGCGGTGGCGATGCGTCAACATCCAGCAAGGATAGTTTCAATCCACGCTCCCGCGGGGGGAGCGACACAGGACTATTGGGCAACACCGGAGGAAACTCTGGTTTCAATCCACGCTCCCGCGGGGGGAGCGACTGACATTCTTCCCGTTTTTCCCAGGTAATGACCGTTTCAATCCACGCTCCCGCGGGGGGAGCGACAATTGTCTTCTGTAAAGCCAGCATCCAGGTGTTCTGTTTCAATCCACGCTCCCGCGGGGGGAGCGACTTCCAGGACGGTGAATTGATCGTCGTGTCTGGAGTTTCAATCCACGCTCCCGCGGGGGGAGCGACGAGAGAATAAATCCGCATCACGCTGTTTGATTTGTTTCAATCCACGCTCCCGCGGGGGGAGCGACAATCCGCTGCTAATTCATACCGGGATACCGCCCGTTTCAATCCACGCTCCCGCGGGGGGAGCGACGCGAGCCACCATCGCCACTAGAGACACCGGAGGCGTTTCAATCCACGCTCCCGCGGGGGGAGCGACGTTGGCAAAGGTCGATATACCAAAGATCGCCATCGTTTCAATCCACGCTCCCGCGGGGGGAGCGACGGACAAGCTTATCTCGTGCCTTTCAAGGACAACGTTTCAATCCACGCTCCCGCGGGGGGAGCGACCGGGCTGCTCAAGGAATGTGTCATTGAGGAAAAGTTTCAATCCACGCTCCCGCGGGGGGAGCGACATGAGATCGAATGATTTTGATCTTCGCGTCGTCCAGTTTCAATCCACGCTCCCGCGGGGGGAGCGACCAGGCCGGCTTTGTTGTTTCGCTCCCTGTGCGACGTTTCAATCCACGCTCCCGCGGGGGGAGCGACCTGACGACGGCGAGAACACAGCAAGGGCACGAGTAGTTTCAATCCACGCTCCCGCGGGGGGAGCGACTGCGCAATCATCAAATCCCATGGATAGTCAATTGTTTCAATCCACGCTCCCGCGGGGGGAGCGACCCCAGCAGCGGAATCGCTCCAGGATGTCCTCGATGTTTCAATCCACGCTCCCGCGGGGGGAGCGACCAGGCCAGGGGCCAAAGTGCGCCTTCAAAAGGTGAGTTTCAATCCACGCTCCCGCGGGGGGAGCGACTTACAACATATAAATCAACGAATTACTTCACAAAATTCCATAAAATCCGCGACCGCGTATCTTTTTCCCGATCCAATATTCAGTTATCAAAGAT
>Ga0302253_1001869_pt1 | contig 11547 bp, 8 predicted proteins | sample AAG_RA_Trp_MG_FD_193537 | JGI IMG/M metagenome (GOLD analysis project Ga0302253, IMG submission 193537) | Enriched activated sludge microbial communities from anaerobic digester in WTTP, New Holstein, Wisconsin, United States - AAG_RA_Trp | ecosystem: Engineered > Bioreactor > Anaerobic >... | reverse complement strand
GTTTCACGTCCTTGACATAGGCGCACATGATGCGCGCCTGTGCATCCTCGCGTTGCCAACTCTTCAGCCCCACCAGCACTCCGGCCTGAACGAGCGTCTGTTCCGGCACGTCATGGGCGGCATGGTCGCGCCGGATGACAAGATGCGCGCTGGGGCCGTCTTCGGCGTGCATCCACAGGTCATGCGGCGAAGCCAGTTTCAGCAGCGCGGCGTTACCCTCTGCGCTGCGCCCGCGCAGCAGTCTGAAGCCATCGTCGCTGCGGAAGGCCTGCACCGTCTTGGGCAGCCCCCCTGTCCGGGCACGCACCTGTGCCCCACGGCGCCCCACCTTGCCCGCGGTGGTGTCAGCAGGGGCATCCGGGGCGAGGCGCGCCTGTTCGGCAGCCATACGCTCTTCGCGCACGCTGGCCCTGCGTGATTCCAGCATGGCCAAGCCCCGTGCGCCACGGTCGGAACGATGGAACATGTCCGCCATGTTCTCACGCACGGTCTTGCGCGGGTCGAGGGCGATGCGTCGTTCGCCCTCCCCTTCGGGCACGATGACGTGATCGAGTCTGGCCTCGGTTGGGTAGCGATACAGCACCGCCTGCAACGCCACGGCATCATCCCGTTCCGCAAGCAGGGCACGCAGACGGCGCTCTTCACTGTCGAGTTTGGTGAGCAACCGTCCGAGTCGGGCCGATTCCCCCTTGAAGGGCCTTGCTGCCTCGTTGTGCCGGGTCGCCGCAAGGTCACCGAAGACGAGGGGTTCGCCATAGCGCAATGCCGCGTCCAGCGGGTCTTCGCAGACCACTTCACGCACATCGCCAGAGAGGCCCGAGACCCGCCCGGACACTGCCGCCCACGCCCCGCCAGGTGAGACGACGGGCATGCCACCGGGCTGGACAAGGGGCTGTACAGGGGGCTGGACAGGGGGCTGGACAGGGGACTGTGCAGGGGGCTGCACGGGGAGTCCGCCGAGTTCCAGCGGCCACGCCGACAAGGCCACCGGGCCATCGCCACGTTCATACAGGAAAAGGTCGCCGCAGCCCGCCTCAAGGTCGACAAGCAGCGCCGCAGCGTCCGGTCTATCCATATGCAGCAGTGTCCGGCGCAAGGCAGGCGTGAGCATGGGGTAGGTACGCCAGGCTTCACTGACCGCACCTTCTGTCTGCGGCATGGCATCATCGGAACAGGCGTCAACGAGCGTAAGGGCATCGGGCCATGGCCCGTCATCGGGGGCAGGAGCGAACGCCGAGGCCAGCGACACCCCCTCGCGCATGTCCATCACCAGCCAGGTCTGGTCGGCCGAGGCGACACGCATGGCAAGACGTCTCTCTTGCCAGTGGCAGACGACATCTACGACACGCTTACCGCACAGGTACTTGCGCAGCCGCATGGTGACGGCATCGGGAGTCGATGGTGCCGCAGGACGGCGTGGTGACAGGTAGAGGAGTGGAAGCTTGCGGCCGGCCCGCAACACCAGATGTTGCTTATGACCGGCCGCATAGAAGGTGACGGTGTACAGATCGGGGGCGGGATGGTGGATCTTCTCCAGCCGCGCCCCCGTGAGCACGGGGGTCAGTGCCGCGAACACGCGGCGGACGACATGCGCGTCCATGGCGACTCCCCGACGGAGGCTAATCGCCCCGCAGGTGCTCGTCTTCTTCCTGCTTGCTCTTGCAGTTGATGCAGAGCTTCGTCACAGGACGGGCCTTGAGACGCGGAACACCGATCTCCTCACCGCATTCGTCGCAGACGCCAAACGAACCGTCGTCGATGCGCTGGATAGCTGCACGGATCTTCTTGATGAGCCTGCGCTCACGGTCGCGGATGCGGAGCGTGAACGCCCTGTCCGACTCGGCAGTGGCACGGTCGGCGGGGTCGGCGAAGATCTCGTTATTATCGGTGAGGTCTTCGAGCGTGGAATCTCCCTTCTGCTGCGCTTCATCCAGCATGGAGGCAAGCAGTTGCCGGAAGTATTCGATATCCTTCTGTTCCATGTGTGACCTCCTCGCGAAATGGCACGGGCAGGATCCCGCATGGGGCTTTCAACCCACACGTCTTTGAGATCAAGCACACTCGCATAAATCATCATGTCCATCTAGTAAAGGCCCGATTATGCCCGTAACAGAACTTATATGTATTGAATGCGCAGCCAAACAGATCCATGACGCCACCGCACCTGCACCACCACATGTCCGACACCCGCCCCAGCCGAGAGCGGTATATACCAGACACGCAGCAATGCGTGCATGATGGAGCACACCAGCACTCCAGGTTGACCGCCTTCCGCGCGCCTCGCACTGCCAGCCCCGGTCGCTTGGCTGCTACGCCCCCGCCTGCCATGCCCCCAGCACCAGAGATGATGAGAGGACATGATTCGGGATATGCCAATGGCATCCCAAAAGGGCGACGCGACGCCCCGCCCGCCGCATCAGGATGTTCCATGTGCTATCTCATGCCGGGGCGCACGCTACCAGCCCGCATCCCCCTCCTCGAAGCATCTTGCCGTCGCCCCGAATACGGGATACTCGACCTTGTGCCTTTTGTTCTATCCCTTCTTGCCGCACTTGGTGACAAAGGGTGGATACGGGAGCGTATTCAGCGGTTTCGCCCTTCGTGCGGCGACTTTTTATTCACGCACAACCCGCTGACTTTTCACGCAACTTCTGAAAAAATTGATTTTATCGAATCGCGTCGCTTGACAGTTCCGGGCTGCTGGCGTAGAAGCCTTTCCTCGCTGAGCGGGAGTAACTCAGTGGTAGAGTGCAACCTTGCCAAGGTTGAAGTCGCGGGTTCAAATCCCGTCTCCCGCTCCAGCAAATCCGATGGCGGCGTAGCCAAGTGGTAAGGCAGAGGTCTGCAAAACCTCCATTCTCCGGTTCAAATCCGGACGCCGCCTCCACATCGGTGCGGGAGTAACTCAGTGGTAGAGTGCAACCTTGCCAAGGTTGAAGTCGCGGGTTCAAATCCCGTCTCCCGCTCCACCGCAACGCCTAGCCCTTCGGGGACACCGCAGGCGGGAATAACTCAGCGGTAGAGTGTCAGCTTCCCAAGCTGAAGGTCGCGGGTTCAAATCCCGTTTCCCGCTCCAGAATTCAATGCCTCACGAGAAATCGTGAGGCATTTCGCTTTGATACGCAATCAAACGCTTTGACATGATGCCGTAGCGAATTGGCGCAGACAATTCGGCTGCCCCTAGGGGGGCTTGAGGCGTCGCTGGCGCATCAGGACTGCACCGTCAGACGCGCCCTCAAGAAACCGGGCTATTCCAGTGCCCGCAATTCTCGCATGAAAAGCCCGAATGGCTTGGCGTGCCGTCGGCTGCAAGCTCTATCTCGACCTCGTTCAGCGTACCGCAATTCCCGCAGGGAATGCGCGCCATGCCAGCATCGGGCGCGTAGTCGCATTCCTCACCATTGATGATGACCGTTGCCGTGAAGTCTGCCATGACGTACTCCTTCCTTGCGCTATGGACGTAGGCATAAAAACTTTCCCCTCATTATAGCGCGTACGGCGTGCCACAGGCAAGAAGACGGACAGCATGGCCAGCTAAAGAAGCCATTGACAGCAGGCAACGCCTGACAGATATCCTCGCCCTGCCCGATATTATAGAAACATTTCGAATGATCATCATATGTTTTACGATAACAACATTACCCTTACTTCTATTGCATGCAAACTTCTTCCCCACTGCCAAGTGGCAAGCGACAAGAAGGTAGGGCATTTTCACTTTTCCACCAACACCACATCCCACTCCTACTAGTATTCCCTGTTTTTTACTGCTACACAGCGCCCGTGTTCCCTACACTTCGTGGATTCGTGAAAATGCATAAAGAGGGAGAGTCTATGGCCCGCATAAAGACGCTGGCTGGCGCTGTACTTCTGGTGACTACCGTGACAGTGCCTACTGCGTATGCGTCGGACGTGGAAGATGTTGTAGAAGTGGCAAGTGACATTGTTGAGCTGATCCGTGAGGTAAGCGGTGCACGGCACCGATACGAGGATGACCGCTCTGAATCGTATCGCCGTGAATGGCTCGAACAACGTGATCGCCTCGAAGAACTGCGCACTGATGAGATATCGAGGCTGGCAGGTGTGTCACGCGGGGCGATTCGTGACATGCGCTCTCGTGATTACGGGTGGGACGCCATCTGCGACATTTATCACATCAATCCTAAGCGGATAGGGCTTAAGGCGCATCAGGGCCGTGACGATGATGACGACTAGCCAGTAGCCGCGCCCAAGAGCGCCATCGCAAACAATAGAAGGGCATCTCATGTGAGGTGCCCTTCTTCTTCGACTATTCCAATGCTGTGAGCACTCCTGACAGTCACGGGAGCATGAAAACCACCTATTGACGGCACGCGGTCACCACTGGTGTTACAGGGGTCCTGTGCACCAGAGGCATGCTTACCCAAAAAACTGTTTGTTGATCGTTCAAGAATCTCTTTCAGAGTACACCCATGCGCCAAAAACAAGTGCCACGTAGGCTATCGCCCCTCATCCCCATTTGACACCCCTACTGTACAGGACGAGTATTCACCTAACCCTACCGTACCCATAGGGATGTTACTCAGGTTGTCTTCTTTCGGCAGCCTTCGCAAAGGCTTGGCTGGTAGTCCGAACGCTCATGCTCATGCCCTGGTGGGGCCGCTCTTTGTTGTAGTGATGCAGATAGGCGCCGAGGCCTACCTGCATTCCCTCCAGCCCTCATCCCACTTTTCATGCCTGCCGACGATTCATGGTACACCCATCTTGTGCTCCTGATGGCAGGCTGGATAAGTTGCTGGCTGCAAAGAATTCCCCGCTTGAAAAGACAGGTCTTCTCCCTCTGTCTCCGCCCACTCCTCCCAGCTTTCAGACTCTACACTGTGAGCATAGAGCGTGCTATTGCACATCCCCCCTAACAGCCCCGGCCCATCACACCGATTTATCCGAAAGGTTGGCGCAGCGAGGCCTGTTGTGCTACAATCCCCCGCATCATCATGCCAGCCATCAAGTCGGCATGAAATCCCTGAACACAACAGGAGCGGACATGTATCCCTTCGACTTCTACAATCCGACCCATATCGTCTTCGGCAAGGACAGGCTGCCAGAAATCGACCGTCTCGTCCCGAAGGACGCGCGCGTCCTCATCCTCTACGGCGGTGGCAGTGCCAAGCGCTTCGGCACCATCGACGCCGTGAAAAAGGCGCTGGGTGACCGCTTCGTCATGGCCTTCGGGGGCATAGAGGCGAACCCGCAGTTCACGACCCTCATGCGGGCTGTGGCACTCACTCGCGAGAATGACATCGACTTCCTGCTTGCCGTCGGTGGCGGGTCGGTGATGGACGGCACAAAGTTCGTCGCCCTCGCCCACGGCTATGAAGGTGACGAACAGGGACTATTGAAGCACGGGCTCAACCCCATTCCCATCGAAAAGGCCCTGCCTCTCGGCACCGTGGTCACGCTTCCGGCTACAGGTTCAGAGATGAACATGGGCGGGGTCATCAGCCACGGCAACGGAAAATACCCGGTGTTGTGCGCCGCCACGTTCCCGCGCTTCTCCATTCTCGACCCCACGCTCACCTACACGCTTCCCGCAGCGCAGGTGGCCAATGGCGTCGTCGACACCTTCGTGCACGTCATGGAACAGTATCTGACCTTCCCTGCCGAGGGCCGTTTTCAGGACAGGACGGCCGAAGGCATTCTGCTGACCCTCACCGAAGTGGGATACGCCACCCTCGAAGACCGTGCAGACTATGACCCGCGCGCCAATCTCATGTGGTGCGCGACCATGGCCCTCAACGGACTCATCGGCGCAGGCGTGCCGCAGGACTGGACGTCGCACATGATCGGGCATGAGATAACGGCCCTGCATGGTGTTGACCACGGTCGCACGCTTGCCGTCATCCTGCCCGCCGTCATGCGCGTGCGCCGCGAACAGAAGCGCGAGAAGCTGCTCCAGTACGGTCGCCGTGTATGGGGCGTCACCGCCAAGGACGAGAACGCTGCCATCGATGAGGCCATCGCCAGAACCGAGTTCTTCTTCGAAAGCCTCGGCGTACCCACTCGCCTCTCCGCATACGGTATCGGTGAGGAGGCATTCGACGCCATCATCGCAGGTTTGAAGGAGAAGGGGCATACCGCCATGTCCGAACGGGGCGACCTCACGCTCGAGGATAGCCGGAACATCCTCAAAGCCGCACTGTAGGCCCGGCATGAGCAGGGCTGTCGGGCCTGAGGGGTGATACAGCCCCTGTCAGCGCATGAACCATAGCCATACAAGACCGGCCCGGTGCAGCAATGCCCGGGCCGTTCTTCGTGATGCCTACCGCGCTTCATGTGAGGGTGTGGGTGGGGCATACCGCGTCTGAAACCTGCAAGAGTCCTCGAGGACGCGGTACAGAAAGGCTACGGCACGATCACATCATGCACGTCAGGGGCCAATCGCCACTCCCCCTGCCATCGACCCTGCACAGCCCCACGCATATCCTTGCGGATGGCATCGTACCTTGCAGTGTCACTTCTGCAGTGCCTCCAGCACCGGGCGACGGGCACCGGTCACGGCATGACTGCCCTGATAGGCGATGTAATACGATGAAATCTGGGCGACGTAGGTCACAGGTTCACGCCCGACGTACCGTAACGCCGCATATTCCACATTGCCGAACCAGCGATTGGGGTCGAGTCCCATCCGTATGGCACGTTCGCGGACACGGGCCATGCGGTTGGGGCCCATATTGTAGGCGGCAAGGCTGAACAGCGTCCTGTCCGGTTCGCGGATATCGGCATCGGAAAAGTAGTCCGACCGCACATATTCAAGATAGCGCACCCCGGCATGGATGTTCGTCACCGCCTCCTTCACGACATCGGGAAAACCCATGGTCCGGGCTGTCGAAGGTAGCACCTGCATCACTCCGACGGCACCGCGTGGACTGCGCAGCTTCTGGTTGAGACGCGACTCCCGGTAGCCCTGCGCAAGCAAGAGCAACGGGTCGAAGGCATAGGTGTCGCCATAGCGGATGAAATGGGGATAGAGACGCTTTGCCCGGGCAGCGAACTTGCGGTTGAGCCCTTCGACGTGCCACGACCTGTCTGCGTAATAGCGTTCCAGCAGTCCAGCAGCCTTCTTCACGGCCCTCCCCCCATCGGCAGCGAAGAAGGCGTTCACTTCATGCAGCAACCCCGGGGCATCGGGGCGTACCGCCCATGCGATGTCCTGCCCCGTCTTCAACTGCAGTGACGGCACGACCTGCACATCGGGCATGGCGCGTCGCCACAGCCGGGCACGATGACTGTCGGCGACCATCAGGTCTATGGCACCTGTCCCGAGAAGGTCGAAGAGGTCCTCCGGTTGCAGGTCGGCCGATGGCGTCACGATGTTCAAGGGCGCAAGGCCCTGTGCGGCAAGACGGACGTTGAGTTCGCCCAGATGCTGCTCGTGGCTTGAGCCCCGGACGACATGCACCGTCCTGCCCGCGAGTTCATCCAGGCTCGTTGGCACGGGTGCACCCTTGCGGATGGCAAAGACCTCGTCGATGCCGCGCAGGTACGGCGTGGCGAACGGGACGCGTGCGCTACGTGCCTCCGTGACGGTGAACCCGGCAGCGGCAATGTCCCCCTTGCCCTGCTCAAGCGCCGTCAACAGTTCATCGAACGCGACCGGAATGAAGATGGCGCGGACAGGCAGGGCCTTCTTGCCCCCCTTCTTGCCAAGCCATGCGGCGAATGCACGGGAGAGTTCGACTTCCACGCCGCGCAGTTCGCCGTCAGCGATGAAGAAATCTCCCTTGCGGTAGGTGACGAGAACACGAAGCACTCCACGTTGCCTTATCTCCTTCACATCACCCGAGAAGGCCTTCTCCGCAGGAAGGATGAGGTCCTGGATGCGGTCTTCCGGCAACGTCGCCGGGTCATCCTCCTGAGCTGCGACCATGGCGGCGGCTGTACCCGACACGACAACCAGACAGGGCGCTGTCAGGGCGAACATGAAACAGAACAGCACGACAACGCGTGACCACCCGGAGGATTTCGGCATAGGTGCTCCTTTCCTGCCCGTGACGGGGAGGCACAAGCCCATGATAGTACGCGATATCGGCATGATGCAAGATATTCTGCCCGGAGCGAAAGGCACACTAGGCTGGTGACGCGAGAAAGCAGGACAGGGCCTTGCCGCCTGGAGACACGCACACCGGGCCTGATGGCCTGCACATTCGCATGGTTGCAAGCTAAAAAATCATCGTGATAAAAGTTTATTGACACAACAATAAAAATGCGATTACTGCGAAGTCATGCGGTAACGCATTGAACCGTTCCGGCAAGAATGCAGGAATGACAACCAACCGCTGAAAGGAACACTCGCATGATCAACCCCATCGCCACCCCCAAGGCTCCCGGCGCTGTCGGCCCCTACTCTCAGGGTATAGATACCGGTTCTCTTGTCTTCGCCTCCGGTCAGTTGCCGCTGCACCCCGAGACCAAGACCATGCCTGCCGACATCCGTGAACAGGCCGCACAGTCGCTGGAGAATCTCAAGGCCGTTCTCGAAGCCGCCGGCAGCGGACTCGACAAGGTGGTCAAGACCAGCGTCTTCCTTGCCGACCTCGCCGATTTCGCCGCCGTCAACGAAGTGTACGCGAAGTACTTCGCAACCCCCTTCCCGGCCCGTTCGTGCTTTCAGGTGGCGGCCCTGCCCCTTGGCGCACGTGTGGAGATAGAAGCCATCGCCGTCAAGTAGCGACGGCGACAACGAGGCAGAGGAGAAGGGCCCGTCCCACAAACTCCATAGGGGACGAGGCCGCCAGGCCCTCAGTTCGGCACAACATCAACCACATGGAGAAGCTGCCATGAAGCGCATTCCCGAACCGTTCCGCATCAAGATGATCGAACCCATTCGCATGACCACCCTCGAAGACCGCACCAGGGCACTCGAAGAGGCGGGGTACAACCCCTTCCTTCTCAAGAGCGAGGATGTGTACATCGACCTGCTGACCGACTCCGGCACCGGTGCCATGAGCGACCGTCAGTGGGCGGGCCTCATGATGGGCGACGAGGCTTACGCTGGTAGCCGCAACTTCCTGAATCTCGAAAAGGCCGTGAAGGACGTGTTCGGCTACGAGCACACCGTCCCCACCCACCAGGGGCGCGGCGCCGAACAGATTCTCTTCCCCTGCCTTGTGGCCCGCATGAAGGGCGACAAGCCCGTCTTCATCTCCAACTACCATTTCGACACCACCGCCGCCCACGTCGAGATGACGGGCGCCAAGGCCATCAACGTGGTCACCGAGAAGGCGTTCGACACCGGCACCTACTACGACTGGAAGGGCGACTTCGACCTTGAGAAGCTCGAAGCCACCATCAGGCAGCATGGCGCGCAGAACGTGGCTGGCATCATCGTCACCATCACCTGCAACAGCGCAGGCGGCCAGCCCGTCTCCATGGCGAACATCCGCGAGGCAGCAGCCATCGCCAAGCGCCATGGCATCACCGTCATCATCGACTCCGCCCGTTTCTGCGAGAACGCATGGTTCATCAAGCAACGCGAGGCCGGATACGCCGACAAGTCCATCCGTGAGATCATCCGCGAGATGTACTCCTACGGCGACGTGCTCACCTGCTCCGCCAAGAAGGACCCCATCGTCAACATCGGCGGCCTCTGCTGCATCAAGGAGGACGTCGACCTCTTCCGTGCCGTGCAGGTCCGCTGCGTGCCCATGGAAGGCTTCGTCACCTACGGCGGCCTTGCCGGACGCGACATGGAAGCGCTGGCCATCGGTCTCTATGAAGGTACTGACGAACACTTCCTCACCTACCGCATCAAGCAGGTCGAATACCTCGGCGAACGTCTGCGTCAGGGCGGGGTTCCCATCCAGTACCCCACCGGCGGTCACGCCGTGTTCATCGACGCCAAGCTGATGCTGCCCCACATTCCGGGCAACCAGTTCCCGGCACACGCCCTCGCCAATGAGGTCTACATCGAAGGCGGCGTGCGCGGCGTCGAGATAGGTTCGCTGCTGCTCGGGCGCGACCCCGCCACCGGCCTGCAGAAGGAATCGCCGCTGGAACTGCTGCGCCTCGCCATCCCGCGCCGCGTCTACACCAACGACCACATGGACTACATCGCCGACACGGTCATCGCCGTGCTCGACCGCGCGTCGTCCATCAAGGGCCTTGAGTTCACCTACGAACCGCCGGTGCTGCGTCACTTCACCGCGCGTCTGCGCCCCATCGCCTGACAGGACGGGGGGAACGCCTTCGGGCGTTCCCCCCTTTTTTACATCAACACCGGGAGCATGACGGAAGCACCGCCTGTCCACTGCGGCTATGGACAAGGCCGGAGGCCGATGCCTTCGACATTCGCACCGCACCCTCCCGCAGAGCACGAGACACATCGAGAGGAGTGACCATGTCACAGTGCATGACAGCCAACGGGCAGACCGCCACGCAAGCCGGGGTGAAGAATCCCTCGGTTCTTGGCGGCGCCATGATCATAGCCGGGACGACCATCGGCGCGGGCATGTTCTCGCTGCCGAGCGTCTCTGCCGGCATGTGGTTCTTCTATTCCCTCTTCGTCCTGTTCGGCACGTGGCTTTGCATGTGCCATTCCGGCCTGATGATCCTCGAGGCCAACCTCAACTATCCCGCCGGGACATCCTTCGACAACATCGCCAAGGACTGCCTTGCCAGACCCGTGCGGCTGCTGAACAGCCTCTCGGTGGCCTTCGTGCTCTACATTCTCACCTACGCCTATATCAGCGGCGGCGGGTCCATCGTCGCGCATACGGTGAAGGCGGCTGTGGGCATCGACGTTCCCATGAAGCTGGGCGGCTTCCTCTTCGCGCTTGTGCTCGCGTTCGTCGTATGGCTGAGCACCCGCGCCGTCGACCGCATCTCCACCATCATGCTCGGCGGCATGATACTCACCTTCTTCTCGTCGGTGAGCGGCCTCATGTTCAACGTGCAGCCCGCTGTGCTCTTCGACACCGGCGACACCAGTGCGCCCTACTCGCCCTTCATCCTCGCCACGCTTCCCTACTTTCTCACCTCGTTCGGGTACCACGGCAACGTCCCCGGACTCGTGAAGTACTACAACAAGGACCCGAAGGCCGTCGCCAAGACCATCATCTACGGCAGCTTCCTCGGCCTCATTCTCTACGTGTGCTGGCAACTCAGCGTACTGGGCAACATCCCGCGCGAGGAATTCCTCGACATCGTCGCCAAGGGCGGCAACATGGGCATCCTTGTGGGGGCGCTGTCCAAGGTCACAGGCAGCACCAACCTCGACTACCTGCTCCAGGTCTTCTCGCATCTTGCCGTGGCGACCTCGTTCCTCGGCGTGACGCTTGGCCTGTTCGACTGCATCGCCGATACGCTCGGCTTCGACGACTCGCGTCTCGGACGTACCAAGACCGCCATCGTCACCTTCGTGCCCCCGGCCATTGGCGGCCTGTTCTACCCCGACGGATTCATCATGGCCATCGGCTTTGCCGGGCTTGCAGCCACCGTGTTCGCTGTCATCGTACCCGCCATGATGGCACTGGCCACACGCAGGAAGTTCGGCAACACCACCTACCGCGCCCC
>Ga0302253_1001867_pt1 | contig 11561 bp, 12 predicted proteins | sample AAG_RA_Trp_MG_FD_193537 | JGI IMG/M metagenome (GOLD analysis project Ga0302253, IMG submission 193537) | Enriched activated sludge microbial communities from anaerobic digester in WTTP, New Holstein, Wisconsin, United States - AAG_RA_Trp | ecosystem: Engineered > Bioreactor > Anaerobic >... | reverse complement strand
TCGCGCTGGCCTGTGCGGTGCTGCACGATCCGGGGATCATATTTCTGGACGAACCGACAGGCGGGGTCGATCCGGTGTCGCGGCGGACGTTCTGGGATTTCATCTATTCGCTGGCGGACGCGGGCAAGACGATTTTCGTCACGACGCACTACATGGACGAGGCGGAATACTGTCATCGGATCGCGATCATGTATCAGGGGCGGATCCTGATGTGCGATTCGCCGTCCGCGATCAGAGAATCGACCGGCGACGCGCTGCTCGAGGACGCCTTCATCCGGCTCATCACGCGCGAATCGGACAGGGAAACGGGAGGCCACTGACATGCAGCGGCTGCGTGCGATCATGAAGAAGGAACTCCTCCACATCCTCCGGGACGTGCGGTCGCTCACGATCATCTTCCTGCTGCCGCTCATCATGCTGGTCCTTTACGGGTATGCCATCCGGCTGGACCTGAAGAACATCCCGCTCGCGGTGTGGGATGCGGACAACAGCCAGGAGAGCCGCGAATTGATCCGGGCATTCACGCACAGCGGCTACTTCACGCTGACGCTGCATGCCATCACTCCGATCGACCCGCAGGAGGTGTTCCAGCGGCGGATTGCGAAGACGGTGCTGGCCATTCCGGCCGGTTACGGCGCGAGCCTGTTCGAGGGCCGTTCGGCACCCGTGCAGTTTCTGACCGACGCATCGGAATCGAATACGGCGACGATCGCGGGGCAGTACGCCGAACAGATCATTCTGTCGAGGCTCGTGAGTCGGTTCGGCATGGACGCGCGGCTGCCCGATGTGCGGTCGCTGGTGCTGTTCAATCCGGAACTGGAATCGAAGGTGTTCGTCGTGCCGGGGCTCGTGGCGATTCTCTTCATGATGATCTGTGCGCTGATGACGTCGATCACGATCGCGCGTGAGAAGGAAACCGGGACGCTGGAGCAGATTCTGGTCTCGCCGGTGCGCACGGCGGAAATCATCATCGGGAAACTGTTTCCCTATATGTTTCTGGCGTCGCTGATCGGAGTCGTCGTGATCCTGATCGCGATATTCTGGTTCGGAGCACCGTTTGTGGGAAGTCCGCTGCTGCTGGCGGTATTTTCGATCGTCTATCTGCTCTGCTCGCTGGCAATCGGCATATTGATTTCAACGCGTGTGCGCACGGTTCAGGTTGCCATGATGGCGGCGCTCGTGATCACCATGCTTCCGTCGATCATGCTGAGCGGTTTCGTTTTCCCGATCGCCTCGATGCCGCTGCCGATCCGGATTCTGACGCACATCGTGCCGGCCCGCTATTTCCTGGTCATCATCCGCGGAATCATGCTCAAGGATGCTTCGTTGTATCTGCTCCGATTCCAGATCATCCCTCTGTGTATGCTCACCTTCATCCTGCTGGTCGTCAGTATCCGCCGGTTCCGGACGACGCTGGAGTAATCCGATGACGCGCATCCTCCACATGATCCGCAAAGAATTTCTCCAGATTTTCAGCGATCGGGCGATGCTGAGCATCATCTTCGGGATGCCGATCATTCAACTGTTCGTGCTCGGGTATGCGATCACGACGGATGTGACGAACGTGACGATCGCGATCCACGACATGGACCGCTCGCAGGAGTCCCGGATGCTGATCGACCGGTTTCTGAACTCGAAGTGGTTCCGCGTGGTCGAATATGATTCAGATCTGGTGAGGCGGCAGGCGGTTATCGATACCGGAGACGCGCTGCTCACGGTGTCGATTCCCGAGGGATTCGGGGCGGATTCAGAGAACGGGCGTGCTCCGGAAGCATCGCTGGTGATCGACGGTGTGGACTCGAACACGGCGCTGATCGCGGCAGGGTATGCGCGGACGATCATCATGCGGCATTTTCAGGAGGCCGGCACCGGGGATCTGCGGGATCTCGTGCGGGTACGAGCGCTGTATAATCCGGCGCTGGAGAGCCGGTTTACCATTGTGCCGGGAATCATCGCGCTGCTCATGACCATCGTGGCGACGCTCCTGACCGCATTGGGATTGGTGCGCGAGCGTGAAATCGGGACATTGGAACAACTCAACGTGACGCCGATTCATCCGCTCCAATTGATACTGGGGAAAATCATTCCCTTCGCGGTGCTCGGAGCGATCGCATTCGGGTTGTCGATGACGGTGGCGATCGTGTGGTTCGAGGTGCCGATGACGGGCAGTTGGACGGCGCTGGCTCTGTTCACGGGAGTGTATCTGTTGACGGCGCTGGCGATGGGAATGTTTGTATCGACCGTGACCTCGACGCAGCAGCAGGCGTTGTTTCTGGCATGGTTCATTCTGATCATGTCGGTCCTGATGTCAGGGTTCATGTTCCCGATCTCAAACATGCCTCGTGTATTGCAATACGTGACCTACGGCATTCCGCTGCGATACTACATTACGGCGTTGCGCGAGATCATGCTGAAGGGGACGGAGATGCGGTATCTGCTGGATCAGTTAATGCCTCTTTCCGGAATCTGCGTCGCGATTCTGGCCATCAGCGCGGGCTTGGTCCACAAACGCAGCTAACCAGCACAGTGCCGGGCCTCCGCGCCCACCTCCCACACCCAGTTAATACCCAGATAGTGCCGGGCCTCCGTGCCCGGCAGCACATAAACGGGTCTGTACCTAATACGGCCTCCGCGCCCGGCAGCATATAGTTATAAACGTGTATGTGCCAGCGGCCGCGGAGGGCCGCTGCTAATGGGGTTCTTGCCCACAGGTTGCCAGCGGCCGCGGAGGGCCGCTGCTAATGGGGTTCTTGCCCACAGGTTGCCAGCGGCCGCGGAGGGCCGCTGGTGCTGGTTTTCGTACGGTGGTTGCCATTGACCTTCGGAGGGGGGGTATGGATAATACCATGAAAATTTTAGTGGTATAGACAACGAGCGGAGAGATGTGTCATGAAGCATACGTGGCAGGTGCATGGCAGACTGAAACATCGGTGGGTCGCGGGTGCGACGTACTTTGTTACGTTTGTGAAAATTCGGAAGTTGCCGGAATTTTCCGATTCCGAGCGACTCGAGATATTCAACGCAATCATGCACTTTCACCCCAGTCGCTATTGGCTGTATGCCTGTGTGGTTATGAACGATCATGTGCATGTCGTTCTGAAACCGAACAGCAGATTCACTCTGGAAAAGATCATCCACTCATGGAAATCCTTCACAACGAATGTGCTTCAGCGGATGTCTCAGAGAAAAAAGGAAATCTGGCTGAGGGGTTACTACGATATCATACTGAAAACTGATTGTTCGCTTCAGCGATGTGTACGATATGTGGCAGCAAACCCGTTTGCACGATGGCCCGCCCTTTCACACTACAGGTATGGAACCATCGATCCATCGCTACCGCCGGGCCTCTGCGCCCCCCCCCACCCAGTTAATACCCAGATAGTGCCGGGCCTCCGCGCCCGGCAGCACATAAACGGGTCTGTACCTAATACGGCCTCCGCGCCCGGCAGAAAACAATTGTAAACGTGTATGTGCCAGCGGCCGCGGAGGGCGTATGAGATCTTGCGAATAGGTTGCCAGCGGCCGCGGAGGGCCGCTGCTGCTGGTTCCCGTAGGGTGGTTGCCAGCGGCCACGGAGGGCCGCTGCTAAATGATATTGACGGAGGTGCTTGCCGTGATAAACATCGACAGCGGCACCAACCCCCGCACGTTCACATGCCCGAAGAGCGTCGAAATATCATGATCGAATTCCTCGAATCGCTCGATTCTCAATCCCGCCTCCAGCATCCCGTTCAGAATCGCCGTCAATGTGCGTGTGAAATTGTATGCCGGCAAGGATTTGTACGTCGTCTTTCCGATGTAGTCGATCCCGTTCTCGTCCACCCACGGCTCGGTACGGAAATACGAATGCATGACGGTGAGGGGATGCCCGGCGTCAAATCCGGGATCCCCCGGCATGCCGAACATCAGAGCTGCCGGATGCGTGTCATACAGCATGAGCGTTCCGCCTGGAGCGAGCAAGGAGGAGGCGATGCGGAAGAAGCGCGTCAGATCGGGCAGCCAGGCAATCGCGCCGATCGTGATATACACCAGGTCGAACTGCTTCCCCCAGTTCGATCCGATCGCATACACATCCGTCCGCACAAACGCACAATCGCTCCCCGCCGCCTCCGCATACCGCTTCGCATCCGCAATCGCTTCGTCACTGATGTCGAAGCCGACGCCGGAACGGGCACCGAGATTCAGGATCGAGAGCAATTCGATGCCATTATTGCAGCAGAGCTGGGCGACACGCCGACCCGCGAGACCGAGAGCGCGGAGCCGAGGCGTTTCGATGGGGTCCAGAACGATGAAGCCCTTCGTTTTGAAGCAATCGGAGTAATCGACCCGAGCACCTCTCCGATGATACGGCATGGCCTCGTTCCAGGCGCGCCGATTGGCCTCGATCATGGATTCATGGTTCATTCCACCTCACTGGAAAATACAGGATCCGAAACCGGAGTGGTATCGGGAGTCGAGGTGGGAGTCGGCGTGGGCGTCGGCGTGATGAGTGTTTTCAAGTATTCGGTCCAGCTCGATGCATTCGGTGTCGTGAAGGTTTCGGGCGCGTGCATGAACTCTGGGTGTCGTTCGAGAATCCACGTCCTGATGTGCTCGGGGAATGACGCGGCCCCCCCTTCGAGTTTCCTGCCCCGGCAATGGTAAACCACCTCCCCCGCCTGATTGCCCATTTTCATCCATGGCAGATAAGGGCCGATGCGTGTCCACGAAAATTCGCTTGGGACGGACTTCAGATTCGGATCCGCCAGATCACGGATCGACGCAAAAAACTGGAACAGTTCCATGCCCGAATACTGATCGGAGTTGGACGCCTCGGGGTGGAGCAGTTTCGGAACCGGTGACGGGAAGAACAGGATCACATCGACGTTCCAGCAGATCCGATCGTTCAGTTGAACAAATGGAAGTTTCGGGACGCCGCGCGGGTTGGAGGGGCTCAGATCCTGATTGACCGGATCGTTCCACAGATGCGGAATAGCGATGGTTTCGGCGGTGGAGGGGTTGAGCCATGTTTCGAGGATCGCTCCGGATTCGGGATCCTTGTAGATCCCCCCTTCGCGGGAGAGGAGCTTCCATCCCGACTCATCACGGATGACGCGGCTGACCGAGAACCCCTCAAACAGGAAAAGAGGCTTGCTGCGCTCGTCCGGAATGCGGCTGTAGATCGTTCCGGTCCACCAGCAGGCGGATTCTGTCGCGGGGTCGATCGAGGCACGCGCTCGGAGAAACGCCTTCAGATTGGTATCGGGATCGTTCAAGCCGAGTTTATCGAGGTTTGAAGATGGCGCCTGCCCGATGACAACGGGGGGATACACCAGAAAGAACAGGCCCGTGAAAACGACGGCAAAGACGACAACGGAGGGGTGGCTCGCAAGCCACCCCATTCGTCGAAAACCGTCGTGAGAAACTACTCGGCCCAGCCGAATTCCCATGATCCGAGCGCGCCGAAGAGGGTGGTGACGTTGGCATCCGTCATGGCGGCATACCACCAGATTTGCTCAGCGGCACCCGTTCCGGCCGGCCACTGGAATTCGGGCAGGACGGCGATCGGCTGCGAACCGACCGGGAGATCGATGAGCGTCTGATCGAATGCGCCGAACGACGGATAGAAGAAATAGCTGCCGTAGACATCGAGAACGATGAAGAGCGGCACCTGGGTATAGGTGTCAGGCCCCGGATTGCAGATTTCAGCGGTGCATGAGCATGTGTCGCCGGTGTTGAAGAGATGCGAGGGCATGGTTATGGTGACGCCGAGCTGCGAACAGGCGCTCGGGGTCGGAGTTGGAGGAATGGGGGTCGGGGTCGGGGAGGCACTCATGAGATCGAAGAAGGTGGCGTAAGCGGTCAGCAATTCCGCCTTTGTGCTCAGCGAACTGTCGGTAAGACCACCCAGCTCGATGCTCGAGCCGATCGTCTTGTAGGAATTGTCTTGCTTCGCAACCGCAACGCCGAACTGCGGGCTGGCGTTTTCAAGCACCAGCGTGGCGCCGGATTTCGCCCGGATGTTATCCATGTTCTGATTATCACCGGTGTACTGGAACGTCAGGCCGTCCGTCATTGTCCCGGCCAGGCCGTTGACGGTCGCGACATTACCGCTGCCCGTGCTGGTGTTGCCGATCGAGAATTCGAGCATGAAGGGGAAGCGTGTATCGTTGGCCCAGCAGTTGCCGCCTTCCATATACACATACCCGCCATCCGTCAGATACTCGTAGAAGATCTGACTTTCGATGAAGCCCATCACGTGGTTGTTCGGCGCGACGCCCAGGCAGATCCAGACCGAGCTGTAAAGGGCCGGAAAATCAGGAATCTGGGTGACATACTCTGAGGCGATCCCGAGTGATTGCAATTGGGAGTTGATGACCGGGCCGCTGTTGGTATTTCCATCGAGATCGATGATGAGAGCGGGAAGCGGTTCGATGGCGGTCAGGGTGTAGGAACCGGTTTCGGGCAAGCGGGAGGTATTCCCGGCGATCGAGGTATCCACCGCCTCAAACCAGTACAGGACGGTGTCGCCGACATTTCCGGGGCACTCGAGCGTGGCGGTGTAAAGCCCGTCTTCTCCCAGCGTCATCACGGTGGATTCCTGGGGACAGGTGTTGTGTTTATAGACCATCGTGACTGTCCCGACGCCGATCTGATCGACAACCTGAGCCACAAACGTGGGACTCCACATGTCGGCGCGCCACCGCGTGAGCGGCTCGTGGGTGATCACCGGACCGGCCGTGTCGATCAACACGTCGAATGAATGGAGGCTGTCCGGAGCATCCATCGGTTCGTTGCGCTGCTTTCCGTTGTCCGCTTCGCCGTGCAGATAGTAATAAACCGTCGTTCCTGCGGATTGCGCGGGGATCGATCCCGTGTAGGTATTGCCGCCGGCAGCCGACAGGACGACCTGCGTGAAGCTGCCACCGCCGTTGGTGTTCCAGAACAGTTTCAATGACGCCGGAATCAAGTTTCCACCCGAGGTGATGTCACATGAAACGGTATACGCACTGGAGGTATTTTCGGTGTTGGGCATCGGGTCATGAAGGATTTTGACCAGAGGAGTTGAGTAGGTCGTGAGTTTCGTGCGGATCTGGTTGGCCGAGAACCCGCTATTCGTGTGCTGGACTTTCATCGTGTCGTCCAGAATGACGTTGTATGGAACATAACCGTCACCGAACTGGCTGTAGATCGCGCTGTTGGCATCCGCCAGAACGGGGCAGGTCTGCTGATATTTGTATTGCCAGTAGGCACAGGCATCGACGTTTTCGCCGGCGCCGATCGAGAGCACCATGACATCCTGATCTTCGAAGTCGGTGAAGATGGTCTGCAACTGCGGAGCCTCCGCAGCACAGGTCCCTCAGGTGCTGGTCCACAGAGCGATCCAGATCACCTTTCCATAAAAATCATACAGGCTGACGGGGTTTCCCAAATGGTCGTTCAATGTGAAATCCGCAACGGTATCCCCGAGTTGATACACACCCAACGCTGCCGATGACGTCAGCATCATGGCCAAAAAGGCGCCCAGCAACAAACGCTTCATCTCAAGACCCTCCCTTGGTGTTCTCCATCGTTGTCTCACCACAGCCCTCCGTGAGGACGGCATATTCTTAATACGTGAGGTGTGCACGGAAGTCAATTCGAGAGGCTGTGGCTCCGCACGCGCTCCCGGCACACCGGAATAAAGTAAGGTGTCCCTATATTTCGTTATAAAGTGATTTTGTTGAACAGGCGTATCAGGTCGAGCGAAGCTGACTCATTCGTTGAGAAGGCGCATGCATTGCAGATCGAATCAGAATAATCCTTATAATCTGTGGATCTATGACAACCAACCCTCACCGGAAAACAGCACACGAGACTTCCGGGGCAGGAAATAAGTAAGGTGTCCCCTTTTTTTGATTTAGCGAGTGGGAGGGGCGGTGATGTACTGCGGGGGATAATACGGAACGGAAGGACGCGATCTCAACGTACGCACATAGTCAATCACTAAAACGGCATCGACAGGCGTGACGGTGTCCGCCAGCGATATCATCCGCGGACTCCCCTCCATCAGAAACCGATACATCTCGGCATCCGTCCGATTCTGAACCATCTGAGACCGCAGATCCGGCAATGCCGGCGAAAAACTCTCTCCCACGATGATCCGCCCGTCCCCATTGACACCATGACAATGATGGCAATACCGACGATACACGATCTGCCCCCTCCTGAGCTTCTCGGCGTCCGGCATGTCCCCGATCCCCGCACGTCCCGCCTCCACATCCGAAGACACTCCACTTACAGACACGGTCCCGTCAACCGGCTGCACCATGGGCTGCTCATAGGGCCGCACACTCTCGTTCGCCCACATGTCCCACCCGTTGAACAGACTCCTCGCGGTGCGCTCCACCGGCCCGAAATAATCCCCCCGGTCGCAGCCACTGCACCCCAGTACCGTTACAACCGCCAGCCACCCGATCCGCTTTCGCACTCTCATGGCGTCGCCTCCCTGCGGTTCCGCGTCCACGGCTGCTCGCCTGCCTCCTGATGATAGCCCTCACCATACTGCGATGCGGCAGGCACAAATGACTTGCCCCCCATGTCCCATGTCACGGCTGGCTCAGGCGTGTGCAGCCAGAGGGTCAGCGCGGTCGCCGCGACGATGAACACCAGCGAGAGCAGCGTGATGATCCACGCGTTACGATACCCTTTTCTGAGGCGATCCGCGTCCATCTCATTTGACTCCCATGAAGCTCGTTACAATCACATATCCGACCGCCCAGACAAAATACCCGATCCAGACGACCCAGATGAAGATCGGCACCGGCCGGGTGCCCTCGCGCACACCATCCCCGAAATCATGCACATCCTCGTCAATCTCCCGGTCCGTGCGCTTCGTCATGCCGAACGTAAACAGCCGGCTGCCTCTCGCCAGCATGATCGCGGCGGTGAGAATCAGCCCGAAGCCGATCATCATCACGAAATACTCGAAGTTGATCAGATTATACGGCGGCATCTCGATCTCCTCTCAATGCGTCAGCACAATGACCAGACACAGCAGAAATGCCGCCAGTCCGGCCCCGAAAATCAACATGTACGCCACGAAGTCCGCTCCCCGCCGGGTCGAGGGGATCTCGTCGAGTTCTTCTCGGGTCAGCCCGGATAACGGAAGAAATCGTGCGCGATCCTGGTCGTCAAACTGGCGCGACCGGACCGACCAGACGAGCGTCGTCACGGCCATGATCAGGCCCGAGCCAAAAAAGATGAGCCAGATCGGAACGAACATCAGTTCCCCCTTACCTGAACGGAAGCGGAATCAACCGGCTCGAAGGCGGCATCGATCCCACGCGGTTCGGTATTCGCATCCACGATCCCGATGAACTGCTTCGCCACGTAATTCGACACATCCCAGATTTTTTCACTCTCGAGTTCCCGTTTGAAATACGGCATCGCCGTTCCCGTGATCCCGTTCATGATCTGATAATACAGCATCCCGCCCGTCGCACCTCCCTCGATGCCATGCCGGTTGAGCGTCGTGAAGTTGAGCGGCGGCGGATAGATGAAGCGCACGGCGGGCCCTTGGCCGTCTCCGACGGGACCGTGGCACCCGAGACAATGCCGCTGATAAATAACTTCACCGCGCAAAAATGATGCATCCGTAAGCGGATACGGATTCGGCACCCTCAACCATCCCTCGGGAACGTTCCGATGCAGCCACTCGATGTTCGCATCGACTCCCGCCTCATAGGCCGCCGTCGCCTGGCCCCGCCAGTGCCACTGCCGACCGACCCGCTGATCGGCCATATGCCCTCCGAGACTTTGTAGATACGCGGTTATCTCAGTCAACTCCGTTTCGGTGAAATACGAAAACGGCGGCATGAAAGACTCCGGCCGCGTGTACCTCGGATTGTAAAAATGCGCGGCATGCCAGTCATCGGTGTGCTCGCCACCCTGCTGCGACAGATCCGGTCCGTTGCGGCTGGACCCGAGCTGCGGCGCATACTCGCCCACATAATCCCCGGCCTGCGCAATCCGCTCGGCACCGGTATCCCAGTCGATCCGCCGGATATACTGAGAATGGCAGTACTGACACCCGAGCGAGACATACAGGTTCCTCCCGGATTCCTCAATGGCCGTCCGGGCCCGATGATTCATGGACGGCTGGTCCGCCATCGGGTTGGTATACCTCGGCGTGACGACGACGGCGAAGAAAATCAATACGAGAATCGCGGCGGTGCCGATCCCGACGATCCTGGCGTTCATGTGAATCATGCCGCCACCTCCATTTCAGCCTCAGAGCCATCCACAGGCAATGGAGGCGTCTTCCGGAGTATCGTCATCAGCACATTGATCACAAACAGCAGCGCACCGACCACAACCATCACTCCCGCGATCCCTCGAATCACAAAGTAGATTTTCAATTCCGGAAGCACCCGGTACACCACCTCACCGATCAGCCACGCTTCCCCCTGGATCAATCCCGCGAACGTCAGAGAGAGGAAGATGCCGAGTGTTCCGATGAGCATCAGCCAGTACTGGATATCAGCGATCAACCGGGAGTAGAGATCGCGTTTAAGAATGATCGGCAGGATGTAGTAGGTCGCACCCATGGCGATGAAACCGCCGAATCCGAGCAGCGCGATGTGGGAATGGGCGATGACCCACTGCGTGAAATGCGTCACCCGCTGAACGGATGGAAGCGAATGGTACGGTCCCTGGAGACACACGATGAAATACCAGATCGTCCCCGTGAACACCATCTTCGCACCGACATCCCTGAAGACCCGGCTGAACCTGTCCTTGAGCGGCAGCCAGACATTCGTCAGAAAAGCGAATACGGGCACGATCAACGAGATCGAATTGACGATCGAGAGCACCTTGAGCCATTGCGGAACGGGGGCCTGGAGCAGGTGATGCGTGCCGGTGTGCGTATACATGACGATCAGCATCCAGAATCCGATCAGAGAGAGACTGTGGCTGTAGATCGGAGTGCGCGTCGCCCGCGGTATGATGTAGTACGCCAGGCCGATCGCCTGAGGCGTCACAACCAAACCCACGACATTATGCCCATAAAACCATAATAAAATCTGATCGTGAATCCCCATCCATGACCCGTGCGGCGCCTGCCAGACGACATTACCCACCGCAAAAACAAAAAATGTCCAGATCAGCCCCCCGCCGATATACCAGGCACTCACATATAACAGCGACTCGGTTCGGCGGGCGATCGTTCCGAAGACCAGGAAGATCAGAACAGCCACGGCCGCGAGAATCGCGATGTCGATCCCCCAGATCAACTCGGCATACTCGCGTCCCTGCGTCAGCCCGAACGGCAAGGTCGCCAGCGCGGCCACGACAATGGCGTTGTAAAACCAGACCGCGAAGTTCGCCAGACGCTCACTGATCAGCTTCGTGCGGCAGACAGCCGGAATGACATGCAGAAACCCGCCGAAAAAGGCCGTCATCAGGAACCCGAACACGAGAATATTGATATGGAGAGGGCGAACCCGGCCGAACGTGATGTGGGGATGCGAAGGAAACAGATCCGGATCGACCATCTCGATGGCGCCGATCAACCCGAACAGGACGCCGACGAGCAACCA
>Ga0302253_1001866_pt1 | contig 11570 bp, 11 predicted proteins | sample AAG_RA_Trp_MG_FD_193537 | JGI IMG/M metagenome (GOLD analysis project Ga0302253, IMG submission 193537) | Enriched activated sludge microbial communities from anaerobic digester in WTTP, New Holstein, Wisconsin, United States - AAG_RA_Trp | ecosystem: Engineered > Bioreactor > Anaerobic >... | reverse complement strand
CAAAATGAAAAAAGCAAAGAGTATTTTTCTGTGGTGGTGCGAGCTTGTCGAGCAGTGGCGGGGCTGGCTTCCTTATTGGGGGTTTTGCTCAAAAAAAGTTCGAACATCAATCAAAAAACACCGCCAGAATATCCATCGCCATCATGATTAAAGCTGTAATCTTTGACCTAGACGGGGTAGTCACCGACGGTGAAAGAAGCCGCTTTAACCTGCTTAAAAAACTGCTCGGCGCCAAAGGCGTTAACCTTACCGAAGATCTTTTCAGCAAACTGGTCGGCATTCGGACCATGACCTTTTTGCAACAATACTTTTTAGACAAACTTACCCCGCAGGAACTTGAAGAAATCTATAGCCAAAGGATCTCCGAATTCAAAAATCACCCTGAAAAATACATCATTCCACTCCCCTTTATAAAAGAATGTCTGCAAAAACTGTCAGTAGAGTTCCGCCTTGCCATTGGTTCCAGTAACAAAACTTCAGAAATCGAACAGGTTCTAAGTTACATTAGCATCCGTGATAAATTTGAACTGATCATCTCCTCCAACCTGGTCCAGCACCCCAAACCCGCACCAGACATTTATCTGGCCGCAGCCAGAGGGCTGGGACTTAACCCGGATGAATGTGTAATCATTGAAGACTCCCCTATCGGCGTCCGTGCCGCCAAAGCCGCAGGAATCAAATGCATCGCCGTTACCTACACTACCCCACGCAGCGAACTGGAAAAGACCTCTGCCGCCCGCATTATTAACAACTTAAGTGAATTGACCCCGGAAATTATCAAATCACTCTAACCCCATGCCAAATCACCTCGGCGACAATCCAAAACAGCTGTTTGAAAAAACGCTGCAACATCTGGGCACAAAAAAAAGAAGCCTCTTTTTAACCACCAGCAACCGCTGGAAAGGTGAAAAACATGACACCCCCAAAAGCACACAACTGGCAAATAAACTGCAAAAAGAGTTAAGTGCCAATAACCCCTCCGCACCGCCAATAACCATCATTAACATACCGGATCTGAATATCCACCCATGCGAAGGCAATGTTTCCACCAGCCGCGGCAACACCTGCGGCGAACCGGAAGCAAACCTGCCGGATCCGCTGAAAAATCCCTTCAAATGCCATCGCTGCTGGGCCAGCATCAACAACCCCGATGACGAGCTCTGGAAAGTCAGCAAAGAATTATTAGCCAGTGACTGCGTTATTTTCTTCGGCGCGGTACGCTGGGGCCAAATGAACTCCTTTTACCAAAAACTAATTGAAAGATTAACCTGGCTGGAAAACCGTCATAGCACTTTTGGTGAAGAAAACCTGTTAACTAAAATTGATGTTGGACTAATCATCACCGGACACAACTGGAACGAGGAAGAAGTGCTCGAAACACAAAAACAGGTACTCAAATTCTTCGGATTCAATGTCGCCCAGGACCTCTGCTGGTACTGGCGCTTTACCGATGATCCCACGGAAGAAAGCCAACAATCCTACATAAAAGCTGCCGGCAAATTTAAAGCCGACTTCAACTTTTAATAAACGCAGGCATATCCCCTTGTAAAAGAGCGTAATTTCCATTACATTACACGCCTTTATTAAAATAACCCGATGAACTACCTCAAAGAAACTGGCAAACTGAATAATCAATATTACGCCCTTCGCCACGGCCACAGTGAAGCAAACCGCGAAGGTATCATCCTTAGCAACCCACACGACGGAGTTGCTGGCTATGGACTAACCGAAGTGGGAATACAACAAGTCAAAAACTCCATCCTAAAAGCACTTCAGGAAAACAATCCAGACCTTGCACCAGATAAAGTCATCATTGTATCCTCTGACTTCAAAAGAGCCCGCGAAACAGCCGAAACTGCTCACCAAATCATTCGACCACTCAGGGAAATTATCCGTACCCCAAAACTCCGTGAAAGATTTTTTGGAGACCTGGATAAAACATCCAACAAAGGCTACGAACGAGTCTGGGCACTTGATGCCAATGATTCCAGCCATACCCAGTGGAACGTAGAAAGCGTCGACAACACTCTATCACGCTCAACCGCACTGGTACGAGAACTTGATCGTGCCTACGTTAAAAGAACCTTTATTCTAACCTCACACGGTGACACACTGCAAATCCTGCAAACCGGTTTCGCTAAAATCGACCCGCGCAAACACCGCAGCGTCACCCATCTTGAAACCGCAGAACTACGCAAATTGATACTTCAATAACGCAGCGGATTAAAATTGGTATAGGTATCAAAATAATCCTCTTTTTCAGTGCGTTTCAAAAATCTGGTAACCAGATAGGTAAAGGGCGTAAACAGAATTTCAACGCCGCACTTGAAAACATAATTAGAAATGATAACCGTCCATAAAAGATTCAGATCAAGCACCCCATAAAAAGCCACAAAACAGAAAATCAGGGTATCAGCCGCCTCACCAACCAGTGTTGATCCAATCGTTCTTGTCCAAAGAAACCTTCCCTTTGTTAACACCTTCATCTTGGCCAGAATAATTGAATTCAGGAATTCTCCCACAAAATAGGCAAGCAGACTGGCTGCCACAATTCGCGGTGCCAGGCCAAGAATCTGTTCATAGGCCTGCTGCCCGTTCCAGTCCAGAGCCGCTGGCAGGTACTGCACCACCATAAAAACCACTGAAGCCAGCAGAATCATTAAAAAACCTGTCCAAATCACCCTGCGGGATCTTTCAAAACCATATACCTCCGTTAAAACATCACCAAAAATATAACTTAACGGAAACAGGATTGTCCCTCCATCAAAAGTAAAAGGGCCGATCACCAGAATTTTGCTGGATACAATATTGGAAACCAGCAGCACCGTCACAAACAGCGCTGTAATCGGATTAAGGAATTTGAATCTTTTTTGCATGACCGGAAAATTTCTTTATTTAAAACAAAAAGGATTATATGCTGTTAAAAAGTGATGGCAACCTGAATTTATTCCGGATCAACATAAAGGGATTACGACCTAAATAAGCTGCCATGAACCCAAAACGCGCCAGACAGTTAAACAGAGCAATCTACAGCAAAGGGCCCATTATTTACTGGATGAGCCGCGCCCAGCGCGCCCATGACAACTGGGCGCTTCTTCACGCTGCCCGCCTTGCCGCGGATAATAAGACCGCGTTCGCCGTTGTCTTCAACCTGACTCCCGATTTTCCGGGAGCCACCTGGCGCCATTACCACTTTATGCTGGAAGGCCTAAAAGAAACCGCTGAAGAACTGCACCGGCGCAGCATCCCCTTTTACATCACCTGCGGCAATCCGCAAAAAACCATTCCGGAGTTCTGCCAAAAATACAGCGCTGGCGCGCTGGTCGCGGACTTTTCGCCCCTGCATATCTACAAAAACTGGCACAGCTACATCTCCAAAAAAATCCGCATCCCCTTCATTGAAGTCGATGCTCATAACATCATCCCCTGCTGGATCGCTTCACCCAAACAGGAGTTCGGCGCCTACACCATACGCCCCAAAATCCATAAACTGCTCCCTGAATTTCTGGACGAATACCCACCCCTGCCCAAACCCAAAACCCACTGGGAACATCCCATTAAGCCAATAAACTTCAATCACCTGATCAAAACATTAAAAACGGACCTGTCTGTTACACCATCCTCCCAATATCTACCCGGCCCCAAAGCCGCCATCAAAACCCTCAAAAATTTCCTTAACAATAACCTGTCCGAATACGACCAAATCCATAATGATCCCACTCAAAACGGCCAGTCCGAACTTTCCCCTTACCTGCACTTCGGCCAGATTTCCGCCCAACGCATCGCCCTGGAAACCATTATTTTTGCCGAAGCGCACAACCTTAAAAACGCTCAGGACATTTTTCTGGAAGAACTGATTGTCCGCCGAGAACTCGCCGACAATTACTGCCATTATAATCCCGCCTACGACAACTTTAAGGGCTTCCCCAACTGGGCACAAAAAAGCCTCAACGGCCACCGCATGGATCCGCGCGACTACCTGTACACAACCACTCAGTTTGAAAACGCGCAAACTCACGACCCGCTTTGGAACGCCGCACAAAGGCAAATGGTCATCACCGGAAAAATGCACAACTACCTGCGCATGTACTGGGCAAAAAAAATCCTGGAATGGTCGCCTTCGCCCGAACAGGCGCAAAAAACAGCCATCTACCTGAATGACAAATATGAACTCGATGGCCGCGACCCAAACGGCTACACCGGCATCGCCTGGTCAATCGGCGGCCTGCACGACCGCCCCTGGAGCAGCCGCCCCATCTTTGGCCAAATCCGCTACATGAACTATCAGGGCTGCAAAAAGAAATTCGATATAGCCGCCTTCATTGAAAAATTTCCTTCCAGCTAAACTTTTCAAAAAAAACACTTTAGAAGCACCTGAATAAGCCCATTTACATTGACTTAATAGCCAATATCTGGTTTCATTTTAACCTTTTAATAAACCAGGTGAAGCGCCCTGCAGAAATACAACTCAATGCCTCGTGGCAACCTCTCGCCCTCGAAACAATCAACAAAACACTAGGGCATGATCTCATCAAACTTTTTCCGGAAATAAACGGAATCATTGGCCAAACCCGCGACCTCCTTCAACAAGCCGGAATCCAAGCCTCACCCTCTTCCATTAACGACCTGCTAAAGCCACTGGAACAAGCTGCAAAAAAACTAACTGAACAGCTTAAAACCTGCACCGACCAGGAAGCCGAAGAAGCCGGATTAAATCTGCAAAAAATAATCACCGCTACCCGTGAAAGAATACGCTTTTTAAAAGATTTTTTTGATTTTCAGGTTGAATCAAACCAGAACAGACGCTTTTACAAACAAAAATTCGCCCTGGCCCAAAGGCAGGAATTCACCAAAAAATACCCGCAATACGGAGATACTGAAGCCAAGATAAAAAGAAATGTCACTATGGCTTTTGACACTAACTGGCGCGGACTGGCAGCAAAAATGGGGTTCCCCCTGATCGCCGATGACAGGGATCTGCAGGAAGTGCGCACCAAATTAACCCATGAAGTATGGAGCATCTACAACCGCAAAAATGGATTACCTGCAGACAACAGAAAATACCAGCCCGGGACCAAACTTCCACTCTTCCGCGAAAACTGCTACCACATCCGCTATTTCGCCAGCCAATACGGGGGCTTCGATCAAGCCGTTGAAAAAATTATCCTGCAGGCTACGGCACCAACCCCCGCCACCCTGCCTGAAAATAATGAAATCCTTCCAGAGAAAACCATAACCGCCTTATTGGAACTTTCCATGCAGCTGGGAAGACTCCCCGCCAAAGAAGAGGCTCTTAAGACCATCGAATTACCTCATGGAAAAACATGGGAAGATGTTACAAAGGATGTCCAATCCGCGCTTCAGGCCGAAATGGTAAAAACCATTAAACAGTTTGGCCAATTCCTCCCCTATCATCTTGATCCAACCGACCGTTACGCCTACCTGCGCTGGGAATTCTTCCTCCTTGAAACAAAGTATTTCCAAAAGTACGGCGTGAAAATTTATGACCTGTGGCTTGGCAAAGAAAAACTGGAAAGCCTTACCCACCACCGCTTTAATGTGATGGAAAAACGCTTAAAAGAAGCCTTTCTTGGGCCAACAAATCTGCGCCACATGCGCCAAATCCCCCGGCTGTTCAGACTAACCAAAGAAGCGTTGGCGCAAATCGAGACCATGGATAACGTCAGTCTGCGTAAATTTGTAGAAGAAGAAATCCTTGAACACCCCTTTCCTCCGGCAATCAACAGTGACGCCGACTATATGGCCAAAAACATACGCGCCGTGCTTCATTTTTTTGCCAATGAAGGCATCACCATCTCCCCGACCCAATCTCATTTCGTCTTATTCAGGGAAAAAAACACCCAAAAAAGTATGGACCGGCTGGCAGAAAAAGCTGCGCTGTTTAGAAGAATGCCAGAGATCCCTGTTTACATGAGGCAGATCCTCTATGCCCAAACACAAACTCCCACCGAAATCATTGGCAGGCGGATCGCCATCTATCAGGAAAAACAGGCTCCCCCTGAATTATACGTGCATTTCCTTAACCAGGACGCCTGGAAACAGGTAGAAGCAAAAGCAAAAACTTCTGACTGCTGAGGAAGAGCTTGAACTGGCCAGAAGAAAAGATGCCGGAGACAAAGAAGCCCGCAAAATCCTTGTAGAAAGAAACCTGGCACTGGTCATATACATAGCCAAACGCTATTCATGGAGCCAGCTTCCCATGGAAGACCTGATCCAGGAAGGAAACACCGGGCTCATAGAAGGAGTAGAACGCTTTGATCCAAACGTTGGAGCCAGACTTTCGTCTTACGCCACCTGGTGGATAAGACAACACATTCAACGATATATTCAAACCCACGGCAAAAACATCCGCACCCCGGAACATATCCAGGCACAGCTACGCCAATACAACAAATACATTTCCAATTACATTAAAGAAAAAGGCCAGCAGCCTTCCGACCAGGAGATCATGGCTAACCTTGAAATAAGCCCGGAAAAGCTGGAAAACCTTAAAGAATATTCCACGCTCTTCAGCGGCACAGAAATATCCCTCGACAAAAACCTTAATAACGACGAAGGCAACCCCCACACCCTCCATGACACTATCAAACGTCCCGACCATACCCGCAATATGCTAATGGACGCCCGTGACAGACTCCAGTTTCTGGAAAATTTCAAAAAAATATTTTTCAACGAATATCATCGGACCAAAAATAAAAAACTGGCCTGGGACATTTTCATCAACAGATTCGGCTTCAACGACGAATCCGAATTCTACAATCTGGAAGACATTGGACAAAAACATCATGTAACCAGGGAACGCATCAGGCAAATTGAAACATTTATCCTGGATTTTATTAAATCCAGACCGGCCATTATTGAAGAATTGCAGGATTTATTGATGGAGAGTTAAAACCTAAATCTTTCAGTGCTTGCTTAATTTGAATATTTGTTTTATAATATACAGATGTTTAAATTTTAACCACGATCATCGCCATCATGGAAGCTATCGAATACCTTGGTTACATTGCCGCTATCACCGGATGTACCTCATTAATTCCCGAAGTCATCCGCGCACACCGCACCCGCCACCTGCGTGATGTAGCCTGGGGCATGCTCACCCTAATGCTCATCAGCTCAAGCCTTTGGCTGATCTATGGTCTTATTGAAAATGTCCCTCCACTCATTTTTTCTTCATCCGTCCATGTCACCCTGCAATCAGTACTGATCATCCAAAAATACGTCTATAGCAGAAGGGCTATTCATGCCCCTCCCCAACCTGCCCTTGAAGAAATTCCGGCCACCACGGAATTGCCAAATTAACCAAGACAGGCTAATTTATATCAAAAAAGCAGCGCTCCAGCGCGAGCGCGCGCTATGATTGGAAAATAGCCCGCGAACGCGCAGGATGGTAAACGCTTGCGAGCGCACGGCGCGAGCGCGCAGGATGGAATTGGTTTGGGTCTCGTAGGCCCCAAACCAATTCCATCCGAGCATACAAATACGGAGAGATGGCCGAGCGGTTGAAGGCGCTGCTCTCGAAAAGCAGTAAGGGGGAAACCTCTTCGTGGGTTCGAATCCCACTCTCTCCGCCAATCATCAAAAACAAACTGATACATCCACTAAAAACCCGACCTCTAACCCAAATCCTTATGAAAAACAATCAAGGTAATATTTTCTTAAACACCGTATCTTGGGGATTCGTACTTTGGCTTTTTGGCTACGTCCTGGGCATCATCTTCTTCACCTTCATTCCTAAAAATGCCATTGGCTGGGCCATACTGCCCTTTGGCATTATTGTTACCCTCTTTGTATTATTAAAAAAAATCAAAAGAGATTCCTTTGTCTGTTATTTTGGCCTTAGCGTGATCTGGACATTAATGGCCGTCATCCTTGATTTCCTTTTCCTGGTACTGCTGTTTAACTCAACCGACTATTACAAAGTGGATGTCTACGTCTATTACGCTTTAACCTTTATCATGCCACTTGCCATCGGCTGGTACAAAACATGTAAAAGCAAAAAGCCTTAATCGGTTTTGATTCACCATAAAACAATGAACCAGCCTGCTAAAACCGCCCGCATCCAATCCTACGATATCTACCGCGGACTGCTCCTTGCCGCAATGGTGGTTTTTCATATTCTGGTAAATTTGACTCCCCTGCGCTTTGACCAGCACTTTTTTTACTGGGTACCAATGGGCTTTGTCACCTTTCTTGGTGTCATCCTGGCCAGGTTTCTGCAGGGCAAAACTTCAAAAAAACTTTCACTCGCTTTAAAAGTACTGGCCTGCTTTGTCATCCTCAACATCCCCAACTACCTTAGACCGGAATTCAATTTTTGGGCGTTGATTAAAGGAGACCAGACCATCCTATCCTTCGAGATCCTCATGCCAATGGCCCTGCTGATTTTCATCAGCATCCCTTTCGATAAAATCAGCCGCATCCCCGAATGCCTGCCCAAAATACTTACACTGGCCGGCATCATCGCGCTCGGTTTCATTGGATTTTACAGCTACAATCTGGCCTTTCTGCTTTACGGAATCTTTGGCTACTTCATCGCCAAAAACACCAACCTCCATCAAATCGCCGAAAAACCAACCCCGCTTTTAACTGTCATTTGCATCCTCCTGACCGCAGCCCCCTTCATCCTGTTATACTTTGGTTACTTCTTTGATTTCCTTTTCCTCATCCAGGTTTTCGCCACCTACCTTTTACTCGGCAAAATCCTGCCACAAAATAACACGCTCGCCTTTCTTGGCCGGCACTCTTTTTCCATTTATGTCGGACACATTCTAATCATCAAACTGATCAGTCTCTTTCTACTAATAATTTGACAACATACGCACATGCCGCTAAATTAGCGCCGCAACCATCCAATATGAACAACTGCGCAAGCATAACTAAGCAATTGAAAGACCTCTGCCTCTAGGCGGATGATTTTTCCTTGCTCATAGCTTGATGAAAAACTGCTCCGCCGCCCGGCGGATTTTTTTTATTTAATGCAATTTAAAAACACCCTTTAAACCCCATCCACATGATTATCCAAAAGTTCGGAGGCACCTCCATGGGAACACCGGAAGCCATTAACCACAGCGTCATTCCAATCATCAAACAAGCCAAGATTGAAGGACAAAGTCCGATCGTTGTTGTATCCGCCATGAGTGGAATAACCAATTCATTACTCAAGGCGGCCGACCATGGATTAAACGAAAACCTGGAACAGGCCAACGCCGCCATCAACGAAATCCGTGACCGCCACCGCGAACTGATCCGCAAATCCATTGGCGACCTGCACATCATGGAACAGGCCATCATCTATGTAAACGCCGAAACCGAACGCCTGCAAAGGCTTGCCGAAGGCATCTCCGCCGTCGGCGAAATCACGCCGCGCGTACAGGATAAAATCATGGCCATCGGCGAAAAGCTGAGCGCCTATATTTTAAACTGCATCCTAAACGGCCAGGGACACCGCAGTGAATATGTGGATCTGGAAAAGATCGGCACCAACCTTTCGCTTGATAACGAAGATGCCTGGACGCAGGTAGAAAGCGCCTTCCGCGAAAGGCTGCAACGTGTGCCCGCCGGCGTAACACCCATCTGCACAGGCTTTTTTGGCCACACCCGTGACGGACTTATCCAGACCGTCGGCCGCGGTTACAGCGATTTCACCGCCTCCATCACCGGCGCCACCATGCACGCCGACAAAATTGAAAACTGGACCGACGTCAACGGAGTAATGACCACCAATCCGCAATTAGTCAGCGAAGCCCGCACCATCCCCAGCCTTTCCTATCACGAAGTCGCCGAGCTCTCCCAAAACGGAGCCAAGGTTTTGCACCCGTTCTGCATTGAACCCGCCGCCCGCGCCGGCATCCCCATCCACGTACGCAACACCTTCAAACCGAAAAACCACGGCACCATGATCGAATCAGCTCCCGGTGCCGACCAGCTCCCCGAGCTGAAATCCATCGCCTACAAAAAAGGAATTAGCGTCATCACCGTCGAAACCCCACGCATGCTGGATACCCACGGCTACATGGAAAAAATCAGCCGCATCTTCGCCCACCACAAAGTGCCAATCGACCTAATCTCCACCTCTGCCGTCAGCGTTTCAATCAGTGTCGATCAAAAACCTGACCGTTTGGAAGCGCTGCTAAAAGACCTGCGCGAACTGGGCGAAGTCAAAGCCGGCAACAGCTACGGCATCATCAGCATCGTCGGCAGCCAGCTCAACCAGTACCTTGGCACCTTTGGAAAAATCTTCAGCGAACTTTCCGCCGCCGGCATCGCCGTCCGCATGATCAGCATGGGTAATCAACAAATGAATCTGAACCTGGTCGTCGACGACAAAGATCTGGAAACAGGCATCAAACTGCTGCACAACCTCCACATCAATCACACCAGCCATTCATCTCCACCCGCCGCGCAAACCTCGGCCCCAAAACAGCCCTAACCCGCCCTATAATTCAAATCCGCCATGTATAATATCCAAAACAACCAGTACTACATTGAAGACATTCCTGTCCTTGATCTGGCCAAAAAGTACGGCACCCCGCTTTACATCTACAGCCGCCAAACCATTCTGGATCGCATCAACGACCTAAAGCAAAACCTGGCCGTCTACCCAAACACCAGATTCCTTTACGCCGTAAAAGCCAACTACAACCCCGCCATCCTGCGCACTATTATTAATGAAGGAATTGGCGTAGATACAGTTTCGATTGATGAAGTAAAGCTGGCCCTGCACTGCGGCGCCAAGCCCGAAAACATCATGTACACCGAATCAATGATCAGCGACGCCGAAATGCGCGAAGCCCACGACCTTGGCATTTTGCTAAACATCGGTTCGCTTTCGCGACTTGAAAAATGGGGCGCCGCCTATCCCGGCAGTGAAGTCTGCGTGCGCTTTAATCCCAACGTTGGCGCCGGCTCACACACCGGCAACATCACCGCCGGCCCCGATGTAAAATTCGGTATCCCGCATGAACAGGCCAATGAAGTCCTGCAAATCGCGGCCAGACACAGTTTAAAAATCGTCGGCATCCATGAACACATCGGCTCCGGCTGGCTGGATTACAATGAAGCCCTGCTCGCCATGGACATCATCTTCGAAATCGCACGCCTAATCGCCCAGCATGCCGACCTGCGCTTCATCGACCTGGGCGGCGGCTTCGGCGTCCCCTACCTGCCAACCGAAACCCGCCTGGACCTGGCCGCACTCGGCCGCGAGTACGCAAAAAAGTTCACTGCCTTTAATGAAGAGTATCAGCAAATCCGCAACTCAGCTGATCAAAACCATACAACCCAAAACCCCACTCCCCTGCAGCTTCGTTTTGAACCCGGCCGCTACCTTGTAGCCGAATCGGGACACCTGCTCGCCGAAGTAACCACTCTCAAAAATTCACCCAATGGCAAAATCTTCGCAGGATTAAACACCGGCTTCAACCAGCTGATCCGCGTCGCCATGTACGGCTCATATCACCCCATCACCAATTTAAGCGCGCCACCGCAACAATCACAAAACTCACCGCCGCAAAACCAGCAAAACGCCACCACCGCATCGCCAATCC
>Ga0302253_1001864_pt1 | contig 11581 bp, 8 predicted proteins | sample AAG_RA_Trp_MG_FD_193537 | JGI IMG/M metagenome (GOLD analysis project Ga0302253, IMG submission 193537) | Enriched activated sludge microbial communities from anaerobic digester in WTTP, New Holstein, Wisconsin, United States - AAG_RA_Trp | ecosystem: Engineered > Bioreactor > Anaerobic >... | reverse complement strand
TCCGGGTAACCGGATAGCGGATCAAATCTTGAATTCGATGATGTCCCCCTCGGACAATGTATAATCACGCTGTACGCGCTGACCTTCGAACGTACGGTCGCCCCATACGCGCGCATACTTCAGATTCTCCGCGAAATCCTTGTGAATTTCCAGAGCGGCGTCAATAACGGTCGCGCCGTGGTGCAGCACAATGGGTTGATCCGGATTGTGGGTTTTACCCGGCGCCTTGGAATAGACACGTATGAAATCGAGAGTTTTGTAGAGGATCGAGCCGATCGTTTCAGCGGCATCCGGTTGAAGGATGGAGATCGGGACGGCAGAATAGGCCGGATACAGTTCCCTGAGGAACGCAAACAGATCACCGGATTCATCAATGTCGCTTTTCGTTCCGATCACAATAACCGGGATCGTGACGGTTGGGGAATGATAATCTGCCTCGGTGAAGGAATGGGCAAATTCGATCCTTGAGGCTTTCAGCAGTCCGATCACCGGATCGAGTGAATCGAGATCATCGAGCGGAGCGAGCAGAAGAATGCAATCCGCAACCCGAACCAGATTCATCACCCAGGGTTCCATGAATTCTTCCGAAACAGCAGGAAGATCGATGATTTGAAATGAGATATTTTGGAATGGCATCATTCCGGGTTGAGGCCGGGTGGTTGTAAACGGGAAATCTCCGACCGATGCATTTGCGGCAGTCAAGGTGTTGAGCAGCGACGATTTCCCGCTGTTCGGAGCGCCCACGAGAACACATTGCGCCACGCCGTCTTTGGGGATGTGATGGCTGATTCCCTTCTTCGTGGAGCTTCGTGCCTCTTCGATCGATTCCTTGAGTTTACTGATGCGGCGCTTGATGTCGGCACACATTTTCTCGGTGCCTTTGTGCTTCGGAATGGTGCTGAGCATCTCTTCGAGCGCTGCAAGTCGCTCCTCATCGGTATTAGCCTTTTTGAACTCGACTTCAGCAGCCAGAAATCCCGGTGACAGATTCGTCGTCACATGTGCCTCCTCCGATTATGATTAAATTACATTCCATGAGGTTGCACAAGGGGCTTGTGACTGGTGGCAATTTCAATTGGCAATTGACTATTGGTTATTGGCAATTGGCGATTGACTTCCAAAAAACAAAATCGCTCATGTTGTGTCAAACCCTTTTTTGTTGCCATGAATGTCATTCCGGGCGTAGCGTCAGTGTCGGCGAAGCGTCAGCGGAGACGCAGCCACTGAGACACGAAGGATTCGGACAAAACCGGATCATTCTTTGCACGGGTCCGATGAGCTCGGGCTCAGCGCCTTTGCGTCTCTGTGAGAGATATCGTCCGGCTTCGATCGGTGGACCCATCGAACCGGGTTTCTTATACTATGACGTGATAGCAAAGCTCGCGACACTCGCTCGTGGCTTGTGACGATGATAACCCATTAAGGGATAAGAATTAGTCGGTGGTGATTTGCATTCAAAAGGCGAGATCATTATAAAATAATCGGGCTGAATATGAACATGCTATTTTAGAAGAGGAGCGGATGATGAACTGTCAAAAATCAAGATTCGTGGGGGCTCTTTGCCTCGTACTCGTGTCGATTCTGGGGATGGCATCGACAGGCCTGGCCCATGACTGGACCGTCGAGGAATTGTTTGCTCCACATTACTACTCCTTTTCATCTGACTTTTTTGCGCTGGATCACCAGAACAAACCGCATATTGCGATCGGATCGGTGAACGATAGATGGGATAATGATGGATTACTACGGTTTGCATCACGCGTTGGAGAAGCCTGGCAATTCGAGACTGTGTCGGATGAGACGACACCCTATCCCGAAGTGAACCTTGCATTCGATGCTCTCGACGCACCGCACATCATCTGTTGGGATACAGGGGGATTCCGTCACTTTTATCGGGTAAACGATGTATGGGAATCGTATGTCGCAGGCAGCGCGGGTATCCGGGAGATTTCCGGCTTCGGTTTTGACAATGAGAATCGACCGCACCTCGTTTTCATGCAGGGCAACCTGCTGAAGCACGGGGTAAAAACAGGTTCTGAATGGACGTTTCAAGTAATCGCCACGCCGACTGGTTATCAGGTACATCGAGCGATCATGGGTGATGACGGCTTTCTTCGTGTGGCTTTTGTGGATACAGGTGGAATCTATGTCGCGACGATAAACGGAACCGGATCGGAGATCGAGGTCGAATTTACAGGTCAACCTCATGAGGAGATGTACATTCTCTCGATCACTCTGGATGCAGCAAACCATCCACATCTGGCATATGGTGTCAATAATCAGCTCTATTATGTCTATCGGGATGAGACGACATGGCATGAGGAAATGATCGATAATGTTAGTATGTCTAATTTGAGGATCGCGGTCGATCAATCGATCGTTCATCTGATTTACTCCGATACTGAGAAATTTTTGGGATTGACTCATCGATACCGGGAATCGAGTGTCTGGCTGCAGGAACAACTGGATGATAACCTGGATGATCCGATGTCTGAAATAATGGCGCACGTCGAACCGGGTGTTCTTCACATTGCCTATTTTAACGATGGTCAGGATCTGAGGTATGGTGTCTGGAGTGCCGGTTCATGGAACGGCGAATTCATCGAGTGTGGTTCAGTCCCGGGATTTCCAATGTCTCTTGCGGTGGATGAGTCCGGCAAACTGCATATCGGTCATGGGTTACACGATGTAGGATTGTATGGAAATCATCTCGGATACATAACCAATAAAGGCGGTGAATGGGTATCGAACGTCGCGGATGTCGCATGGGCAGACTATGCCGCAATAGCCCTCACAACCGACGATCAACCGGTCATCATCAGTTCAGATTACCACAGTCTGCGATTCGGTCGTTACACCTCAAGTGGATGGGTTTTTCAGACACTGGCTACGGGCGATCGCTATCTCGGGGTTGACATTGATGTCGATCGCGAAGGGAAAGTCGGTATCAGTTACTGGCAGGAATCCGCGGGAGTGGACTCCATTCGATATGCGTTTTTATCCGGCGGAGAGTGGACTTTCGAAACCGTACAACAGGAAAACATCAATTTAAACAATGAGTGTATTCTCCTTCAATACGATCTTCAGGGGACTCCGTGGATCAGCTATCATACAAACCAGTGGCATGAGTTGACCTGCGCTCATAAAAATGAATCCGAATGGGTATTTGAAACCATAAATCAATCCTACATTAACTCTTCAAGTCATGATATGAAACTGGATCCGCAGGGCAGGATCTGTATTGCGTACCCCTGGCAGAATACCTTGTATCTGTTGAATCGGGACGAGTCCGTGTGGGAACAAACCGCCGTCCCGATCGAAGGTCATTCGTATGCTGCCCGTCTCACCTTTGATACAATGGGAAATCCTCACGTTGTAGTGATCTTTGCCGATCCGATTCCGGAGACAACCATGCACGTTATGCATACAACAACGTATGGATCTCTGAACCCTTGAACCTTTCGAGCGAAAGAGTGCTCGTCGCAGAAACTCAGATCGATGCCGAGAATCGAATGCATGTGATTTCACAAGGCGACAGACTGGATGGAATCAAGCATGCGTCAACCCAGTTGTCGCCACCGCCGGTTCCAACCCCGCAGACTCCGAAAACCGGTATCACACTCGACATGCCAGCCCACAACTTTGCCCCCGGCGACTCATGCTATCTGAAAGCCATTTTGTATTCCGGCAGCACGACACCGACCCAGGCCCGGTTGTTTGTCATTCTTCAGATCGGTACGGAGTACTGGTTCCATCCCGCCTGGACGCACGATGCGAACTTCGAGATCGTCTCGTTATCCGGCGGTGTATGGGAACAGATGATCATTCCACAGTTCACCTGGCCCGATACAGGCAGCGGATCGCTGGACGGCATTGTTTTCTGGGGTGCCATGCTGGATGTTAGCACGATCGATGTCATCGGGGGAATGGATGGGATTTCATCCTGGTCCTTCGGGTTCGGTCCCGGCTAATATAAGGTTTATTCTTCGGAAAGGTCGCGGGTCTAAATTTGGCTCGCGACCTTGACGTCTCCCCGCAATTACTTATACTCACTTGGTTGGGGAGTCTATGGCGCACGGAAACATCAAGGAAGCTCAGAGACTGGCACATCGCGGTGAATATCTGGATGCTGGTGATCTATACCGGGCAGCCGGTGAATTCGAAAAAGCGCTTGATATGTATCTCAAGGTCCGGGCGTATCATCGCTCGGCACCTCTCCTCGAGTGGCTCGGTCGAAACAAAGAAGCGGCACGCCATTTTGCAAAAGCGGGGCAGTATGCAAAATCCGCCGAGATGTTCAAGGAGATCAAGGACTACTACCAGGCGGGGATGATGTTCAAGGAAGCCGGCATTCCGCTTCTCGCTGCTGAAATGTTTATGCTATCGGATGCCACTTCCGATGCAGCGACTATGCTGGAGGAAGCTCAGGATTACATCCGGGCGGGGCGGCTCTATTTCGAGCGGGGCATGTATGGCAAGGTCATCGCCTGTTTCGAACGCATCCTCGAAAATCCGTACTACGAGAATAAAACGGATGCATCTGGACGTTTGATCAAACAGGATCTCGCCATCCAGTGTGCCCGAGCCTATGAGCAGTTGCGGAAATATCAGACGGCGGCGGAGTTATTTTTCAAGGCCGGCGAGATCGACGAAGCCATCAGGGTTTCTCGGATTGTTGGTGATCTGGCTCAGGCTGCCCGGTTTCTCGAGTCCGTCAACCGCTGGGAAGAAGCGGCAACGATCTACAATGAACTCGGTGAAATCAACAAAGCCCGGTTTCTGCAAATTCAGAAGCTACTCTCCGAAAATGAATTTTCTAAAGCGGCCATGCTGGCGGATGACAGCGGAGAATTTAAAATTGCGGCGGAAGCGTACGAGTTATCGGGTGAGTATGCGAAAGCGGGCGAGATGTACCGATTAACGGATCGACCGCGGAAAGCAGCCGAGATGTTTTTACGTGCCGGTCGCTTGCTCGATGCTGCGGTTTTGTCCGAACAACTCGGCGATACCAACCAGGCGGCAGAACTTCGTGAACAATTGGGTGAATACGATAAGGCCGCGGATCTCTACGCATTAGCGAATGAACCATACAAAGCGGGCCAATTGTATCTCCAACTTAATAACCTTGATCTGGCCATCCAGGTGCTGCAAAACGCCTGGTCTCAGGGAATTCGAACGGTTCCAATCCGAAATCTGCTTGGTCAGGCGTTCCTACGCCGCGGAAACTTTGATCTCGGATATGACAACTACCTGAAGTATCTCCTCGAAGAGGATGTCTCACCTGAAAACATCGAAGTGTATTACGAACTGGGGTGTGGATTCGAATCGCGGGGACAACCGGAACGTGCGGTGAAGATCTTCGAGAGAATTTCGGCGTTCGATCTGGGCTTTCGGCAGGTCAAGAGCAAGCTTTCTCAGCTTGCGCATGTATCCCGGGACGGCCGGACTCGCCCGACGACCACATTCCCGCATCAGTTCGCGGCAGGATCGATCGTGGCGGAACGGTATGTCATCCGTGAGCGAGTCGGGGCGGGCGGAATGGGAGTCGTGTATCGGGCGTTCGACCAGGAACTGTCGAACGAAGTCGCTCTCAAAGTGCTCAAGCCAAAGTATTCCAACGATTCCGAAATGATTCATCGATTCAAACAGGAAGTGAATCTTGCGCGCAAAATCCATCATGACAATGTCGTGCAATTGTACGATTTTGAAAAAGTGAACAATCTTCTGTATATCTCGATGGAATTTTTCCCGAGTCGGGATCTGAAAGCGATGATCCGAACCGAAAAAACGTTCGACATCGATACCGTCATAAAGGTCATGACACAGGTATGCGCAGGTCTCTGGGCCGCTCATCGCCTGGGCATCGTCCATCGCGATATCAAACCTCAAAATATCCTGATCAACGATGCCGGCATTGTCAAGCTTGTGGATTTCGGTATCGCGATGGTCATGGGATTAACCAAGGACAGTGATTCAGACTTTGTCGTCGGGACGCCTGAATACATGAGTCCCGAGCAGGCCAAGGGGGAATCGACCGATACGCGCAGCGATATCTATTCACTTGGTACAATTCTTTACGAAGCATGTGTCGGAACACCGCCGTTCACGAGTCCCGACTCGTTCAAAGTGCTTGTGGATCAGGTCGAAACATCCCCGATACCGCCTATCGAACGGCAACCCGATCTCCCGCGATGGATGAACGATCTCATTATGAAATGCCTTGAAAAGGGTCCCGACGATCGCTATGAAACTGTCCAGGAAATCGAACGTCAACTAGCGACATGCGGCCTGGCAGACCTGATGCTCCATTCGGATAATGAAGAAGACGACTGATTTCAGCTAATCGTCCGGGTTCAGGACCGGGTATTTTCCCGGTGTGCTTCGTCTTTTCGTCGACACGCTTCGAGCAGAATGCCCATTGTGGGTTGATTGATCGTCTTCACCGGGCTCGGAACGTCATTCTGAAATTCGAATTGTCCGTCGGTCAAATACATCATAACCATCAAGGCCGAGAAGGCTTCCTCACTCCCAATCTGAGCATGGACGATTTCTCCATCCTCAAAATAGATATGTCCCAGACCGACGGCGGCGTCGCCAACGATAGTGAGAACGCCAGTTTTTAGACATTGATTTAATGTCTGAATGACTTCAAGCAAGGCGAGGCTGGATAGGGTGCCTGAGAAACCTGAATCGCTGAAGCGGATTCCGAGATCGGCATCAACCATCGTCTCCTGGCTCGCCATCCGAACTCTCTCCTGCAATAAATGCTTCTCGACATCCATCGGCGTTGCGGCCCTGAAGTAAAACTCATATGCACCGATCTTGAGCAGATCTCCGTCATTGAGTTTCTCCTGCTCGATTCGGTCGTTATTGAGATAGGTTCCGTTTCGGCTTTTGAGATCTTTCAGGAGGAAATGGTCTTTTTCCCATCGGATCACGGCGTGCTGACGTGATACGAGCAGGTCATTGAGCACGACGTCGTTGTATTTTTCGCGACCGATCGTTGTCGGCTGCTGCTTGTTCAGGCGAATGGTCTTGGCCTGGTGACTGACCAGAAAAAAGCTTGTCTCCGTTCCCTTGCGGCTCACGAGCAAATCCCCCCAACGAAATCGATCATGCGTATACTACACCAGACCTCACACAACGGCAAGATGATGTATTCCTTCAATGAATTCGTGAAAAGCAATCATTCACACTCCACCCGCCTCGGTCGTGTCTCCACTGCATGTCGATCCGCTCAATAACCTGAGTCTGCGGGGGACAACGATCAGATTCAGCGATTCTGCAAACAACACCGCAGGATGAAGGGTCGGTACCCCCGTTGCCTGCTCGATCTGAAGCCTGCACGTTCCACATGAGCTGACGACCAGATCCGGGGCCGCCCTTCGAATCTCGATGAATAGCGATTGGCCGATCCGCATCGACATATCGAACCGATGTGATTTCATCCCGTATGTGCCGGAAATGCCACAGCAGCGCGGCGACAGATCGATCAATTCCAATCCTGGAATCATTCGGAGCAGTTTCCCGGGTAACCGACCGATCCTCTGTGCGCGCAGATGGCATGGTTGGTGTACGGCGACTCGGTAGGACAATGGTTTGAGCGACATGTCGAAGACTCCGGTCCGGATCAAATCCTCTAACCACTCATGTACATCCCAGATCGCTTCACTGACCGATTTCGATTCCTTGGATTCCAGCAATTGAGGATAATGATGCTTCAGCGCCATCGCGCAACTCGGTGATCCAGTTACAATCCGATATCCTCCCTGAACATATTCGGACAGAGTTTCGACGTTCCGGAGAGCATCTCCACGAACTGAATCAATATCCCCGATCTCGATCCGCGCAATCCCGCAACACTCCGTCCGAGGGATTAACGGCAGAACATCATGGTGCATCATCAGTGACAGAATGGCAGCTCCTTCCCCTTCCGGATCGTTATAAATCGCGAAACAACCAGGAAAATACACGACCCGTCCACCACTGCTCGGAGGCGATTCGGGAAAATGGGAGTGGGCTGTTTCCAGAGGATGCTGAGAAAACGCCGGAAGTCTTCGACGTTCGTCGATTCCGGCTACGACATCGAGTGTTTTACGGAACAGGGGTGAGGATAGCAGCCGGTTCGTGAGATCCGGTAAAATCGAACCCAATGCAGCGATCATGCGAGTCGAAGCCATCCACTTTTCAGGAGATGGGATACCCCAGTTCCGAATATGATTGTGTTTGGCCTGTCTGACAAGATGCGTGACATCAACACCGGAGGGGCATTCGGTCAGGCAGTTTTCACAACCGACACATAAACTGAAAATTTCGTTTTCATCCGGCCCGATTCCCCAATACTTGTCCAACCGGGGATTCAGGAGAATCTTCTGGAGCAGGTTGACTTTTGCTCGCGGTGAAGCCTGCTCGTTCTGCGTTGCCAGAAAGACCGGACAATAGGACCGACAAGCCCCGCAACCACTGCATCGGAACAGTTGCTCCAGAACGGTTTCCCGGGTCAGATCCGAAGAAGTGCTCAAATAGGTACGTGATTCGAGGAGTTTCATACTATCGGTGAGCTTATATCCTTTGGTATCGACGATTTTTCCCGGATTCAGAATGCCATCTGGATCAAAGGCCTGTTTGATCTCGATGAATGCTTCATACGCAGGCCCCAGCATCTTCCTGAGATAGGGTGTACGCAGCAATCCGTCTCCGTGTTCACCCGAAAGGCTTCCTCGAAACTCATGGATGAGATCTGCTGTTGCTGCGGCAATCCGCTCCATGCGGAGTTCAAATTCAGGATCGCGCATGTCGAAAAACGGGTTCACATGAATATTGCCATCTCCGGCATGTCCGAAAATCACACCGGTCACGTCGTTCTTCCTGAAAATGTCATGAAGACCCAGAATGTATGCGGGGAGGTGCTCGACCGGCACCGTGCCATCCTCAATGAAACGAATCGGTTTTAATGGATACGGTGTCCGGTTTAATATCGGACTCGCGGCATTCCGCACCTTCATCAGCTTCTCTTTTTCATCGCCATGGATCGCCCGTCTCGAACTGATAGCCGCTTTTCCGGGGCCACACATCATGTGCTCTAGTGTGTCGAGTTGCTCCGATATCCGATCCGGGTCATCGCCATCGAACTCCACGAGCAACATTGCTTTCAGATTCTGTGGGAATGGAACTCCCACCTCGAACGCACTTTTTTTCACGAGTCGGATAAACGTATCTTCCATGATCTCTAACATACTGGGCTGCATGGGACGGACTTGAAGAACTGCCTGGCAGGCAGCTTCCAGAGAATTAAAGAAAAGCAGACACAGACCGTCGTGCAATGGTTTGGGGGTGAGTTTCAGCTCGATTCCGGTGTACAGAGCCAATGTGCCTTCGGATGCGGCGAGCAGTCCGACGAGGTCCAATCCGCCGTTTTCATGGATAACATCACCGATCAGGTAACCGCTCGCATTCTTCGTCGTGCTGGGGAGGTGTGTTCTGAGATGTGGATCATGCCGCGACAAGATCGATCTGATATCCAAGATCAAACGATCGATTTCACCGTTGACGCCAGCAGTTTCCGTCATATCGCGCGTGATTCGGTATTCCCGGCCGGAAGCCAGAACCGCTGTCAGGGATTCGATGTGACAACGTGTTGCACCGTATTTCAACGAATGGGCGCCTGCTGCATTGTTCGCTACCATTCCTCCAATGGTGCAATACTGATGACTCGATGGATCAGGAGGAAAGAATAGACCGTGTCGACTGATGGCCCGTTGAAGATCGTTCAGGACGATCCCGGGCTCAACGATGATGCGGTGGTGATCGGCATCGATCGAGAGAATCCGGTGCATGTATCTCGAAAAATCAACAATCAACCCATGTCCGAGGGCGGATCCGGTCAGGCCGACACCCGCGCCGCGTGCCGTGATGGGAATCCCGTGTTCACGGGCGATGGACACAATCGAGGCAACATCGTCTCCATCCTTCGGCATGACCACACCGAACGGATGAATGCGATAGTTGCAAGCCGCGGTCGAATATTGGATACGAGTGTAGGGGTCAAAATGAACATCTCCCGCTATTCGTGCTTTGAACGCGCGCAACAGCTTCTTTTCCAACCGGTGACTTGGCTTGAACATCAGCGTCTGATCTTTCGTCCAAGGCGGTGCTCAACGGAATCGACTTTCCCCTGAAGTCGTCCGGAACTTCCCTTTCTATCGTCTATACGGATCGTGGTCGAGACCCGTTCGTTGTCCTCGAGCATCAGATCATGGCATTGGCGGATCAACATCATGATGTCATCCCAAGAACCTTCGACAATCGTCCCCATCGCGTGCGTCTGGTAGGGGAGTCCGCTGCTGTCGATCCGATCGATGATCTTTGCAACCTGAGCGCTCAGAGAGACAGAAGGTCCGATCGGTGATACGGTAAATTCGCAAATCATATGTCTCCTGGTCCGGACGAGTTGAATCAGTCGCCGGCTGTCAGATAGGGCCAGAGATCACTTGCAGTGCCCGTCGCATCGACAGCCTGCAACTGAATCAGGTAATCTCCGGCAGGCAAACTGCCGGGCGAGAGCGGAATTCTCAGACCGAAGACCCCGTCTCCGGGAGAAAAATCGTCGTTCATTCCGTCATCTCGCAAAAACACTCCCGTCGAAATTCCGTTGATGAAGATCTCGACGGACGCAACGGGATGAACCCCCTGCGTCACCGCAGAGATCTTCAACGCTCCGCCGCTCGCGGTAGAAACGCGCGAATCAAGAAATCCAGCCATGTAAATGAGCGGTGCGTCCGTTGGAGCCGCTTGTGAATGTGTGGACTCAAAAAGCCACCAGGACGGAAGGTCAGACGACTCGAACCCTTCCGGTGAACCTGCGACCGAAAGTAGTGGCCAAGGTACGCTATCGTAACCATCCTGATCGGATGCGACGATCCGGAACAGCAGTCGAAGTGGCGTTCCTGACGGCGAATATCCTGCAGGGGAAACATTTATCTGATAACCGAAAAGACCATCACCGGCTCCGAAATCTCCATGCTGGCCGTCATCCTCCAACTCGAATAACGGTATTCCGGCATAGATCACCTCGACTGCATCCACATTCTGATCCGGATCAGTGATCCAAGCCATGAACTGGATAACGCCTCCAGTGGCGATCCGGTAATAGGTTGAACCGAATCCGGCCATCTGAATGACCGGTTCGACAGTCGGATGAGGGGTCGGAGTGATGGTCGGAGTTGAGGTCGGTCCTGTTGTCGGCGTGGCGGTGGGTGACGGAGGCGGTGCAGAGCATGTATTGGTGTTTCCGGCGGTCGGAAGATCGGTCAGCCAATTTAACCCGAGATTCACATCTTGGCCGTTCGGGCAAAGATTGATCGATTCGCCCTCGGCTGCTGCCGGGGCAAAGTCACCTTCTGTCCAGATCCCAGCTGATACTGCACTCGACTCCCATGTCTGTCCGCCTGCGCCATACTCGACATAATCGATGATTGAGGACGACCCATGTGTAGTCGAATTGAATAGGGCGATGAACCCTGCCGAATTGCCCATATTCGATGATGCACCGGTGTACAGATCGGTTGCGGTGTCCGTGCCG
>Ga0302253_1001863_pt1 | contig 11590 bp, 8 predicted proteins | sample AAG_RA_Trp_MG_FD_193537 | JGI IMG/M metagenome (GOLD analysis project Ga0302253, IMG submission 193537) | Enriched activated sludge microbial communities from anaerobic digester in WTTP, New Holstein, Wisconsin, United States - AAG_RA_Trp | ecosystem: Engineered > Bioreactor > Anaerobic >... | reverse complement strand
CTTTCTCCCGATGGCGGCCGTTTGCGGGATGTTAATCGGAGCTGTCATCCTGCAACCGGATTTCGGAACGGCCGCGATCATGATCCTGATCACCGGGTATATGCTATTCATCGGAGGCATTCCGATGAAATTTTTCACTCTTCCAGCGCTCGTTTTCACACCTCTCGCGGTGATTCTTCCTTTCAAGTATGACTATGTTGGGAGGCGGTTTACCGATTATTTCGACGTTTTGAAACCGGGCGTCGATCCTTCATCACTCGGATTCCATGTCCTCCAGTTCCATCTCGGGATCGGTTCCGGAGGATTACTCGGAACAGGTTATGCACAGGGGTTGATCAAACGATCGTTTTTACCCGCCAGCCATACCGATTCAATTTTTGCTGTCCTGACGGAAGAACTCGGATTTATCACCGGAGCAGTCGTCATTCTTCTCTTCCTCTGGCTCTTGATTCTCGGTGAGCGAACTGCGAGATTTACTCTGGATCGTTTCGGTGCGCTCCTGGCGCGCGGGATCGTTTTTTACATCTGTGCGCAGGCTTTTCTGAACTTGTGTGTCTGTCTGAGTCTGATTCCGAACACGGGGGTTACATTACCGTTTTTCTCGTATGGAGGTTCTTCGCTGATCATCACCATGTACGCCTACGGTATCCTCGTCAATATCTCATCCCAACGGCAACTCGTTCTCTCATGAGGGGGAGCTTCTTATGAAACGCTCGGGGAACATTCTGCTTATCGACGTGGGCAGCCATAAAATCCGGACCGCTGTATTCCAGTATACTTCGGATGGCGCGTGCACGCTGGACCATCATGTGGTCTCGGATTCAACCGGCTTCAACTGCGGCACAATCAGCGAGTACAGGCTCGCCGTGCAATCGCTCAAACACGCCGTCGATTCCACATTCGAACGGGCGGGTATCAAGAAAACCGACGAGGTTTGGGTTGGCCATTCAGGGAGTCATGTCCGCAGTGAGAATGTTTCGGAGGAGATCGAGCTGGCTCACAATCAACCGGTGACTGAACGGATCGAGAAGAAGATGCTTCAGAAGGCATCTGTCCGTGTCCCGAAAGATCATGAGCTTCTTCACTGCTTTCAGCGATGCACCCTGCTCGACGGAATCCCCCGTGAATCACCGTTGAATCTGATCGGCAACCAGCTCCACTCGAACTATCATGTGATCTATACCCGATTGCCTGTCGTCAATAATATCCGACGGGCGTTCAAAGACGTTGGACTCGATCTTACGCGTTTTCTGTTTAACGGTTACTCCGCCAGCATGAGCGTGCTCGAACCAAACGACAAGGCTCTCGGTTGTCTCCTGATCCATCTGGGAGCTTCTGCATGCGATTATATCGTTTTCCAGGAAGGCCGCCCCTATTTGTCAGGTTCGATCAATGAGGGCTGGAGCCGTCTGGTGAAGGACATCGCCATGGCAATCCATGTACCGCCTGAAGAAGCCGAACGGTTGATGCACCTGGAGGGTTCGACTTCTGAATTCGTGGAACGCGAGGAACAGGAAGTTCGCACCAAAACTCTGTTTGGAGACACGAAGGGGGTTAAACGCCGTAGCCTGAACCGAATCATGAGTTCCGCGGCGGACGATATTTTGGTTTCCATCCGTGACAATCTCAAGAGCACCCTGTGTCGTGCCCACCTGCCTGCGGGTGTTGTCTTGACCGGTGGCGCGGCTCTGACCAATGGCTTGGTCCGAACCGTCATGCATATTTTCGGAGTTCAGGCGCGGATCGGCCTACCCGTGTTCCCTCTCAACAGTTCACGCTTCGGACCCGAAGTCGCCCCGCTTGTTGGGTGCGCTTGCATTGCCGTTTCAGATCTGCAGATCAATCCAAATACACCGGACTCAACCGCTCCGATCCTGACGGCGATCAAGAGTGTCGGAAAGAAGCTGTTCCCGGGACCCAAGAATCCGAGCGAGCCGGAGGGCGAACCGGAATCGTAGGCGACCGAATCATCCGATTTTTTTCAATACTGATCCTAAAAAACGGCCTGTATGAGAGTGCTCGCATGCTGACACAGCTTCGGGTGTACCTTCCACCACCAGCCCTCCACCCTCATCGCCTCCCTCAGGCCCCAGATCAATGACCCAATCGGCATTCTTTACGACATCCATATTATGTTCAATAACAAGTACGGTATTGCCGAGATCCACCAATCGATGTAGAACTTTTAAGAGTTTGTGGATGTCATGCGGGTGGAGTCCGGTCGTCGGTTCGTCCAGGATGTACAGCGTCTTGCCGGTTTCATTCTTTGCGAGTTCACGTGAGAGTTTCACTCGCTGGGCTTCACCACCCGAGAGTGTCGGTGCGGGCTGGCCGAGTCGGATGTAATCCAGTCCCACATCCTGGAGGGTCCTCAGCACTTTGTGGATCGCGGGGATCTTCGCAAATAAATCGATGGCTTCTCTGACCTCGAGATCCAGAACGTCTGATATTGAAAGTCCCCTGAATTTGACTTCCAGAGTTTCCTGATTGAATCGCTTCCCTTTGCACACTTCGCATGTCACGAAAACATCGGGCAGGAAATGCATCTCGATCCGCTTGACACCATCCCCCTGACACGCCTCGCACCTTCCTCCCTTGACGTTGAAACTGAAACGCCCCGGACTGTAACCTCTCATCTTGGCTTCGGGAAGCTGAGCAAACAATGTCCGGATCGGACCAAAGACAGATGTGTATGTGGCCGGATTCGATCGTGGTGTTCGTCCGATTGGTTGTTGAGTGATTTCGATCAACCGATCGATGTATTCGATCCCTTCAATCCGGCGATGCCGACCGACTTTCCTGATCGATCCATGCAGTTCCGCTGCCACCGCTCGATACAGAATATGATTGACCAGCGTGCTTTTTCCTGATCCGGATACGCCTGTGACACAGACAAATCGGCCGAGTGGAATGTCCACGGAAATATCCTTGAGATTGTGTTCAGATGCGCCGATGATTCGGATTTTCTTCCCGTTTCCGTTGCGGCGGCGCTCAGGTGTATCAATCGATAGTCTCCCAGAGAGATATGCTCCGGTGAGCGATGCGTCACACCGGATGAGGTCCTGATATGGACCCGAGGCAACGACCAGGCCGCCTTCATGCCCCGCTCCTGGACCCATATCGACGATGTAATCCGCCCGGCGAATCGTCTCGAGATCATGTTCGACGACAATCACAGAGTTGCCGATATCCCGAAGACGAGCCAATGTGGACAGGAGACGGGAAGTATCGCGGGAGTGCAAACCGATGGAGGGCTCATCAAGAATGTACATGACCCCCACCAATCCGCTCCCGATCTGAGAAGCCAGGCGGATACGCTGTGCTTCTCCACCGGAAAGAGTGGGAGCCTGGCGATCCAGAGTCAGATAGTGCAGACCGACATCTTTGAGGAAACTCAGGCGACTGCACACTTCCTTGAAAATTTCGCCAGCTATCGCTTGTTCAGTTTGAGACAACGCAAGCTGTTCGATCCATGCGATCAGGTTCTGAACCGACATGCGCGACAGATCGACGATGGATCGGCTATGGAACAAAACCGATCGGGCGTCGCAACTCAAACGCGTTCCCTGACATTCCGGACATGTAATGTTGCTGATGAACTGCCCATACCATTTTCGCATTCCCTCGCTTTTTGTTTGAAGATACAAACGAGCGATTTCCGGGAGAATTCCCGGCCAGGCGATGGCGACTCTGGCATGCTGAGTCCGTTCCGTTTTCCTGAGATCCCGTCCGCCGTACAGAATGACGTTCCTGACGAGATCGGGCAGATCCTGCCATGGAGTATCCAGCGTGAACTCGAGTTCCGACGCGATGGCTCTCAGCTTTCGAATATTCCATCCCATCGGATTCTGCTCGATGCTACCAATAAACTTGACCGCACCTTTTGCCAATGACAGACGGGGATCCTTGATGATGAGTTCGGGATCGGGATAGAGATGTGTTCCGAGACCGCTGCAGACCGGGCACATCCCCAGGGGCGAGTTGAATGAAAACCGCTGAGGTGACATCGGCGGAAAACTGCGTCCGCATGACAGGCAAGCAGCATTTTCACTGAATAGCTGCTCCTCCCCTTCCAGAACAATTACCCGCAACAACCCGTCACTCACCTTCAGTGCTGTCTCGACTGAATCCGTCATTCGCGTCCGGATATCAGGCTTTATAATGAGTCGATCGATGATGATGTCGATGGTGTGCTTCTTTTTCTTGTTCAGTTGGATCGGGGTATCCAGATCGAGGATCTCACCGTCGATCCTCGCCCGCACAAATCCATCCCGCTGCGCCTTTTCAATGATGTCCCGGTGCTCACCCTTCCTGTTCTGGACGACCGGTGCGGCTATCATGATCCGAGTCTGATCAGGATAGGCCAGGATGGACTCCACCATCTGTTGCGCGGATTGTGTGGCGATGGGTTGCCAGCAATCCGGGCAATACTGAACACCGGTCCGGGCAAAAAGGACACGGAGATAATCGAAAATCTCGGTAACCGTACCGACCGTCGATCGGGGATTGTGTCCCGCAGTTTTCTGCTCGATTGAAATGGCCGGAGACAAACCGCTGATGTAGTCAACCTGAGGTTTTTCCATCTGACCTAGGAATTGCCGTGCGTATGACGACAACGACTCGACATAACGTCTCTGACCTTCGGCATACAGTGTATCGAAAGCCAATGAGGATTTACCGGATCCCGATACACCTGTGATGACAACGAGGCGTCCACGAGGTATTTCGAGGTCGATCCCCCGTAAATTATGCTCCCGAGCACCTTGAATAATGATTTTTCCAGTTATATCGTTCATGGGTATTGTTCCTTCCGATCGAGCCCGTTCGGAACTCTATCGGCAAGACAGCATCGAGTCAACGAAAAAGCGAACGAAAGGCGAACACCGAGCGCGCAGATGCCGGGTTTTATATGCACACCCATCGCGCCGAACCGCATCCGGATCAATTCTTCATGAAGAACACCCCCATCCAATGCGCATTGAAAGAAATCCTCCATCGGCACTTTGCGATCGGGGATTCCCCGGAGTCGATCGAAGACGACTTCGATTTCCTCACGTCAGGTACTGCTCTCGATTCAGTCGAACTGCTGGAACTTGCGATCGCCATCGAACAACGATTCCACCTTACACTCTCATCCGAAGATGTCTCGATCGAGCTGTTCTCGTCGCTGCCCAGTCTCACTCGTTTCATCACATCGAGGATCCAGGATGCTTCGATCTGACAGGCGGGTCGCGGTCACCGGGTTGGGTCTCGTGACCAGTCTCGGCCAGTCGACTGATTCGACCTGGAGGAACTTGCTGCGCGGCGAGTGCGGAATCCGGGATGTCACTCGATTCGACACAACTGGTTTTCCTTCTGGAAGAGCAGCCGAGATTCCGTTATCGATCGTGACCGACCTCAATGTTCAATTTGAACAACCCTTGCCCTTGATCGATCTGCTCGCTGTCTCGGCTTTCCGGGAAGCGCTTGCGGACTCCCAATTGCCAATCGATCCCGCCATCCCCTCCGGACTGGTCTTCGGCGGAGGATCTGGAGCTTTCGTTCCGGTCGAATCCGAATTGATCTTTTCGGATTCTATGCCTTCGGATCCGGGTGATTCCGATCGGAATTTTTTCAACCCGGCTTCACCTGCGGAGCGAATCCGATCGATGCATCCCGGTCTGAGTCGACATCTCGTGCCATTGACTGCCTGTTCGAGTGCATCTGTCGCGATTGGATTTGCGTTCGATGCCGTCAGAACCGGCATCTGGGAGTATGCTTTTGCTGGAGGTGCCGATGTGATCTCCAGGCTCTGTTTCGGCGGGTTCAATACCCTCAGGGCAATGGATCCGGACTGTTGTAAACCCTTCGATCAGCGGCGCATCGGGATGTCCCTGGGAGAAGGTGCGGGAGTATTGGTGCTGGAGTCGCTCGACCGCGCCCAGGCGCGTCATGCTCGGATCCATGCCGAATTGATCGGATATGGATTAACTTCAGACGCATTTCACATGACAACGCCGGATGCGACGGGACGAACCTGGGCGAGGTGTCTGTCGACGGCGCTTGCCTCCTCTCGCTGTCCGCCTGAATCCGTTCATTACATCAATGCACACGGCACGGGAACACCTCTGAATGACTCAGCCGAGACAGCCGCAATTCGCCTCGCATTCGGAACGCATGCCGATCGGATCGGCATCAGTTCTACCAAATCGATGGTCGGACACTGTCAGTTTTCTGCTGGGGCCGTCGAGGCGGTCATCACAGCGCTGGCCGTCCGCGATCAGATCATGCCCCCCACCATTCATCTCGAATCCCCGGACCCCTTGTGTGACCTGGACTATGTGGCCCATATCGCCAGACCGTCGAGGATCGATGTTGCGGGCAGTTCGAGTTTCGGATTCGGGGGGAGCAGTGTGATGCTGCTGTTCGGGAGAGTCGACGTGTGAAACGGTATTGTATTCTTGGGAGGGGCTGCATCTGCCGACAGGGGAAATCACCTGCCGAGCTTGTGAATCCATCTCGCACGATGGTACCGCAGAACGGGAAGATTGATGTTCGATCCATGATTGATTCCGGATGGGCCAGGCGACTCGATCCGACATCACTGCTCGCTTGCGCGGCGATTCGAGCCGCCCTCGCCGAGGCCGGCAATCCGCAATCAAGACGCCCTGATCGTACTGGAATTGTGCTCGGATCCCGAACAGCTGGTCTCGGGATGTCTATCGATTACACCGCACAACTGTGTGAACTCGGTTCAGACCTGGCCTCGCCGATGCTCTTCACCAACACCGTGCTCAATGCCCCGGCCAGTCATGCCTCCATCCTGATGGGAATCACCGGTTCGAGTTTCTCATGTTTTGCGCATGAGACTGCCTCTTCAGAGGCGATATGGGCTGCGGTACGGATGCTGGATTTCGGGCGGATGGATCTGGTGATAACAGGAGGTGTCGATGGAGCGCATCCCCGTATCCCTCCCCAGATTGCTGAAGACGGAGCGGGGATTGTTGTCTTGATGCCGGAAGACATCTGTCCGGTTGAAGCACGTATCTTCGGCCGGATCTCCGGGATTGTGAGTGAACAATCGAAGTGGGAGAGATTGCCGGAGACACTGCCTGATTTGATCGGACGAATCTGGAGGGCGTATGCACCGAGCAGTTCGTTTTTAGGTAGAATTCTGATTTCGATTCCGGAAATCGAAGACGGCACGGGGGAGCGGATAAGTCGCGCGCTAACGGAGGATCCCATTCTGGGAACCGGATCGGTTGAGTGCAGGCCGAGTTGTTTTGGTCGAGGCTCTTTCGGCGGTGTAATGGATCTGATTTTTGCTACCGAATGCCTGGGTGGAAACTGGCCGGACGGCGCCAGGGCGACGGAGGCGGTTCTGGTGGACATCTCAAGTGATGGATCCTGCAACAGCATGATTCTGACAAGTTGATCGTTGACACCATCTAAGAATTTATGAAATATATAGTTTTAACCTGATTGCAGGTTCGCGTTGATCGAACGCTCACATCAATTTTTAAAGGAGGTACACCTTGGCTAAGTATCGGATTGCATGGCTTCCCGGAGATGGAATCGGAATTGAAGTTCTAGAAGCTGCGAAGATCGTGCTCGACAAGGTCAAACTGGATGCGGAATACATTCATGGCGACATCGGTTGGGAGTTCTGGTGCAAGGAAGGCGATGCGTTCCCGCAACGCACGATCGATTTGCTGGGTAATGTGCATGCCGCGATGTTCGGTGCGATCACGTCGAAACCGGTGAAAACAGCCGCAGCGGAACTGGTGCCTGAACTCCGGGATAAGGGATTGACCTATCGATCCCCGATCGTCCGGATGCGTCAGCTTTTTGATCTGTATATTTGCCTGCGTCCTTGCAAAGGTTATGCGGGCAATCCGCTCAATTTTAAAGAAAACATTGATCTGGTCGTGTTTCGTGAGAACACGGAAGATCTCTATGCGGGGGTCGAGTTCAATCCCTGTCATCCGGAACTGGCCGAGGTTCTGAACAAGATCTCGAAACCCTTCGGTGCGTTCGGTAAACTGCCTCTCGACCAGTATGCCGTATCGTGCAAAATCAACACGAAGAAGGGATCCGAGAGAATAGTACGGGCTGCATTCGAGTTCGCGCGGAAATTCGATCGCAAAAAGGTAACGATCGTGCACAAGGCGAATGTTGTTCGAGCGACGGATGGGCTTTTCCTCGAGATGGCGAAAGAAGTCGCCAAGGATTTCCCTGATATTCAGATGGACGATGCGAACATCGATGCGATGACCATGTGGTTGCTGAAGAATCCCTTCAACTACGATGTAATCGTCGCCCCCAACCTCTACGGCGATATCATTTCCGATCTCTGCGCCCAGATGGTCGGCGGCCTGGGATTCGGATGTTCAGGCAACATCGGCGAGAAACTCGCAGTCTTTGAACCGACCCATGGATCGGCGCCCAAGTATGCGGGTCAGTATAAGGTCAACCCCATCGCGACGATTCTCGCGGCGAAAATGATGCTGGACTGGCTGGGTGAGAAGGATGCCGGTACTGCCATCGAGGCTGCGACGGCAGCGGTGATTCAGGAAGGCAAGGTTCGCACGTACGATATGGGTGGCGCGGGCAAAACGCTTGAAATGGCGGACGCTATCGCCAAGAAACTCTAGTCTACAAGGAGTCAACGATATGGGTATGACAATCGTTCAGAAAATTCTCGCCCGGGCATCCGGAAAGAAATCCGTGGACATCGGCGATGTCCTGGAGCCACGCGTCGATGTCGCGATGTCGCATGAAAACGGAGCGCTCGTCATCAATCAATTCAATGAGATCTATCAGGGCACGGGTATCCCTGCCAAAGTATGGGATCCCTCGCGCATCGTCATCATTCTGGATCATCGGGTTCCCGCGGAAACCTCGAAAACCGCGACCAATCAGAAGAAGATCCGGGAATTCATCGCAGCTCAGGGTATCCCGAATTTTCACGACATCCGTGGTGATGAAGGCGGTATCTGCCATCAGATCCTCCCGGAAAACGGCTATATCCGACCGGGATATGTTGTGGTGGGAACCGACAGTCATACGACGAGTCACGGAGCGCTCGGGGCATTTTCATTCGGAATCGGCGCAACGGAGATGGCTAGTGTATGGGCTCTCGGAACCGCGCTCAATGTTGAGGTGCCCGGCACCATTAAAGTGGTCGTCTCGGGACGCTTCCCACGTCGAGTCGGCGCGAAGGACCTGATCCTGCATCTGATCGGGATGATTTCCGCTGAAGGTGCGAATTTCAAGGTAATCGAGTTTCACGGAAAGACGATTTCGAGGATGTCGACATCAGGCCGTCTGGTTCTTTGCAACATGTCGGTCGAGGCAGGGGCGACAAGTGGAATCGTGCCAGCGGACGAGGAAACGGTGCGGTATTTGCGCGAAGTGGCCGGTGTCAAGGGCAAACTCGACCTGGTCACACCGGATTCATCCGCCAAGTATGATGAAGTGATCGAAATCGATGTATCGAAACTGGCTCCTCAGATCGCATGTCCGCATACCGTCGACAACGTCAAATCGGTAAAGGAAGTCGAGGGAGTCAAACTGAATCAGATCGTGATCGGTTCATGTACAAACGGCCGACTGGATGATCTCGAAGCCGCCGCGAAAATCGTCAAGGGACACAAAATCGCGAAGAACGTTCGGATGCTGATATTCCCTGCCACTTGGCGTATCTATCGTGACGCACTGAAGAAGGGCATCCTGACCACACTGGTCGATTCCGGCGCTGTCATCATCAATCCGGGTTGCGGCTGTTGCCTGGGTGTCCATCAAGGCGCGCTTGGAGACGGCGAAGTCGCACTGGCGACCACCAATCGCAACTTCAAGGGCCGCATGGGCAACCCCAAAGGCGAAGTCTATCTCTGTTCACCTGCGACTGCTGCCGCGAGCGCCCTGACCGGTGTCATTACCGATCCCACAAAAGGAGAATGACCATGTCCAAAATCGTGTTTAAAGTCGGCGACGATATCTCCACGGATGTGATTTATCCCGGCCGCTTCATGGCGACGGTCCTTCCGACCGAAACCCCCCAGTTCGCCTTCGCGGATTACACTGAATTCAACACGCAGTTGAAGAATAAAACCTTCCCGCCAAACAGCATCATTCTCGGCGGCGCTAATTTCGGCTGCGGTTCCTCCCGCGAACAAGCCGCCTCGACACTCAAGGGGCATGAACTCATCATCATCGCGAAGGGCTTTTCCCGGATCTTCATCCAGAATGCTATCAATCTTGGCCTCCGCACCATCATCTGCCCAGAAATCGAGGGTGAGTTGAACGATGAGATTGAGATCAAGGAAAACAAACTGACAAACATGCGCACGAAGAAGACTTATGAAATCGTGCCATTACCCAAGGCCCGCCAGGCGATCGTCGATGCTGGCGGTCTGATCGAATATACTCGTCGACGCGTGCTCGAAAAACACGCCAAGTAATCCGCACCGATTCGGTGTAACTCATAGACAGGCGGGATGTTCCCGCCTGTTCTGTTTTCCACGGTTATCGAGCCAGTCTCAGGATATCGGAGTCGATGTCGCGGATTCGCCGTCTGAAAAAGAGGCTGTATGCATCGAGCAGTTCCGCTTCGGTAAAGTAGCGACGCTGAATGGCCAGCGCATTTTCGATTCGCCGCCGATTCAGGAATACCTCTTTGAGAAATCGGAAGTAGATCGCTTGAAACGCCCGGTTCGGGATCGTGGGAGTACCGCTGTGACTGATGTCATGATAGGCCTCGTCATAGGCCTGGTCCGCGCGCGCCACATCGAAGCCATGCGCTTTCGCCATATCATAGATATCTGTATCCGGATAATATTTGACGGAAAAGAACATCGGAAGAACGATCCGGTCGAATCGGGCAACAAAGTCGATGGTCGCCTGTGCCTCCTCCACGGTCTCGGAGGGAAATCCGATCATGAAGCAAACCGATACCATGATGGCGCGATCGCATGCATGGTGGATATTGCGTTCCAGAATATCCAGCCGATTGAACTTCCGAATCAGCGTCTGAATGCGCGGAGTCGCAGTCTCTAGGGCGAATGTCATGGCGACAGTGCCCGCGTCGACCAGAGCATCGATCAGATCCGGGGTCAACCGATCCCCTCGCACGCCATTGGCAAAATAAAGTCTGACTTTCAGATCCCGGCTGCGCATGGCATCACAAAAACGAGTGACGCGAGGGATGTCCATGTTGAAATTGTCGTCGATGAAATAGAAATCTTCGATCCCCTGATGGTCATGCAAGCGCGCTATTTCATCGACAACCCGTTCGGCGCTCCGCATCCGGAAACGTCTCCCGAAGATGTTGTGACAGTACGCGCATTCGAACGGACACCCTCTGGATGAGAGGATCACAGCCTGCCGTCTGCGGTTGTAACCGTAGGTCAGGAAACGACTGTATCGATCGGGGTCGATCAATGAGTAATCCGGATCCTGCAGCGAGTCGAGATCTTCGATGAAGGAGCGCGGTGGATTCTGAACGAACGTGCCTGTCACCGGGTCGAGAAAGGCGGTCCCCTCCAGGTGATGGAATTCCGTCCCGTCCAGGATACACCGAACGATCTCGCAAAAGGTGATCTCCCCTTCT
>Ga0302253_1001861_pt1 | contig 11601 bp, 13 predicted proteins | sample AAG_RA_Trp_MG_FD_193537 | JGI IMG/M metagenome (GOLD analysis project Ga0302253, IMG submission 193537) | Enriched activated sludge microbial communities from anaerobic digester in WTTP, New Holstein, Wisconsin, United States - AAG_RA_Trp | ecosystem: Engineered > Bioreactor > Anaerobic >... | reverse complement strand
TAAAATGCCCATACCGGCAGAGCTCCCTCAGGCCGTCTGGATCAACAAACCGGCACCCCAAAAAAGTGATCCGGGTATACACTAAATATTGATGGGAACTGTCTCAAAGTCATTGACAAGTTCCGTCCACGCTCCCGCGTAGGGAGCGACGGCGGCTTTTTCGATGAAATAACAGGCTGGGTGGTGTTTCAATCCACGCTCCCGCGTAGGGAGCGACGGCGGCTTTTTCGATGAAATAACAGGCTGGGTGGTGTTTCAATCCACGCTCCCGCGTAGGGAGCGACATAATTATTGACAACGTATAATTTACGATTAGTAGTTTCAATCCACGCTCCCGCGTAGGGAGCGACCCCGAAATGGCGCTCCTGGAGTTTTCGGAAAACGACTTGTTTCAATCCACGCTCCCGCGTAGGGAGCGACTTTCGCGCGATGTCTGCCCTTCCCGGATGCCGGGTTTCAATCCACGCTCCCGCGTAGGGAGCGACGCAAGGTAATGGTCTTGTTGTCGGCGGTGACGATGTTTCAATCCACGCTCCCGCGTAGGGAGCGACCCGGACGATTACCTGTCCCTGGCCAGCCCGATCGTTTCAATCCACGCTCCCGCGTAGGGAGCGACGCTGGTATCCATGCCGCTACGGGATATGTAGACCTGTTTCAATCCACGCTCCCGCGTAGGGAGCGACCGCTTCTGTCCTATCTAATTTAGTGCTATCGTACGGTTTCAATCCACGCTCCCGCGTAGGGAGCGACCTTCAATTCGTCCCATACGGCACTTTCCATCATGTTTCAATCCACGCTCCCGCGTAGGGAGCGACTACAGCCGGGGGAAAGAAGCGACCTGGTAAGCGGGTTTCAATCCACGCTCCCGCGTAGGGAGCGACCGTCGGACAATCGCTTAACGTTTCCCGGGATCCGGTTTCAATCCACGCTCCCGCGTAGGGAGCGACCGCACCATCGGCCAGTTACCGTGCCACCTGATGTTTCAATCCACGCTCCCGCGTAGGGAGCGACGGAATCAACGCATGATGATAATTTATGTATTTTTGTTTCAATCCACGCTCCCGCGTAGGGAGCGACGCAATGGTCGCATGTGTATGTGCAGTAGTTGCAGTGTTTCAATCCACGCTCCCGCGTAGGGAGCGACTTATTGTGAAAAGCCTAATGAAATCAACACAGACGTTTCAATCCACGCTCCCGCGTAGGGAGCGACGAGACAAGTCGAATATGGTATGGCATTGCGAACATGTTTCAATCCACGCTCCCGCGTAGGGAGCGACTGTATAGTTGTATTAAATCACCGCCATTTACAGTGTTTCAATCCACGCTCCCGCGTAGGGAGCGACAACCGCTGATCTGCGGCACGATCGTCGCGGACTCAGTTTCAATCCACGCTCCCGCGTAGGGAGCGACTCGATGGCCTTGGCAAATCCCTCCATCTGGTCCCGGTTTCAATCCACGCTCCCGCGTAGGGAGCGACTCGATGGCCTTGGCAAATCCCTCCATCTGGTCCCGGTTTCAATCCACGCTCCCGCGTAGGGAGCGACTTGTGATTTTGGCCGGGTGATCCTTGAGGGCGTTGTTTCAATCCACGCTCCCGCGTAGGGAGCGACAATCCGGCTCCAAGAAGGCCGCCTTTGCCAACTGGTTTCAATCCACGCTCCCGCGTAGGGAGCGACATTGCTGGAGCGCGGCAATGACGCATCGTTTTGAGTTTCAATCCACGCTCCCGCGTAGGGAGCGACATCCCCTACGCTACCGTCCATACCGGCACGCTCAAGTTTCAATCCACGCTCCCGCGTAGGGAGCGACATCGTAATTCGACATGAGCCTTTTGACGCTCCTGTGTTTCAATCCACGCTCCCGCGTAGGGAGCGACATTTTGATCTGGTACGTAAGGCAATCGCCAAGGCGGTTTCAATCCACGCTCCCGCGTAGGGAGCGACGAAAACATCGCATCAACTATACGTGATTATGATGGTTTCAATCCACGCTCCCGCGTAGGGAGCGACACAGTGCGACGGCATATTACTATCGGCGCTTGCTGTTTCAATCCACGCTCCCGCGTAGGGAGCGACGGCTAACAGGTAGACGTAATGGACAGTTTAAGTGTGTTTCAATCCACGCTCCCGCGTAGGGAGCGACCAATCTCACCGGGAGGATTCAGGAGGCATGCGCGGTTTCAATCCACGCTCCCGCGTAGGGAGCGACGTCTGTTCTCCGAGCTGCTCCCTCACGTCAAGGGGTTTCAATCCACGCTCCCGCGTAGGGAGCGACGGCTTATGTCCATGGGCGACGTCGTCGAGGGGTTGTTTCAATCCACGCTCCCGCGTAGGGAGCGACGTCGGACAACGCCCGAATCGAACAGTACGTCTACGAGTTTCAATCCACGCTCCCGCGTAGGGAGCGACCACGAGCTTAAGCGATGCCAGCTCGTCATTATGGTTTCAATCCACGCTCCCGCGTAGGGAGCGACGCGCTGCCTTAGCGCGGGAGAGTACAAACATCTCGTTTCAATCCACGCTCCCGCGTAGGGAGCGACATGGATAAATCGGGAGAAGTACTCACGTTTGGCGTTTCAATCCACGCTCCCGCGTAGGGAGCGACTACCTGATTAACAGCATCCGGGAGTGGGCCTCGTTTGTTTCAATCCACGCTCCCGCGTAGGGAGCGACCACAGACGAAGAGACCACACTTGACGCTGTGGAGTTTCAATCCACGCTCCCGCGTAGGGAGCGACTCGGTGTTATACGAGATATTGTGGTAGAGGATGGGTTTCAATCCACGCTCCCGCGTAGGGAGCGACCGCTTTTTTTATGCCTGTATCATGGCGGCCTGAGGTTTCAATCCACGCTCCCGCGTAGGGAGCGACGGCCTACCATCCCTAAATGCGGCCGTATGCCACGGTTTCAATCCACGCTCCCGCGTAGGGAGCGACGGCTGGTCAGCCGGAGACCTTGTCCAGTTTTATGCGTTTCAATCCACGCTCCCGCGTAGGGAGCGACTTCGCCATTCGATCTGCCTGTTTAGCTCCCCCAGTTTCAATCCACGCTCCCGCGTAGGGAGCGACGCGGATTGGGCGGCGGGATGGCGGCGGACAGCAAAGTTTCAATCCACGCTCCCGCGTAGGGAGCGACTTTTCTTGCGCAGGAGGCGGCACTTAGCCGCATGTTTCAATCCACGCTCCCGCGTAGGGAGCGACAGCTCGTCAGGTCCTCGGCCCAGGCACGGACAACGTTTCAATCCACGCTCCCGCGTAGGGAGCGACCCTGCGCTCTATTTGCTCAAGCTTTTGATGTTTTGTTTCAATCCACGCTCCCGCGTAGGGAGCGACGATTGGTCAAAGGGTCATCGGCACAATGCAGCTAAGTTTCAATCCACGCTCCCGCGTAGGGAGCGACAGATTCCACGGCGGACATTCCAAAAGACAAATACGTTTCAATCCACGCTCCCGCGTAGGGAGCGACGTTCGATCCCTCAAGGATCAGTGCTGCATTCCCGGTTTCAATCCACGCTCCCGCGTAGGGAGCGACGTTCGATCCCTCAAGGATCAGTGCTGCATTCCCGGTTTCAATCCACGCTCCCGCGTAGGGAGCGACTGCAACATCCGGGTGGGTCGCCGAAAAGGGCGCACGTTTCAATCCACGCTCCCGCGTAGGGAGCGACAGCATCAGCTCGTCTTGACGATCTGCCGCCGCAGCGTTTCAATCCACGCTCCCGCGTAGGGAGCGACCAACGGCATTGTGGCGCGGGGTCATTGAGCTGCGGTTTCAATCCACGCTCCCGCGTAGGGAGCGACCTTCGCAACCGATGGGGTTTTTGTTTTGATATTGGTTTCAATCCACGCTCCCGCGTAGGGAGCGACTTGCTTGAGCCACAAACATCACGACGAAACAGGCGTTTCAATCCACGCTCCCGCGTAGGGAGCGACCCCGGGCGATCCGCAAAATCGACGCGAATCAAGAGTTTCAATCCACGCTCCCGCGTAGGGAGCGACAAAAACAGAGCTGGTCCTGATGATTTTCGTCCGGTTTCAATCCACGCTCCCGCGTAGGGAGCGACCGAGGGGAATTTCTTAACCTTCGGCACGCCGGAGGTTTCAATCCACGCTCCCGCGTAGGGAGCGACCGTCGCTGGACATAGGCGAGATCATCCGCCGATTGTTTCAATCCACGCTCCCGCGTAGGGAGCGACGCAATGGGACCGGCGGCAAGCAGGACCGTAGAGAGTTTCAATCCACGCTCCCGCGTAGGGAGCGACCATTTCGTTGTCACCACCCCCGCGAGAGCGCATGTTTCAATCCACGCTCCCGCGTAGGGAGCGACCAGAGCGGCACATGACTCTATTCGAGGGTATGCAGTTTCAATCCACGCTCCCGCGTAGGGAGCGACGGGTGCCATTTCTGGCCGGACATCCGCGCGATCTTGTTTCAATCCACGCTCCCGCGTAGGGAGCGACCATCGCTTTAGTTTACATCGCGCAAACCAGCGAAAGTTTCAATCCACGCTCCCGCGTAGGGAGCGACAACCAGAGCTCTCAACGTTGCCTCCATGCGTTGGGTTTCAATCCACGCTCCCGCGTAGGGAGCGACGCGACAGGCTGTTTGCCGAGTTCCCCCTGTGTGCGGTTTCAATCCACGCTCCCGCGTAGGGAGCGACCCGGTAGATACTCGTCGGGTTTTTGGGGTTACCAGTTTCAATCCACGCTCCCGCGTAGGGAGCGACACGATATATCGCGGAGCGAGGCGCTTTACTACCTGTTTCAATCCACGCTCCCGCGTAGGGAGCGACATTACGCTTTGGCATCATTGTTGATACCACGGGGGTTTCAATCCACGCTCCCGCGTAGGGAGCGACCACAGTAATATACGTTATCCCTGTGTACAATGGCAGTTTCAATCCACGCTCCCGCGTAGGGAGCGACCGGTGTTATACGAGATATTGTGGTAGAGGATGGGTTTCAATCCACGCTCCCGCGTAGGGAGCGACACGATATATCGCGGAGCGAGGCGCTTTACTACCTGTTTCAATCCACGCTCCCGCGTAGGGAGCGACATGATTCGGGGCGTTTTTTCCCGCAGTTGGCGCACGTTTCAATCCACGCTCCCGCGTAGGGAGCGACATTTGACTCGTAAGAATTCGACCCTAATATATTCAGTTTCAATCCACGCTCCCGCGTAGGGAGCGACCAATCACGATCAACGATCACCGGCACCCCGCCACGTTTCAATCCACGCTCCCGCGTAGGGAGCGACACCTGTGCCGACTGGATTCCGTGGATGAGGCGGTCGTTTCAATCCACGCTCCCGCGTAGGGAGCGACCCGGGTTAGGGAAAACGCACCGCCTGATGCTCCTGGTTTCAATCCACGCTCCCGCGTAGGGAGCGACGCCGATCGACGCAACGTGGGCGATAATGCCCGGATCGTTTCAATCCACGCTCCCGCGTAGGGAGCGACGGTTAATTTCGGGACAATAATCGTGCGAAGACAGGTTTCAATCCACGCTCCCGCGTAGGGAGCGACTAACCCGCACCATCTCCCAATCGTCGGCGGTAGAGTTTCAATCCACGCTCCCGCGTAGGGAGCGACTGCTTTACCGCCTCCGCCACCTCCGCCCGAGCCCGTTTCAATCCACGCTCCCGCGTAGGGAGCGACATAAAACCACATCGGCAATCCGGCGTGGATTCCGCTGGTTTCAATCCACGCTCCCGCGTAGGGAGCGACCCGGAGTGTCATTGTTGAGTGTGATGGATGTTTAAGTTTCAATCCACGCTCCCGCGTAGGGAGCGACGATGGATCGACGCCTACCCGATGCACGTTGTCGCGTTTCAATCCACGCTCCCGCGTAGGGAGCGACCTGGTAAAGCACGGCCACTGGCTGGTCGAGACAGTTTCAATCCACGCTCCCGCGTAGGGAGCGACGGCTGGCCGGGGGAGCGCGTGCGCCATCTTAGAGGTTTCAATCCACGCTCCCGCGTAGGGAGCGACCGCCAGTTCCTCTCCGTAGCTGCGTTTCCGTGTGGGTTTCAATCCACGCTCCCGCGTAGGGAGCGACCGATGGCCTTGAATGCCTGCATCCTCTTTGTTGCGGTTTCAATCCACGCTCCCGCGTAGGGAGCGACCCCCCCTACCCCGCATATACCGATAAACGGCGCGTTTCAATCCACGCTCCCGCGTAGGGAGCGACCCCAATGACACCGGCAAGTTTTTAAGGGGGGATGGTTTCAATCCACGCTCCCGCGTAGGGAGCGACTTGCGTGTATTTTTTGAGCTTTTTTAACCCTAAAGGTTTCAATCCACGCTCCCGCGTAGGGAGCGACTCCATTCCCAGAGCCCATAACAGGCCAGTAAAAAGTGTTTCAATCCACGCTCCCGCGTAGGGAGCGACTTGACCTCGTCAAGCTCTATCTTGCGCTCCGTCAGTTTCAATCCACGCTCCCGCGTAGGGAGCGACCAACGCAACCCAAGGTCATTTTTAAATGCGTCGGTTTCAATCCACGCTCCCGCGTAGGGAGCGACATGCTTTACCGCCTCCGCCACCTCCGCCCGAGCCCGTTTCAATCCACGCTCCCGCGTAGGGAGCGACAAGCGCTGCCTTAGCGCGGGAGAGTACAAACATCTCGTTTCAATCCACGCTCCCGCGTAGGGAGCGACAAAGGGACCCCATACGCATCGAGATCGATCACATCGTTTCAATCCACGCTCCCGCGTAGGGAGCGACCGTGGTTCCACTTTCCGACCTTAAAGTGGTCAACGGTTTCAATCCACGCTCCCGCGTAGGGAGCGACCGGGCGACCCGTTTCAGGCAGCCGATTGTATTCCGGGTTTCAATCCACGCTCCCGCGTAGGGAGCGACGTCGATGGCCTTGGCAAATCCCTCCATCTGGTCCCGTTTCAATCCACGCTCCCGCGTAGGGAGCGACCTAGGGAGCACAGAGAGCAAAGGGCGGCTGAAGTGTTTCAATCCACGCTCCCGCGTAGGGAGCGACGCCGATTCGCTTTTTCCTCGTCAAATCGATACGGGTTTCAATCCACGCTCCCGCGTAGGGAGCGACGAATATCGCCGTATCAGGCAGATCGACATGGCCCTGTTTCAATCCACGCTCCCGCGTAGGGAGCGACTAAAACGTAACAACGATATACCAGCAGCAGACAGTTTCAATCCACGCTCCCGCGTAGGGAGCGACGCAGTGTAGAGGTCGCTTTCAATGCGGTAAGCCTGAGTTTCAATCCACGCTCCCGCGTAGGGAGCGACTCAAATTACCCGCCTGTAAATACAGGGAATGGGGCGTTTCAATCCACGCTCCCGCGTAGGGAGCGACTCCGTTTCCGCTGCTACTGGTATGCGGATGCCTATGGTTTCAATCCACGCTCCCGCGTAGGGAGCGACTGTATATCATCGGCCTTTATATTCCGAGCCTGATGTTTCAATCCACGCTCCCGCGTAGGGAGCGACTCACCCAGGGGCCGGCGCTCATGTCCGAGCCGATGTTTCAATCCACGCTCCCGCGTAGGGAGCGACCCCTTGATGTAGTAGGATGCTCCCAAAGATTCAAGTTTCAATCCACGCTCCCGCGTAGGGAGCGACGGCGGGCGCCCGACGTACCGATTCCGGCACGTTACGTTTCAATCCACGCTCCCGCGTAGGGAGCGACCCCTTGATGTAGTAGGATGCTCCCAAAGATTCAAGTTTCAATCCACGCTCCCGCGTAGGGAGCGACGGCGGGCGGAAGACGCTCCGGCCTTGACGATCTGATGTTTCAATCCACGCTCCCGCGTAGGGAGCGACAAACCACTTCCCATCGATTTTTCGTGTCGCGTTGTTTCAATCCACGCTCCCGCGTAGGGAGCGACCAGGTGGCACGGTAACTGGCCGATGGTGCGGGACAGTTTCAATCCACGCTCCCGCGTAGGGAGCGACAAATTGGGACAAATAATAGGATTAATACAGAGCTTGTTTCAATCCACGCTCCCGCGTAGGGAGCGACGCCGCATGAAAGGCTGCATGAAAGGCTGGTAAACGTTTCAATCCACGCTCCCGCGTAGGGAGCGACCCGGTACTACGATATTTAACAGCCTGTAACACAGTTTCAATCCACGCTCCCGCGTAGGGAGCGACTCAAAATCCGGACCATCATCGTAACCGGGTTCGGGTTTCAATCCACGCTCCCGCGTAGGGAGCGACCGCGATGTTCCGCCGCGATTTAAACATGCAAGAAGTTTCAATCCACGCTCCCGCGTAGGGAGCGACCAGTGCGACAGCATATTACTATCGGCGCTTGCTTGTTTCAATCCACGCTCCCGCGTAGGGAGCGACGAGCAACCCGAGGCCGCCAAAAACGAGGATGTCCCGTTTCAATCCACGCTCCCGCGTAGGGAGCGACACATGTCGCGGCCTACATGGGGGATTGAACATATTGTTTCAATCCACGCTCCCGCGTAGGGAGCGACTAATTTAAGGCAATTTGTTTTGACTGTACCCGAGGTTTCAATCCACGCTCCCGCGTAGGGAGCGACCTTTGATAAATCGCCTTTGGAACGGACGCAACTTGTTTCAATCCACGCTCCCGCGTAGGGAGCGACTCCGGGCGATCCGCAAAATCGACGCGAATCAAGAGTTTCAATCCACGCTCCCGCGTAGGGAGCGACACATCGCTGTCGGTCCTTGCTCTAAACCTACGCCAGTTTCAATCCACGCTCCCGCGTAGGGAGCGACACATCAGAACACCCCCGGGAATCCCGACGGAGTGTTTCAATCCACGCTCCCGCGTAGGGAGCGACCCCGGTCATGATCTGCTCGATCTGAGCGGGGCTGTTTCAATCCACGCTCCCGCGTAGGGAGCGACTCGCTTTTGACCGTTATCGAATAGACGACTTACTGTTTCAATCCACGCTCCCGCGTAGGGAGCGACCTGAAAAAAGTGTTACCCATCCCGCAACAGCCGTGTTTCAATCCACGCTCCCGCGTAGGGAGCGACCATTTTAGAATGCCTATGGTGTTTTGGAGGTGCGGTTTCAATCCACGCTCCCGCGTAGGGAGCGACCTTGGAGCCGGATTTTTTCGGGTAGGCCGTCCAGTTTCAATCCACGCTCCCGCGTAGGGAGCGACCATGTACAAATTCTCCTTCTGTTATTTCAGGAGGTTTCAATCCACGCTCCCGCGTAGGGAGCGACCTCGGGATCGGGGCCATGACGATCAACGAAATACGGGTTTCAATCCACGCTCCCGCGTAGGGAGCGACTAATTCGTCGTTCATTTCCCCATCCTTTCCCGAATGTTTCAATCCACGCTCCCGCGTAGGGAGCGACGCATATTCCCGGCATCGTATCCCGTGCGTATCCGTTGTTTCAATCCACGCTCCCGCGTAGGGAGCGACTCACACGGAATTTGCCGTCAGTCGCAAAGGGGATCGTTTCAATCCACGCTCCCGCGTAGGGAGCGACCACAGTAGGCAATGACAGCGGATACCGTGAGTTCTGTTTCAATCCACGCTCCCGCGTAGGGAGCGACGCAATATCCCCCAGAGTATCCCACACGGACGCCTGGGTTTCAATCCACGCTCCCGCGTAGGGAGCGACACGCCAACCAAGTAAAGGCCATTGTCCTGCACATGTTTCAATCCACGCTCCCGCGTAGGGAGCGACGGAGCGCAAATACCGCGAGACGATGACGGATGCGTCGTTTCAATCCACGCTCCCGCGTAGGGAGCGACGCCGAGGAAGAAAAGAGACGGGCCACGGAGGCACGGTTTCAATCCACGCTCCCGCGTAGGGAGCGACGAATGCCGTCCTCGATGCGGGGTCCGGGATCGCCGGTTTCAATCCACGCTCCCGCGTAGGGAGCGACAACCAGAGCTCTCAACGTTGCCTCCATGCGTTGGGTTTCAATCCACGCTCCCGCGTAGGGAGCGACAGGGATTTTCCAAGGCCATCGACAAGGAAATTATGTTTCAATCCACGCTCCCGCGTAGGGAGCGACTTCCCTTACCCTGGTCGCACAGGAGACGACCACAGTTTCAATCCACGCTCCCGCGTAGGGAGCGACCTGTCCCGCTCCGATTGAATCAGGAACGATCCGATTGTTTCAATCCACGCTCCCGCGTAGGGAGCGACGACCAGGCCGTCGCTAAAAAAATGGGACAGGCAGGTTTCAATCCACGCTCCCGCGTAGGGAGCGACATCGAATGGCTGAGCCTGTAGGATCGCTACGAGCGGTTTCAATCCACGCTCCCGCGTAGGGAGCGACTCGTTTACCGGGATCGCCTCGGGGTTGATCTGCCGGGTTTCAATCCACGCTCCCGCGTAGGGAGCGACCGGCAGTTATGGCAGCGTAGACAGATGGCGATTGGGTTTCAATCCACGCTCCCGCGTAGGGAGCGACAAAGACACACATTCCGGAATTTTAAAACACGCCATGTTTCAATCCACGCTCCCGCGTAGGGAGCGACATAAGTGGCCTGGACTCTCCAACTATCATCAATAGTTTCAATCCACGCTCCCGCGTAGGGAGCGACCAACGCGGAAATCAGCAAGCTCACCGAAATGAAGTTTCAATCCACGCTCCCGCGTAGGGAGCGACGCCTCCATCCGGGAACTGGCAGCGGTATGTCAGCTTGTTTCAATCCACGCTCCCGCGTAGGGAGCGACCGTGAGACATTTTCAAATATGCTGCGGACCTGCCCGTTTCAATCCACGCTCCCGCGTAGGGAGCGACTCTTGTTCAATTCCTCTGTCGCGGTCCGCCAGTCTGTTTCAATCCACGCTCCCGCGTAGGGAGCGACTACTCCGATGACCTGCACGAGCTGCAGCATCCCGTTTCAATCCACGCTCCCGCGTAGGGAGCGACCTCCTATGTGATCCGCGGCCTGGTCGGTGAGGTAAAGTTTCAATCCACGCTCCCGCGTAGGGAGCGACATCAGGTCCTTGTGGGCGGCGTAGTTCTCGTTGGTTTCAATCCACGCTCCCGCGTAGGGAGCGACGGCTAAAACAGTCTTTTCCGATACCCCGCCCCAGGGTTTCAATCCACGCTCCCGCGTAGGGAGCGACACCTGATCTACGGCCGGACCTTAAAACTGGATAGTTTCAATCCACGCTCCCGCGTAGGGAGCGACGGCGATGCCTGCGGCGGTGCCGCCAAGCTTTCCGAGTTTCAATCCACGCTCCCGCGTAGGGAGCGACTGGCTTCAAAATCATCGTTGACGATGGTGTACTTGTTTCAATCCACGCTCCCGCGTAGGGAGCGACACGACTGTTTACAGCAAGGCGGACGCGTCAAAAATGGTTTCAATCCACGCTCCCGCGTAGGGAGCGACAGGAGGGCTTATCTAATGCCAAGCCAGTATCCGCCGTTTCAATCCACGCTCCCGCGTAGGGAGCGACAGTTATTGCGGGAGGTTTTCCCTCAGGCGTGCAATGTTTCAATCCACGCTCCCGCGTAGGGAGCGACTCATGTTTTGTTCTCCTTATGAGTTGTATTTTTTGTTTCAATCCACGCTCCCGCGTAGGGAGCGACTTACTTCTTATAACTTCTTATTTTTTCTCACAAAATTCCATAAAATCCGCGATCACCTATTTTTTCCCCGTTTCAATATTCAATTGTCAAAGA
>Ga0302253_1001860_pt1 | contig 11619 bp, 14 predicted proteins | sample AAG_RA_Trp_MG_FD_193537 | JGI IMG/M metagenome (GOLD analysis project Ga0302253, IMG submission 193537) | Enriched activated sludge microbial communities from anaerobic digester in WTTP, New Holstein, Wisconsin, United States - AAG_RA_Trp | ecosystem: Engineered > Bioreactor > Anaerobic >... | reverse complement strand
TTCGTTGAAAGCCCACTCTCGATCACGTCTATCAGCATATATCGAGAAACAAACCTCCCTCTACCCTTAATCATCACACTTTCAAGACGTTCAAAGACATCTTGAACCACACGCTGCGTACAATCAAGCGACTCAAAAGCAGCGTGCAGCGCAGAGGAAAATTGAGCGACAGCTGCCCCTCTATCATTTATCACTTGAGTGCAAACATCTACACAACCAGCCACAAACTCACCCAGATCATCACCAAACTCACTTCGAAAATCTTCTAAAACTCTACACTCGCTAGCAGCACAGATATCTGAAAACGGCGCATAAAAGGGACGAGCCCGCCGAACACGATTCGGATCACGCTCTATCCACTTGAGAGACGAGGGCAAGCCTGTCACTATTAACGTATGCACACGTGCCCGTCGGGGATAGCTTTTCTCGAATGCCAAAAATGCGTTGAATACCTTTTTAAGATCGCCGCGTTGCAACTCATCTTTTTTAACTTGATATCGATCCAAAACTCGCCCGAGAGGGCTCAACGGCATAAAGAATCTGGCTTCAAAATCCTCGAGCCCCTCAATAATCAGCCCTTCAAAAGCCGGATTCAGCAACCACTCTGGCACACGCAAAAGCGCTTGCCAGATTTGAAAGTCAAACCCATCCTGCGCGACTATCCCCCCAGACCCAACGCGGCTTGTCAAAGTCGGCTTTTCTGATTCCGTCATGACAAGCACTCCAGATCAACCTCATGAACCCCCCCGAAAGCGGAAAAAACCCATCCCCCCATCGACATACTGTCCTCCTCAAGACGCGCGATAACCAGCACTGCAAAATTCCCCTGAAACTCAGAATCAGCAACAATATTAACCATCGATGCGATATCAACCCCACTTGGATATACAGGAAAATTCGGGTGGCTATGCCACTCGCCTATGTAGTTAAATTTCACATATTGATGATCTGTACGATCAAAAAAAAACATTGCATCTTTTGTTGCCTGTACAAGGTCAACAATGAAACTTGCAATCGCCCCCCTCTTGCGCTGTATGGTCATCTCAGACACAAGAAAGCAAGAGGGCGCCAATTGTTCACCAAAAATCTGCCCCCCAATCTCTCGATCACCGGCCTGCGCCAACGCCTCACACAGTCGGTGAAGCTGGGATTTCGGGACACGCAGCAGCATCAATCGCCTCCGCAAGAAGACCTATTACAAACTCGCTAATTTCAACGTCTTCCACTTCGTCAACGGGTGGAGACGGCACCCCAACATCCAGCACGATATTATGGCCATGAGCATTAAACACCCACCCCTTCTTAAAACCTAACAATACCCACCTTGGGCCCAACTCCCCTTGCTGATCGAGGACATCCAAAACAACACGAGCAGCATGACTCGCCGCCATACTCACGGCGGCATCATCCGCCACTATCGGCACGCCATCTGCAGACATTGCTTCATAATCGCGCGCCCCTGAAGCAGGAACGGGGACATTAAGAGATTCACAATATGCGCCATAGGCAGCCCAGCCGCCAGAAAAAGGTAGATCACTCCCAGGGATAACACATGCTACAAGTGCGCCAATCCCCCCTTCATAAACCTGCACAGAGATAAAAGGCTTCCCATTCTCATATGCTATTGCCCCGAGAAACAACGCAGTAGACACGTCACCAGAAGCATCAACGATAACATCACAAGACAAAATCTTACCCACATCATTGTCATACACCTTCGAAGAGGACTGCCACCACAAATGAGAAGGCACTACATCTATATCAGCATCTATAGATATATTCATCAATTTACGCCGGACAGCATTAACCTTCAAATCACCAAAGTCTCTCCAATCTAAAATATGACGCTCCAAATTTGATGGAAGAAAGATATCGCCATCGACCAAAACCATTCTCGTTACGCCTGACCGCAGGATAATTTCTGAAATCTTAGATCCAACAGATCCCACACCGACAATTGCAACACGTGCCATCCTAGCAGACTCACTCCGCCCTGCCCTTACACCTACATCATCAGGAATTTCAAAAATATGACATTCTGATACCCAATCATTCCCGATACACAAAACAGGAACAACATTATCTTCAGAAGCAAATATAAAAAGACACCTAGCGTTACCCTCTAAACACAGATCAACATTCAGCCCAGAAGCAAGTTCCTGTACCGTACTTGGCAAAGGGCGTGGAACATTTCCCCGCACTACTACAGGCACATCTACACACGAGAATTTCATAACCGCTGCAGGCGGCTGGCGCCGCAAATCGCAATCGACTGAGTCAAAAACCATAACAGGGTAGTAACGTTCAACATACAACCACTGTAAAGCCTTAACATTATCTGCATCACCAGCACGAAGCCGCGCCAGACACCCAACACCCATCAACACCGGAAGCCGTAAGACGCCATAAAACTGAGCATTGCCCCACCGATGGTCACTCACCACCGCACCGCGTTCTCCCCTACCAAGAGGGTTCTCAGTCTCCAGTAAGCGATGAGCACTTTTCAGCAGATCTGCCCCCGTCGCGCTTGGAACCCACGTATCAGGACGCAACTCTAGACAGAGCGACCCACCTTTCCCGTGTTGGTGAGCACTCCATTTAGCTCCGGAACTTTGTGGCTCCACCCAGGCCGGGACCAATGGAAAATACTCGGGATAAACAAGGCGCACGGGGTATTCAGCGCCTTCAACAAGTATACTTGCAGTAAGGGCAAGCCGCCCACCATACACACCCCAAGAACCAAGCGTGAGCCAATCCTCCTGACCTGCCAGATGCGCAACACTTTCCTTTTCTAAACGAACTCGCGCGTTATTTCGACACCACCATTGGCTCATGCAAACCCCCGAGGCTTTTTGGGGGCCGCTGGCGCGTCAGGAAACGTATAACTCGGTGCGGGCGCAACAAAAGCACTGGCAACAGATTGCGCAACCGCTGCCTTTGCCGTTGACCTAAAACGACTCCCAAAAAGAATACGCCACAGACGAGTCGACTCTTCCACATCTTCCTCATCTTGAGCACGGCGAGCATGCCCTGCATGAGATCGAATGCGGGTCATAAAGTTCTTCCAATCCGTGATCGAAACCTTGGAAAGAATATCGTTACCGGGAAGACCAGGATCTGAAATAAAAGGTTTTTCGCCGGCCTCCGCAAGATTACTGTAGGAATCACGTATTCCCTCGAGAAGCTGTGCAAACGCCTCCCCATAATGCGTCACACCAGAGGGGGCATGCATCGAAACAAGAACCTCTAAAACAAACCCTTTGGGTCTCTTCCCAGTACGATTCTCTCGACGCCACCACTTAAATAACTTCACCAACGGTTTAAATCGACCGCCATAAGCCTCATTCTTCTCAGCGCTCCACTCGTTATGCTTCGGAGGATTTGTATCTTTCCATGCCTCCAAATCCCGATCAGGAATCTTGAAGCACATTCCCTCTTCCACAACCGGCACAACATCTATCTCGGCCTTCGATGTTACGACACGAACAGATCGTTTATTTATTCGCTCAACAGTATACTTTTCACCAAGAACTCCACCTATTTCATTCAAAACATCGTCTGGATGTTCTTCAGTATCATAATTTGTGACAACAATGATATCGACATCTGGCCGTTCGTATCCGTCTGAAGCTTTCTTTGGGCGTATAGCCGTATTTCTTGCATAGCTCCCAGCAAGAAAAGTCCATTCCACTCTCTCTTTAAAATCATCATGCCCCTCAAGAAACGAACGCACAGAACTGTGCGCTTCAGCAGAATCCCTTGTCGTCGTGCTACTTGGCTCTATGTCACTCAATAATTCGACAAAACGCGCATTGGGAATCATAACAGCACCATACTTCAATCAACGATTACAGAACACTTAAAAAATACATGACTCCTGAAGCATCCAGATCAAACAAACACAGCAAGCCCCCCATACGCAGGCGGGGTCGCGGGCAAAAAACGTCATATTGTTTGTCTAAAAAACATACGGGCTGGGCTCATGGCTGACGCATTCACTTCATGATCCATGGCACCCTGCGCCACAAAAAAGATGTGCCCCGTCGCCCCGCAGATGGCCAGGTCGCACATTGAGGGCGAACAATCTCATCAGCTTGACCGACGGCTATGCATCTCTTGGAGATAATAACCCGCTTCACACCATCAGACCTGCCTCGATTCAACCAACGCAGCCAACTGGGCATCGTCAAAACCGCGAATCAAAATCTCCACAAGGTCATCCTGGGAAACAACTAGGCGACCAAAGACAGGCCAGCCGGAATCTGTCCGTAAGTGCACTTGCACATGGGCGACGCCGATGCTGCGCCGTTGCAGCACGCTCAGGCTGTAAGGCTGCTTATGGCCTTGTTCATGCCGCCATTCGTGCCGACAACCGCGGTCTTCGGCCTCAGCGACAAGGCGGATGATCTCTCCCTCGTCCGGCTTGAGCACCCAGCGATGCACTGTAACCGTCGCGAGCGAGGCGGGACGAGCCTCTAGCACCTGCAGTGTTGCCGGGACACACCTGCCCCCGATATCCAGTCCCGGCCCGCAACTAGTCGTGGTATAACCTTGGCAAAAATTGAAGGCGCTACCCTGAGTCCATTCATAGCTGATCCGCCGCTCCACACTGCGCGGGGTGTACAGGATATCCAGCGCAGTGCGGTACCACGGGCCGACGCGAAACGCCCAGCCAGCAGCCTCGCCCTGATCGAAGTCCCAGAGTAGCTGCTGCTGTCTTCGGGCAGGCTTGTCAGTCCATGCTTGCGTGAGCGATTTCAGCGTGTCCAGCGCCACGTCACGACATTGTGCTGCACGCGGACGCCTCAAGGAGTGCCCGGTGGCCCCGGCATCACCCCTGGGAGGCGTGAGCCTTTCGGCCCACGTGTCCTCGTGGATGATTTGCACGGGCTTGCCCATCTCGCGGTATTGCATGGCCTGCTCTATCTTGGTGCCATAATCGCCATAGGCCCAGAACGGACTGGCAATGGACCCCACCACAACGTAGCACGGCGTGCTTCCTACAGGGCGTTTCTTGATGCCGCCGCCTAGGCTGATGGTGGCTTGCTCGCAGTCGTCGCGCTCGCCGAAGGCGAAGATGCCGGTAAAGCAGAAGGCAGCGGAAAAATCCAAGATATCAGGCCTGTCGAACACCGGGAGATCGGGCGATACCAAGCGGAGTTCTTCAGGCTGCACCTGGTGCGAGGGTTGCCACCTTTTGGCCGGTGACATGGGAGGGGTAACGTCCTGGGGGAGCGCATGACCGGCGTCCAGGACAAGGCTGCGCAGCATGCCGGCAAGCTGCCGCGCTTCGGCAGTGGTGAAGGCGCCGTCGGCCAGCATGGTCTGCACCCTGCTGTGCAGCCTGCGCACGGCAGGGATGTCGTGATGGGCTGTGCTGTTTTGCAGCCATCCGTGCAGGAAGAGCGCTTCGTCGGCGACAACACGGCCATCGGCCATTACCCCCTGACAGATGCCGATGAGGGTATCCGGGGGCGGGACGGGCTTATCGCCGGACATGGTGACCTCCTACAGCAGAGCCTACGTGTCGCAGGACAGGCAAGCGCCACGCAGGCCTCTTCCCCGTGCACAGGACAAACGTGCGTAGCGTCCACCGGAAACTCGCGTTAGTAAGGCAGCCCCGAAAGGGGGCTGCCCGGATAAACGCATGAAAGTCGGAGTGTCGTCTCGTCAGTAATACAAACGGGCCGGGCTCATGACGGCCGCATCCATCCCCTTTCCCTGATCCAGACTCCTCTGAACCACGGGGGAGGACGCCCTCGCCTCCCTACCTGCCGTTGCCCGCCTTAAGCTCCTTCAATTCACCACCCGCTGCGTCCTCGGCAGCGCCGGGCTGATCAAACTCCATGGCCTTCTTGATGGCTTGGAGCACATCCTGATCGGTGCCGCCGTGCGCGCGAATCTCTGCCTTCACGCCTTGGATGCGATGAAGGAGCGGATCGAACGGGGGTGAAACCGCACCGCCCGCCCCCGCCTTTCGAAACATCTCCCCTTCGCCGAGCAAAAGCCAATTCGCATCGACATTGAACTCTTCAAGAATGCGAACAAGCGTCTTGGCTTTGATCCGCACCTGCCCATCAAGCGACAAGTAGCCATGCAGCGTACTTTGCGCCTCGCCCACACGAGCCGCAAACGCTGCTTGGTTCCCACCTGTGCACTGATCAATCAGGGCGAGAATTCGCGTGAAGAACCCCGCCAACGGGGGCGGGCACTGCGGACTATCACCTTCGGCGCTAGCGAGATTTTCACTCACGAGCATTTCGCCCTCACCGAAGTACAGCCATTCACGCGAAACCGTCGGGAAAATCTCAAGAATCTTCGGAAGGAGGGGCCAAAGGTTCGATTGCCGCTTGAGGTTCAGATACCCGGCAAAAGTGCGTTGCGGCAGTTGCAGACGCTCTGCGAGCCGGGAATGAGACCCGGCGCACCGTTCCGCAACGACCCTAACCCTCTCGAACATTTCCATAATATACAAATCTCGCTTGCTTTAAGCCGGAATCGTTGACATCAAGCTAGAATCTAGCTTAAACGTTTAATCGATAGCTCAATCGCACCTAACAGAACAGGCGAACATGGGAGGGACCTATGCATTCACCTATTGCCGCGAACCTAACCGAACTTTCCCGACAAGAAAAGCTCAGACTGTGGATGACCCGCAATCGCTGGACTTACGCCCGTCTTGCCCGCGCGCTGGACATTACCAGCAACGCGATAGCGAAGCTGTGCAACCAGCCCACCATGCCCGTACGCCGTCATGCGCAAATCGTGGCATTGGGCGTGCCCGCAGAACTGCTGCCCCAGCCGCTGGATGTGAAGCCCGGCCCCAAGCCGCGCAGGCTCGCAGAACCCGCCATCCCCGCCGCATCCGTCGCCACCACGGCCTGACAGGGCCGTCTTCTTCGGGCTGCCGCATCGGCGCGCCCCCGTAAACGAGAGACACAAGGGGCCAATCTCATGGACGATTCACTGCTGGACATCCTGCGAGAAGACGTGAAGCGCGCCCCATCGGGCCGCTCTGCAGAACAGATCGCGGCGCTGCTGGGCAAGGGGTACTCCACCCTGCTCAACGAGCTGAACGGGGCCATCCCCGGCCACAAGTTCGGGCTCATGCAACTCATCCCGGTCATGGAAGCCACCGGCTCCACCCGCGCGCTGGACTATCTGGCCGGGGCCATGGGCGCGGTGGTCATCCGCCTGCCCCGGCCCGGTCAGGGGCACCCCACCACGGAACGCGATGCGGTGGCCGCGGTGCGCGAGTTCGGCGAGCTGATGGCCGCCGTGGGTGCCGCGTTGGACGACGGACACATCAGCCCCGACGAGCGGCGGCGCATCACCCGCGAAGGGTACGACGCCCTGCAGGCCATCATGACACTGCTCAAGCGCGTGGAGGACACCGGCAATGCCCAGCGCTGACCAACCCACCCTGCACCCGGCCGCACAGGGGCGCCCGGCCAGCCTGCTGGAGCGCACGCTGATAGCGCGCGCCATGGGCGAGGAACTGGTGCTGCGCGTGATCAACCGGCGCTGGGAACAGGTCCGGGCGCAGGGCGCAACGTTCGACATGAACCCGGCCCGGGGCACCGCGCACGTGCGGCGTCCGGGCGTGGCCACGCAGTAGCGGGGGCGGGCATGACGCAATTTTCCGATCCGTGGCTGTGGGGCCCGCTGGCGGCGTGCGCCGTGCTGGCTGTGGCCTGCCTTGCCATGGCGTGGCGGCAGCGCCGGGGGCGCTGCGCGGGGGCGGGCCGTGCGCCGCGTGACCGCCGGTGAGGTGGTGCTGACAACGCGGCACCGGGTGCCGGTAGAGGTGCGCGGGCGCAACGGCTGCCGCCCGGAACAGATATGGGGTTGGCCCGTGGTGAACGGACAGGCGCGGCAGGACCGGATGTGCGTGTTCCTTGGCGGTGAAATCACCGCGCTGGACACGGAAAACGGCTTCCGTATGGTGCTGCCGGGCACCGTGGGCTGAACGGGCACAAGGCCCGAAAGGAGAGGCACATGACGCAGAACGATCCGTACCACGTGGGCGAGCGCCTGTACCGGGCGTTCTTTCGCAAGGGCAGCGAGGGGCTGCACATCGTGGAAGGCACCGTGACCATGGCCAGCGATACGCGGTTCATGGTCAAGAGCCGCGGCAGCGAGGAAAGCCACGCCCACACGGCCCCGGCCGGATGGCATCGCAGCCGCATCGAGGCGCTGGACCACCTGCTGCGCGGGCTGGCCATCACTCGGGGCAGAGTGCAGGCCGACGAACTGGCGCTGCGGGCCAAGATCACCCACACCGAAGCCCTGCGGGCCGAAATTGCCCGCACCGACGGGGAGGCACGGCCATGAAGGGCAGCACGTACCAGACGCGGGGACGCTTCCGCACGGCGGGGGCGGACGAGGCGGAGGCGGCAGGGGTTGGCGCGCAGGTGGCGCGGGCCGGGCGAGGCGGTACGGGTGGCGCGGGCCGGGATGGCCGGGCGCGGCGCGGGGCTGAACAGCCCGAGTGCGAGGCGGCCTGCCGTCCGCACGGGTGCCCCCGCCACGCGCAGCCGCAGCCGCAGATCCGCGAGGAACAGCCCCCCACGCTGATGGACCTTGTGAAGGAGGCCGTCACGGCAGAACTGCGCACGGCGCTGGCCGAGCTGCCATCCGTGTTTCAGGCCGCCGCAGAGCTGGAGCTGCTGCGCCGCAAGGAATACCTGACCACCGAAGAGGTGGAGAAGCTGTACGGCATACCCGCCGCCACCCTGAAAACCCGCCGGACCCGGGGCGGCGGGCCATCCTACCTGCAGCATGCGCGGGGATCGTGCGTGACCTACACGCACGAGGACATCAGGCAGTACATGGAACGCGGCCGCATACGCCGCTGAGGAGCAGACATGGAGACGAAGAGACGAAAGGCGGCGGGGCTACTCGCCGCGCAGGGCCTGAGCGATAAGCTCGACGGCGCTGCGGCGCTGGTCCGGGCAAAGGTGGGCGTAGCGGCGGGTCATGTCCAGCGTGGTGTGGCCCAGCAGCTCGCCGACGACGTAGAGCGGCACCCCGCGAATGGCAAGCCAGCTCGCAAACGTGTGGCGCAGCGTGTGGAACACCACGCGGTACCGAGGATCCGTGACGCCGTCGTTCAGCCCGCTGATGCGCACGGCCCGGCGGAAGACCGTGCAGGAGCGGTCCATGACGTCGCCGGAAATCGGGCCGGGGAACAGCAGGCCTTCGAGCGGGCGGCCATCCATGCGGGGCGCAAGGATGGGGCGGGCAAGGTCCGAAATGTACGCCTGCCGCGAGCCGGTCTTGGCGTCCATCACGTGGATCACGCCGCCGGAAAGGTCGATGTGGCGCACGCGCAGGTTCAGGATCTCGCTGAGGCGCATGCCGGTGGCCAGCGACATGGCCGCCACGTCGTGCCACACCGCAGACATGCCGCGCAACGTGACGAGCAGCAGGTTTGCCTCGTCGTGCGAAAGGTAGCGCATGCGGCCGTTGTCCACCTTGGGCATGGCAACCTTGGCCGTGGGAATGGGACCGGCGTAGAGGTCCCACGCCTGCGCCTTGCGGTAGACGCGGCGCAGCGTGCCCAGGATGTGCTTCACCGTTTGCGGCGAAAGGCCGGTGGCCAGCAGGTCGCGCTTGAGGGTTTCGACGTCGAGGGCGCGGATCTCGGCCATGGGGCGCGAGGCGAAACGCGGCAGCAGGTGGCGCTCGGCAAAGTTGCGGACGTCCGCGGCGCTGCCCAGGCTGGGCAGGTGCGTGCGTTCGTAGGCCTGCCACGCCTCGCCGAAGGTGATGCCGGGGCCGCGCTCGGGCAGGGCGTCGCCGTGGCGAAGGGCCTGCAGGCGTTCGCCGCGGATCTCGGCGGCCTTGGCGGCGGAGTAGCCCTCGGAGCGCCAGCCGACCTTCTCCCACACCTTGTGCCCGCTGGTACTCTTGAACGTGATGTAGTACGAGACATCAGGCTTGCCGTTCCAGCGGCGCGTCTCGCTCTCGAGCTGGTAAACCCCAGTGAATCTGGTCTTCTCGCGGCCCATTTTCTGCTACCCTATTGCTACCCTGAGGGCGAAAAAGCTACCCTGCTGCACCGTTTCGGCGCACCTGACGTCACCGCGCTTCATAGCGCATCCATGCGGAATATCAGCAATCGCACCGCGCCGCAATCGGGCGCTTCCGCCTTCACCGGTGACACATACGGCCTTGGGAGCAGGGGGTCGCTGGTTCGAATCCAGTCGTTCCGACCAGCAAAATCAATGGCTTACGACAAAAAGTTGTAGGCCATTTTTTCATTGGGACACACGCTAGGACACACAGCGTGTGCCCTAGCGTGTGATGAGTGCCGGGCGTTTTAGCCCTGTGCCGTAGACGGATAGCAGCCAGGGCAAGATGACGCCGGATAAGGCGTTGCCGCACAGGCGTATCGGGATTGCGTAGTCTGCTTTAAAAGTTAAAGTTCGCTATTGCAGAGAGTTACATTGCTCGTGTGCGCATCTTGCGTGCAACAGAATTGCATGAGCTTGCAATCTATTGCAATCGTTGCAACAGCCTTTGTCGTATCCAAGCTGACCAATGGCGTAGCGAAAGCCAGCCTTGCACCCTCCTCCCGCCTTGCACAAAACTCCTCCGCACAGCCCGAAGGTTTGGGGCGGAGGAGTGATTTTGTTTCGGGGGCTGGCGTTTTTCTCGCGCAGCGTGGTGACGGGGCGAGGCTGCGGCCCATGACACGCCAAAATCGTGCACAGCCGCGCCGCACAAGGCGCAAAGGCCATAAGAGAGGGCCGGGAGTGTTGCTTCCGGCCCTCTTCTCTTGACGTATGGGGCATGGCTGGGCGTGCAACGTTTTGCAACGCCACCAAGATGCTCAACGTGGGCTAGGTCAGGGATGGACTGGCAGCGTCATACAACGCCCTAGATGCCAAGCACAGACGGGTTGCAGCCCCTGATGGCCGAGATGGGCAAAGACCGCCCGCGCGACACCCGTCTGGCCCTTGAATGGCTCGGGCTGCGCGGTGCTCAACTGGCGGGGTCGGCAGAGCGCATAGCCGAGACCGTCATGGACGAACTGCCGCCCTGCCCGCCTGACCAGCCTACGCCTTCGGCCCTGCTGCTCACGGCATAGCCCCCCCGAAAACACAAAGCCCGCGTCATCATCCGATGGCGCGGGCTTCTTCATTCTTCGGCCTCTGTCATCTGGTGATGCCTCCGATGGTGGCCCTGTGGCCTCCAAGACGTGCCGCGTGCCCGGAGACGGCGGCCCCTTGGTCGATGGTTCCGGCGTCGGGGTGGGTGTGCCCGGCGAGCACGTCGAGGGCGGCGCGAATCTCGTCGAGGCAAGCCAGCAGTTCAGCAAAGAGGCTCGTGCCTGAGCCTTGCCCCGCCTTGCAGCATATGGTGCCCTGCGCCGCCAGCGTGATGTTGGCGGCGTTGATGGACTTCTCGCCCTTGACCGTCTCCGTGCTGGCCCCGGCGATGTTCGCGGCCCTGTCCGCCCCCACTGAGAGCGTATCGCCCCCGCCTATGGTGATGGCCCGTGCGCCGCGCACGTCGGTCGTGCGGTCGGCCCCCACCGTCTCTTGCAGCCCTTCGCCCACGGTGAGCGTGGCCCCTGCCCCGGATGTGAGGTTGAGCGTGCCCAGTGTGCCG
>Ga0302253_1001859_pt1 | contig 11629 bp, 9 predicted proteins | sample AAG_RA_Trp_MG_FD_193537 | JGI IMG/M metagenome (GOLD analysis project Ga0302253, IMG submission 193537) | Enriched activated sludge microbial communities from anaerobic digester in WTTP, New Holstein, Wisconsin, United States - AAG_RA_Trp | ecosystem: Engineered > Bioreactor > Anaerobic >... | reverse complement strand
AAATGACCCTCCATATCCTGTTTGAATACAACAAGTTCGTCATCAGCAATAAATCCCAGGCCGAGTTGAAGGATGCCATCGATTTCGTTAAAAAATACCCCGGTTCCCGGATTGAGATCGCAGGCCACACGGATAACCGGGGCACACAGAAGTATAACCAGACGCTCTCGGAAAAGCGAGCGGAGGCGGTACGGGAATATCTGATCAAAGAAGGGGGCGTCGATCCGGACAAGATAACCGCCGTCGGCCACCGGGATCTCTATCCGATCGCTCCGAACCAGAAACCGGACGGCAAGGACAATCCGGAAGGCCGGGCGCAGAACCGGCGGGTGGAGATCAATATCCTGTCGGACTGATCGTGGATCACTGTCCATGGAAAATTGTTGAATTGCTTTCAAAACAAGAACAAGGCAAAAAATGAGGGCGGTTCGTTTTCCTTGGAAAAACAAACCCGCCCCTTTTTATTTCGCTTCCCGATTTTACTCCGGATTTTTTCGCGTTACCTCTTGATTCTCCCGGCGAAATATCATGTTCCGGACATGTCGCTTTCGATGTCTTTTTTCTTTCCCAACCGGTACGCATCGATCACACCGAAAATCCAGCAAAATATCAGAAAGAAAAACAGAAAGTTCAAGAGCCGACTTGCCTGATCGGTGGCAACCTGATGGGCTGTACGGTTAATGGTTTCCGGATCGAGCTTGCCGCCGGCAGCCTGAATTTTCTCCAGGACCACCATGGCCTGCCTGACGGCCAGTGTTACGAACATGGCCAATCCGGATAAAACAACAAAGACCAGGAAAGCGCCTTTCCGGTTATGTTTCAGAACAATCTGCCCCAGGCCGGGGAAAACCAGGCCGGACAGAAGTGCTCCTTTCAACGCATTTTTCATGACGAACCGCCTTCCCTTTATTTGCAACCCATCAGATTCACGGAGATCCCAACAGGTTAACTTCGCAGGGCATCAAATCAACGGACGATAATCATTATTTATATAGGGTCTGCTCCAGCGCGCTGACATCCTTCTTGAGCCGGTCAAGCGCGGTCTGAATATTCATGGCCGCCAGGGCATTGGCCAGACTGTCCGCCTGCTTCTCTGAGGCCACACTCAGCATGCAGTTCCAGCGCAGTCGATCCAGACAGGCCTGAACCCCTTCATTCGGCTGACAAAGGGTCTGCAATTGCTGCAGCGTATAGTCCTGGGTGGAGCAATCGGCGTATTTCTTATCCGCCCGGGCCAGCACGTCATCAACTTCTTTCTTCACCGTGGCTGCGTCACGGGCCAGGGCGTCATTGGCCAGCTTGACCCGCGTCTGCCAGGAGAGAAGCAACTGGGGTTTCGCGCTGGACATTTTCCGGGCATTGTTCAGATCGTTCACGGTGAAGGAAAATTTCTTTACCACAGGCGAAACCGAAGTCGGATTCGCGGCAAAAACCGGCAGGAACCCCAGGATGAAAATCACCAGGACGGCAAGTAATACAACCAATAACGATTTACGTTTTTTCATGAAATATCTCCTTTTCTCCTGTTTTTGGATTGGGTGACTGTGTCACACTGCCTGAGACCTGGGCCGAAGGCTCTCTTCCGCTCAACATATTGTGATGATGAGATTATTTGCTTCCCTCAGCATGATCTCAAACATAAATTCGGGATTACGACACAGTCTCTTGGTGCTCACAATCTTGAGCACGCGCATTATATAAGATATTGTTGTGAAAGGTGAGCGATTTTGTATGCGATCCTAAAAAACTTAGAGAAATGCGGTCTGTCGCTTCAGCGGAATCTCGATTTGATTTTAGACGCCATGGAAACTATGGTCAAGAGGCATGGGGCAGAAGAAATCAGCAAACAGGCTACCCGCCTCCACATAATGCCAATTGGCCCAGTATAGACATTTTTCCGCCATCCTTGAGTGTGCGTTGCAGATCCTCGGGTCTCAGGTAGGAAATACCGTCTAGGTGGATATAGGAACGGGAAATAAGACCTTCGCCATCCATAAAACGATCATAGAGGCTTCTTCCTTCGCCGTCACGAACCACTTTAAGCAAGTCGGCAATCGTGTCGCCTTCAAATTGAAAAACCTCCTCGTATTTTTTATCGTCCCAGCCAATGTCTCTTCTCAGACTCTTACTTAATATTTGTAGGGTCACTTCCATGTCACTGCCACGCTTCTGGTCGTCCGTCATTTTTCCTTTGCCTTCGCATATTCTAAGAAAGTCCGAACGTTTCGACTTTTATCTCGCCTGCAGTAGGGGAGCACATGGCCTGTCGGCTGGTGGGAGGGTGCCCGCCAGGCCATGTGCTCTTTTAAAGAGATAAAGAAACGCTTAGTCTGTTACTCTCAATTAAATCCATTTCTGAATCAATCGACATTGACAATGGGTGTAGAAACACCCGCCCTGACAAAACATAACTGGAACAAAAGCGCGCCCAGTAAAGTCAGCATTCCAGCAATACTCAATGTCAAACCGGAACATGCGGCGGGACTGCCCGTCAGGTAACAATAGCCGGTTACACAAATCGGAACCAGTAGTCCGGCAACAATCGCCCCCGCCCAGAACATCATGGCCAGTTTGCCATGCAGAAGTATCCTGACCGCCTCATCCGCGGATTTTGAGATGTGCCTCATGACACTCATGAAGGTATAGACCATCAAAGCCGATGCCGCCAGACTGATGAGAAACTGCCAGGCAAGCATATAAAAATCGGCTTGCGTCTGGGTAAGCGCAAGCAAGACAATTAAAAGGGCATAACCCATGGCCACGGAGTGGCAAATAAACATCACCGGAACAATCGAGGAATGCCAGAAATCGATATTGCGGGCCTCGGTAAACACAAAACCGATATAGGCCATAATGACGAACGCCGCAATGCCCGCCAATACCGACACAATCATAGATAACGCTGCGTTGTCGAACCGAACCAAACCTAAACGAAGGGCGATATCCAGCAATCCCAGAACGGCAAACAGGAAAATGCCGTATGAGCCCCGGCTGATCCAAGATGTCCTTGGCTGGCTCAACACCCGGATCGATCGGAAGGGTTTGGATGAAGCGAGCAGATGTGCAATATTCTTTAATACCATGACCAGCAAATACCCCACGATCATACCCCCTGTATATCCGAATAGCTGGGAAAGGATATAAAGCCCCGTCCCCACGCCTCCGAAATAAATGGCGAGCACTTCAACCAATTTCCAGTCCGTTTGCGTCCTGTAATGGATTTCGCAAGTTTCAGGAATATGGCGGTCGTAAACCGGCATGGATTCCATTCTTTTGGTTGCCTCATTTGATATCATGTCTCGCCTCCTTATGGTAAATAATAAACTGACGGATTCGTACCCAGTTCGGCTCGCAACTGATATCCTCCCCGGTCCAGGATGAGTTTGGATACTTCGCTGTCGGGATCGTTCAAGTCACCGAATTTCAGGGCATCAGTCGGACAGGTTTTTACACAGGCCGGCTTCTCGCCCACTTCAACCAAGTCGATACAAAAGTCACATTTCGCGGCAGTGCCTTCCCTGGACTGGTTATTCCAGTATTTCTCGATCGGCGTAAATCCCTGCGGATAATACGGTTCGACCTTTTCGATGAACTCTATCGCATCATACGGGCAGGCCATCCGGCAGATCCTCGCGCCGTAACATTTGTTGGTATCGAACAGCACAACCCCGTCCGCCCGCTTATAAAATGCTCCGGAAGGACATTGCGCAACACAGGGTGGATCCGCGCAATGCATGCAACTCATTGTTATGTAAGTCCTCTTCACGTTTGGATATTTACCGGTCTGCTTTTCAAGAACTCTACGGAAAAAAATTCCCGGAGGCGTTCCGTTTTTCATTTTGCACGCCACGCTGCACGTCTGGCAGCCGATACACCGCTTCAGGTCAACGGTCATTCCCCATTTAATCACTGTACACCTCCTCCTATGCCTTGTATATTTTACATCTGATGGCCCCATCCAGGGAACTGTTCATCTTATCGATCTTATCCAGGGCCTGCCCGAAAAGCGAGTTCCAGTGGGGACCCAATTTTCTCCCGACCGGCTCCCCAACGGTCAAACGACCGCCGAGACCCGTCATGCCGACGCATTCCGGATGAATGCCCTCGTTTACATGGACCTTGCCCTTCACACGATAGCCGTAATCCGATTCGATCCAGATCTCTTCCCCGTCACGCAGGCCCTTCTTTTTGGCCAAGTCCGGATGGATCATCACCGCGTAAATCCAGGGATAGCTATGTCCGGCTTCAACGAGAATCGGATTCATCATCGTATGGGAAAAAGTATGGCCGGCTACCTTATAATTGACGACGTGGAGGTCATAATCACCGATCGGTTCGAAGGACGGCCCCGGTGACCAGTCCAGCAACGGTTTGTAATCGTCCGTATCCCATTCCTTTTCGAGCCCCATTTCCGTGACCACGCGTTTGACTTCCTGCCCCGCATCGATCCAGTACTCCATATAAAGGTTGTAGCGGCCGGGCACAAACGGCCCAGGGTACGCCTCGTCAATAGACTTTTTCTCCTTGAAGACCTGAGTGCCGTTCTTTTCGTAATAGTCGATTCCCACACCAAAACGATCCTTCATGAACACATCGTTCAGCTCCAGATAGGTGTATTTCTTTTGGGGGTCCATGGCGTTCTCCGGTTTCAGGGTCCACAAAATATTGGCCCAGTTGATGAAGTCCGGCATGACGCCAAGGCGATCGTAGATATCCAGCATGATCTCCAGCCAGTGCTTCACACCCGGAGGCGGCTCGACCATGGGGCGCCGGAAAAACCAGTACCAATCCGCCTGTCCCACCGTTTCGAATTTCTGGACCGGGTTGGCCATGGGATCGTACCGCTCCGTCCAGTGGGCGTTCGGCAGGACCAGATCACACATCTCGATGTTTTCGTTCATCTCGGTGGCAAAACCCAGAATGAACTTGATTTTTTTCATCGCCTCTCCCATCACTGCGGGGCTGATATAACCGGCCATCATATTGCAGTGCGTGGTGATCAGGAATTCGATGTCGTAATCGAACCCGAATTTCTTCGGATCGGCCAGTACAAGAGGCAAGAAATTGTCGCTGAAGGAATTGCACGGCGTCAGGTCGAAGAGGTTATACGTCATGGGCTTGTTGACCGGACGAGCCGGATAGGAATCGAAGGCACCGAAGTGCAGGTAGGTGCTGTTCGGAGAGAGGTTGATTCCATCGGCGTCGGCCGTTACGCCCCAGCGCTTCTTGTAACTTGTGGAAATTCCCAGAACCCCGCCGGGAACGTTGACGCCCCCGATGAGTACGTTGAGCATCTCGATAGCAAAAATGGTATGCATGGAGTGGCGATGGTTTGCGGTGCCCTTGCCGGTAAGAAGTGTCGCCGGACGATAGGGCAGTTCCACCCCATCCAGGACGATCGTGCTGCCGATCTGCGCCGCTTCCCCGTACTCCTTCACAATTCGACGGATCGTCTCCACCGGAATCGTCGTCACCTGAGATGCCTTCTCGACCGTGTATTTCTTGACATGGTTGCTCAGCAGTTCGAAGGAAGGATGGCATTTAATGCCGTTCACCTCGTATTCGCCGGCGAGGGAAAGATTGGCCGATCCCTCGTCGAAAGGCAGCGCCTTGTTCTTATCCAGATCCCAGACCATGGGCTTTTTCGTTTCCTTGTCGCGTACGTAATGCTGGTCGGGTCCGATCAGGTAGGGACCGTTCGTCTTTGTTTTGATGAAGGGCTTGTCGATGAGACCGTATTCATTGATGAGCAGGTTCATGAAACACAGGCCGAGCATCCCGTCCGTTCCCGGTTTGATGGGAATCCACTCGTCCGCCCGTGAGGCAGCGGGTGTACAGACCGGGTCGATGACGACCATCTTGCATCCTCTCATCCTGGCATCCGCCAGTTTTTTTGCCGAGGAAACGGGAAGGGCGTCAATGATATGGCCGGATTGCGTCCCCCAAAGGAGCAGGTAATTACATTTCTCGTAGTCGGCCTCCCGAAAAAAACTCAAGTGATACTGGTAACAGGCATTGTGATACCAGCCGCACCAAGTCGCCCCGCCGAAGTAGAATTGCGCGCCAAAGCCCAGCATCAGAGGACCGGCAAAATTCGCGGCCGGGTAGTCGAACATGTTGATACATAGTTTCAGGGGGTTTTCTTCCCGGATCTTCTTCAATCGCGGGATGATCATGTCATAGGCCTCGTCCCAGGAAATTTCCTTCCACTTCGGATCGATACCGACGCCCTTTTCGGGATTCGTCCGCACCATCGGCTTCCGAACCCAGTTGGGGTTAGCCCGGAACATAGGAGAGGATTGGCATTTGAGACAGATTTTCCCGTATGCCGGCGGACAATCGGGATCCCCTTCCACCCGGATCAGGACGTTGTCCTTGACATAGCCAATGATTCCGGTGTCGTTCGCCTGACAGTTGTAACACACCGATTTTACTTTTTTCACACCACTTTGATCAGCCAATTTCGTATCTCCTTTCTTTGTCTGGATTCCCAGTTGTGTTGGAATTTTTACGTTTTTCTGATGACGTCAACGAACAGTCTCGACTGTCGTTGAAATTGAATCCTGTAATCATTTTGCGTGATTATTACGGCAATTCAGGCGGAAAACCAGACTTGATAATTCGGTAAAAAATGAGTAGGGAAACTACCCATTGTCCATGGAAGACAGGTAAGTTCTGAGGTTGGTACCATGGCTGCGGATACCGAGTTTCTTACGCATGTTCCGGCGATGGGTTTCAATCGTGCGCGGTGATAGACCGAGAATTTCCGAAACTTCCTTGCTTGACTTTCCCTGCTTGACCAGGTTGGCAATCTGAATTTCCGAAGGGGTCAGTTCCGAATATTGGTTGGATAAATGACTGGGGAAAGAGGAAATGACATCCTTCAAATTTGTTGTGATAACGTTCAAATATGATGCCTGCAGAGCATTTAACCCGGTTTTTTTCAGTTTGTCGAGATAGGGAAAGACCAGGTCCTTGATATTAAACAGGACGTCTTCTTCGAGGGCTTTTTTATCCGTTTCAACTCGTTTCAGCAGTACCCGGAGCGCAACGTTCGTTTCCTCGATGTTTTGCGACTGTTCGGCCAGTTGTTTTTCCCTTTCGCTCAACTCAGCCAAGGCCCTGTTACGCTTGCTGATGTCGCTGAAGAAATAAAAGTAGAATTTTTCGTTATTGATTTCGAGAAAATTCTGGCTGATTTCGATATCGATCAGTTCACCGTTTTTTTTACGGCACGTCCTTTCAAACCGTTCATTAAAGCGTGAACGGTTGGACTTGCGGTCCCCTCTGCGAGCATCCGCCATAATACAGCCATCGATATCTCTCAGATTCATCTCCAGCAAATCCTGGAGTTCATAGCCGGTAATTCTTGCTGCCGCCAGATTGGCTTCCTTGATATGTCCTTTCATATCGGCAATGAAGAATCCGTTCAATGCCGTCTGGAGAATAAGCTGATTCCTCAGAATTTCATCCTCCAGTGCTTTCAAAGCCTGTTTTTCTTTGGTGATATCCACCGTACAGACCACAACTTTTTCCCTTCTTCCCCCGGGCTTGGGCAGGTAAATGATCTTCACCAGGATATGAATTCTTCGCCCGTCAAGAGTCTGATTGATATTTTCACCTTCGAAGGTTTCCTTCCCTTCAGCGAAATCTGCCAGTTCTTCCCGAAAAACGGACAGGGACTCCGGCACCAGTGTTTTACCAAGGGAACCGATCAATTCATCCCGGGTTTGGGCACCGTAGAGCGAAAGGGTCGCGTCATTGAGTCTCACGATTTTGATCAACTGCTGCGCTTGATCCAGAAATTCCGGATGTTCGTCGAAATATCGTCGAAAATCACGCACCCCCCGGCTTCGGATTTCGTCAAATGCCGCTTCCAGTGCCGTGACATCCTCTTCACGGATTGAAACCGGCGCATAATCGAAGATCTTGCGATACTGCTCCTCGCTTGTTTTCAGTGCTGCCTCCGTCAGCCGCAAGCCGGCCAACTGCTCTTCCAGACTTTTAATATGAGATTTTAATAATTCTTCGCGCTGGGTAAACATATCTAGGACCTAATTGGGGTAATGTAAAAAAATGCCCACTTATTTTATATTCTACATCACGATTTGTTTTTTACAAATCAGTAATTTACATCCTTGGCAAGATGATTGTTTTGACGCATTAAAAAGGGTAAAGGATCCCGGGACATGCCCGGCACCCTTCGCCCTTTTTTGATTCTTGTTCCTCAATCATCACCCCTACTCGGCTTGATCCGGCGGCGGCGTTCCCGGCGGCATGGGAAGCGTCAACGGCCACCTGAGCCAAAAGACATTATGTACAATAAGTCCGGCCAGGAGAACGCAGAGGCTGTAATAAAGCGTAAAAATGTTAATGTCTGTGGGCAGCTTCATGGCCGCAGCCTGCTCCGCGATCGGTCCCAGAACGACCCTTGTAAATATCAACCAGATCCCTGCCAAAACCACCTGCAGTATAAAGGCCGTGACCGCTCTTTTGGCGCCGGTAAATTTTGTTACCCCCCAGAATTGTAAATGCCATGAATGGACATAGGAGGCAAAGATCAGAGATGCCGCCAGGGCAAAGGCGGAGAATGTGGGGCTCATGCCCAGCGACAGCGTGCCCGTCCATGTGATACAGCCTAGAATCAGGCTGACGATCGTCTGAGCGATCGCCGCTCCGGGATGTCCCAGCTTGCCGAAAGGGGTTCCCTGGGTCGTCAAAACGGGATTTAAGAACGTGAACCAGACAATGAACCACATCAACAAACCGGAAAGCCAGTTGACATTAACCGGGCCTTGCGGATCGAAGGGAGAATTTTCAAAAGGCGTTCCCCCAAGATTGGTCAATTTCCAGACCAGCAGAGAAACCAGCAGAATGACGCCGAAGCCCAGGACCATGGTTGCCCAGGGATGCATTTTCCCTTTGAAAGGCCAGCAATTCCAGTTAATTCCGTAAAGCAGCGTCACGGTGAAGACGATCGTTCCAAACCAGATAAAAAGCGGGCTTAAGGGCCATTGGGGGTAGATGTTGATCATGAAATACACGATTGCCATGATCAGGACCACCCAGATAACGGTCATCCCTATTCCCGGTATCAAGCGCGACTGATCCGGTGTCCACTTTCCACCCGGAGGCGCCAGGGGCCAGTTGTCACCTAAAACGGCGAGATGCACGAGTGTGATGAGCATGGCCAGGCAGGCCGGTATAATTTTGAAGACAATGAAATCAGGTGGTATGGCGTACACACAGGCAAACAAGCCCAATATCACGAAAACAGCAAACTGAATCAGACCACCCACTCTTCCTTGGGGACCGATGCCGATTTTTCCTCCGGGATCATTCGCTGCCATATGATCTACTCCCTTCTGTCAATAAGATTGCTTTTTGTGGCGATTATCCAACTCATGCATGCAGGATGCAGGACAACCCTTTAATGCGTAAACCATGAAAACCAGTATCGTGATGGGAGACCTCCCGAATGACAAAAAAACCGGATTAGAATAATAAAAGGGAGGGGATGAATCACCTCCCCTCCCCCCTTTGGACCACGTCAAGATGTCTGAGGTCCCATTCGTCGTTGATTAGAAAGGCAGGATAATTCTCGCCACGACCTTCTGGCCCTCGGGGTTGTTTTTAATCTTGTCTTCCCAATAGGCCCTCAGGCTGAATACGCAACCGCCCTTTGACACGTACCAGATCGCGGGACCGATGGCGAATTTCCGCATCTCCGAATCCTTGATATCATCCCCCTCGAATTCATCTTCGTTGAACTGGATGCCGTAGTATCCGGCGAGGCCCACCTGCAGTCTGGGGCTGATGAAGTCGACTGTTTTCATAATATCGTAGTTGAAGTGGTACAGCATGCCGCCCTTCATCTCGCCTTCCACACCATCAAGAACGTAATCATCATTCTTGAAATTGTAAGTAAAATGCTGACGGGTCCCGATATTGATGCCATATGGCAACTGGAGCGTCAGGGCCAAGAAGGGCTCCAGGGTCCAGGCGTTGTAGCCGGGGTTCAGAGCTTTCTTTTTGTCATAGCTGCCAATCGGGGCGTAGATGTCGAAGTCGAAGAACCAGTGCAGGCGGCTGTTGGGGCCGAACGGGACAACACCGCCGATATAGGGCCCGAAGCACAGATCGGCGAGCACATCGTTGTTCTCAAAGTCGCTGATGCTGAAGGGGCCTCCGGGGGTATCAAAATATCCGTCCGCAGAGTAGTTGATGATCGGAAGCAAAGCCTGCCAGCCCCAGGTAAGACCGGCGATTTTTGACTTGGCAACATAGATCAGCTGAGGGGTATAGACCAGCACGTCTATATCGTAGTCCCTTTTATTTTATCGCCGTCGCCGTCCATCAGTTTGTTTGCCGTATAATAAACCATATAATTACTCAGATAGAGTCCCGGCGGCGGAATCGGAGCGTCCATTACAGTCGTGTTCCCCCAGTTCAAGCTGGGATTCTGCCGGTCCGCCGAGGCGACATTCGCGCTCAGAATCAGCGCCATGACAATCCCGACCATCATGAATAACATCTGAAGCCGCGACTTTCGCAGCACTCCTCTTCCGCGCTTTCTCTTGATTAAGATCATAGCCCTTCCTCCTTGTCATAAATTTTCTCGCATGATGCGACTAAACCGATAAGACGACAAGACTGTTTCGTTTGGTAAGGATTGTGTATGTCTCATACCGATTAACAGGAACCCGTGATCGGCAAATTATGCTTGGCTTGCCGTTTAGACGAGGCAACCCCTCCACCTCCTGAAATCCATTGCACTCACGGTCATTTGATGAGATTAAAAGTAATCGGCATACATAAATGATTCAATACCATCCTGGAAGGAGAGGTCGGACATGAAGGCTTCGGATTTGTTTGTCAGGCAGTTGGAAGAAGAAGGAGTACGTTACATCTTCGGTCTGCCGGGAGAGGAAAACCTGGACCTGATAGAATCGCTGCGCCGCTCTTCCATTCAACTCATCATCACGCGTCACGAACAGGCCGCGGCCTTCATGGCGGCAACCTACGGGCGACTCACGGGCCGGGCAGGGGTGTGCCTGTCGACCCTCGGACCGGGAGCAACCAATCTGGTCACAGGAATCGCCCACAGTCAATTAATCGGGGCGCCCCTGGTTGCCGTTTCGGGACAGAAGGCATTACGTCACAACCGGCAGGGGAAATTTCAGCGCATCGATGTCGTCTCTCTCATGAAACCGATTACCAAGGGCGCCATCGCCATTGCCGACAGCGACATGATTCCCACCGTCATTCGGGACGCATTTAAAACGGCGGAGCGGGAACGGCCGGGGGCCTTTCATATCGAACTGCCGGAAGACGTCGCCTCCGAACAGGCCGGCGCCCCTATCCAGAGACGCCATGAGATACGCCGTCCTTCGCCGGATGCATTAATCCTGGATCGGGCGGCTGACATGATCCGGCAGGCCCGAACACCTCTGATTTTCATTGCCGGCGGCGCAAACCGCCTGCTGATTTCCCAGGCCCTGGATGACTTTACGAATGCCACAGGTATTTATGTCGTCCACACCCAGATGGGGAAAGGCATCATTCCCGATGATTGCGCGACCAGCCTCTTCGCCACGGGCATTCATATGCACGATTATGTTCATTGCGG
>Ga0302253_1001858_pt1 | contig 11634 bp, 9 predicted proteins | sample AAG_RA_Trp_MG_FD_193537 | JGI IMG/M metagenome (GOLD analysis project Ga0302253, IMG submission 193537) | Enriched activated sludge microbial communities from anaerobic digester in WTTP, New Holstein, Wisconsin, United States - AAG_RA_Trp | ecosystem: Engineered > Bioreactor > Anaerobic >... | reverse complement strand
GGAGGACCGTCATCGGCGTTTTCCACGACCTCAACCTCGCCCTGCAGTACTGCGACCGGCTCCTGATAATCCAGGGCGGGCATATTGTTGCCGACGGGGCACCGGGGGATGTCCTGACACCGGAAAAAGTGCGGGAAGTCTACGGGGCCGAAGTGGTCGCCACCTCGCACCCGGCAACAGGCCGGACCATCCTCGTACCGCTCGATACCCGGAATAACGGTGACGGTTCTTTGGAGAAACAGAAGGTGCTTGTCATCTCCGGCGGGGGGAGCGGGGGCGATCTCCTCCGGTTCCTCTGCCAGAATGGGTACACCGTCTCGGCTGGCATCCTCGCAACCACCGACTCGGACTATGCCGTGGCAAAGGCGCTCGCGATCCCTTGTATCCCCGTCCTCCCCTTCTCGCAGATCCCGGCGCATGCGCTGGAAAAACTCCGGCGGCTGGCGGCACAGGCCGACCGCATCGTCCTGTCTGTGCATCCTGTCGGTACCGGCAATTACCCGGTCCTTGAAATTATCCGGAGCATAGAACCCGGGCGCCTCGTCATCCACCTTCCGGATGGCAGGGAGTTCTCGTCGTACGACTTTACCCGGGGAAAGGCTGCCACCGCCTATGCTGCACTCTGTAGTGCCGGGGTATCCTGCACCGGGACCTGTGACGGGATCCTTACAATCCTGGAAGGGAATCCCGGCAACCCTCTGGAATCTTCGGGGAATTCATCATGACACGCTCGTTCTTTCTCTCAACATTCTGCTGTATGGACCGGCCGCTGGATGCAGCGCTTGGAACTCTCGCCCCCCGCACGGGCCATGTCGAGATCGTAGCAGACGGGCCCCACGATATACTCGCGGATCCCGGGCCATGCAGCCAGTATGACTGCTCATATTCCGTCCATGCGCCGACAAGTGAGATCAACATAGCCTCGGTCAATGAACGTATGCGCCAGTCCTCGGTTGCCGTTCTCGGCGACGTGATGACAGCTTGTGCTGCTATCGGCGCACGGCACCTTGTTGTCCACCCGGGGTATGCCGCGTACGAGCAGGTCCGTGAACGGTCGTTTGCCGCCCTGCTTCGCTCGCTTGACGATCTCTCCCGGCTCCAGGAAGAGCATGGGGTCCGCGCCTGTGTCGAGAACATGGGCTCGTGGGAATGCTGCCATTTCCGGACTCCCGCTCTCCTCCCCGAACTGGATACCCGCGGCCTTGGGTTTGTCCTCGATTGCGGCCATGCCCGGCTGAACGGGAACCTCGACGCGTTCCTTGATACCGGGCAGTGCTGCCATGTCCACCTTCACGACAATGGCGGAACGAACGATGACCATGATGCCTGTGGCAGCGGCACCATCGACTTTCCCTGCCTTCTCGATTCGGTCCCTTCGCATGCAACCCTTGTTGTTGAGACCCGCGAACTGGCTGCCGCAGATCGCAGCCTCACGTACCTTTCCTCCTGGAAAAACGGAGCCCTGTCATGATGCCACGAACCTCGCCCATCCAAAACCCGCTGGCCGCCCTGCTCGCTGCCGTGCTGCTCATTTCCTGCTGTGTCCTGCCGGTATCCGCTGTCACGGTGACCGACGATGCCGGGACCACCGTCACGCTCAATGCAGCGCCCGGGCGCATCGTCTCGCTTGCCCCGTCCAACACCGAGATCCTTGCAGCCCTCGGCCTGACCGGCCGGCTCGTGGGGATAACGGATGTCTGCAACTATCCCCCCGAAGTGAACACCGTTCCCCGTATCGGGGGATATTCCGCAATCAGCACCGAGAAAGTCTCGGCAGCCCGGCCCGACCTGGTCATCGCCTCGGATATCACTCCGGCAGAAACAATAGACCGGCTCCGGGCACTCGGCCTGAACGTGGTGGTTGTTGCGCCCCGGAACATCGATGACATGATCCGGGATATCCGGATGGTCGGGGCCCTGACCGGGACGGATGCGGAGGCTGAGCAGCTGGCTGCAAATCTCTCGTCGCGCCTTGCAAACGTGGGGCCGGTGCAGCCGGCAGGCACCCGCCCGACCATTGCGCACGTGGTATGGAACAACCCGCTGTACGTAAGCGGGAACGATACCCTCCAGAACGATGTGATCGAACATGCAGGAGGAACGAATGCCTTTGCCCGGGTGAGCGGGTGGGGCACGGTCTCCCTTGAGGAGTTCCTGATGACGAACCCGGATATCATCATCGTCAATGGTGGTGGCGGCATGGACAACGAGACCCGGGACGTTATCCTCGAGGATTTCATGACACGCCCTCAATATGCCTCGCTCACTGCCGTGAAGAACCACCACGTCTATGCCGTGAAGACGGATACCATCAGCCGTGCAGGACCACGGATCGTCGATGCAACCGAACAGGTGGCAGCCGATGTGCGGGAGGTGACGCAAACCGGGACTGGCGGACCGACAGGAGTGGCCCCGACCGCCAGAACGCCGGGGTTCTGTGCAGCAGGGACGGTTCTTTTCATCGCCGCGCTCGTGTGCCTGATGCAGCGGAGACAGTAACATGGATACAGGATCCGGAGATTCCGATAAGGGCTGTTTCATGAGATCCATTCCCCGGGTCGTCATTGCCGGAACGGAGAGTGGCTGTGGTAAGACCTCCGTGGCGAGCGGGCTGATGGCAGCATTCAGGGAGCGGGGCCTCACCGTACAGCCGTTCAAGACCGGCCCGGACTTCATCGATCCCACCCATCATACCCGGATCTGCGGCAGGACCTCGCGGAACCTCGACCCGTTCATGATGGGGGAAGAGGGTGTCCTTCGAACCTTTGTTTACGCCTCTGCGGGTGCGGATATCGCGGTTGTCGAGGGGGCGATGGGCCTCTTCGACGGGATCGATGGTTCTGACTTCAGCAGTACGGCCCACGTGGCACGGATTCTTAAGGCCCCGGTCGTGCTGGTGATCAGCGCCGCAGCCTCAGCCCGGAGCGTCCACGCCGTTGTCCGGGGGTTCCGCGACTTCGATCCCCGGGTCAGGATTGCCGGGGTCATCTTCAACCGGCTCGCCACAACAAAGCACCGCGATATGATCGCGGCAGAAGAGTTCGTCCCTGCCCTGGGCTATATCCCCCGGCAGCAGGGGCCCGGGGTACAGAGCCGCCATCTCGGTCTTGTCATGGCCCACGAATCGGACGGGATGCAGTCGTACGGCCAGGTTGTGCGGGAATCGTGCGATCTTGATGCAATCCTTGCGGTTGCCCGCAGTGCTCTGCCGCTTGCAGGTCCGGGCTTTGCCATGGCCAAAAAAGCCGAGAACCGGGCTGTTATCGGAGTCGCCCGCGACAATGCGTTCTGCTTTTACTACCAGGACAATCTCGACCGGCTCGCTCGTGCCGGTGCGGAGCTACGTTTCTTCTCACCCATGGACGATGCGTTACCGGAGATGGATGCTCTCTATCTCGGTGGGGGATATCCGGAGTTGTATACCGGAGAACTCGAAGCATCCCCCTGCCGGAACACCATCCGCGATCTTGCAGAACAGGGAATGCCCATCTATGGCGAGTGCGGCGGCCTGATGTATCTGGGCAGGGCCATCAGCACCGATCGTGAGTATCAGATGGTAGGCATTCTTCCGGCCTGCACGGAAATGACATCGCGGATCCAGGCACTGGGCTATGTGAAAGGGACCTTTTCCGGTCCTGCCGTGTTCTGGGCCGGTGGCTCCCAGGTCCTCGGCCACGAGTTCCATTTCTCCCGAACGGAATGCGACCCGGATGCCCGGTTCGCCCTGCGGCTCGGGCAGGGGACCGGAATTCATGACGGGAACGACGGGCTGACCGAACAGAACACGGTCGGGACGTACACTCATACCTATTTCAGCGACACCTTCTGCGAACAGTTCGTTACGGCAGCCGAAGCGTTCCGGAGGAACCGGTAATGGGCACAGGCCGGACCGACCTGCCGGAACCGGTGATTGCCGTGCTTCCGGGCAACGAACAGGTTGAAAAACACGGGGCAACACTTGTGGTCAGGTTCACGGGGCCGCGGAAGGTTCTTTCCACGTCATGGCTGAACGGCGGTTACCGAACGGATCTCCGCGCGGTCTTCAATCACCAGATCCCGGTTGAGGCATGCGAGTCCTGCCATAATGGCGGGAGTGTAAGGGACTACCTGAAAGGTGTTGCCCGCGGCCTCGGGTTCGACGCGGGTTTTGTCACCGGCCTGGTCACCCGGGCGGAGATGCGAAATACCGCAATCAGAACAGAACAGTTCCGTGACCTTACGGTCACTGCTATCGTGACAGCCGGCATCGACAAGAATGGCGGCCGGGCCGGTGACCCTGCATCGTATTACGAGGACGGGGATTCTTTCGAGCCGATCGGGGGAACCATCAACACCATCCTCGTCATTGTTGCTGACCTTCCGGAGTATGTGATGGCCCGGGTCCTGATGACAGCATCGGAGGCAAAAGCTGCGGCCCTCCAGCAGCTGATGGCCCGGAGCCTGTACTCCTGTGGGATCGCCACCGGCTCCGGTACCGACATGATCGCCATCGTATCCGATCCCGGCTCCCGGCTCCGGCTCACGGACGCCGGGAAGCATGCAAAACTCGGCGAACTGATCGGCAGGACCGTGATCCGGGCAACAACAAAAGCACTGGAGATGGAGACCGGGCTCTCGGCAGAATCTCAGCGGGACGTGCTGGTGAGGCTGTCCCGGTTCGGGGTGACGGAAGAGGATCTATGGATCGCCTCTTCCACGTCTTCCGGAACGCCGGGCAATGGGGAAGACCGGAAACGGTTCCTTCGCACCCTGCGTTCCCGGGCAACAGAACCGGTATTTCTTGCCCGGGTGACTTCTGCACTCCATATCGTGGATGAGGAAACATGGGGGCTCATTCCAAGGAAGGATGCCTGCCGGGCGATCCGGTCTTTTTCCGGAAGCGGAACTATGCCAGAATGTCCCTGCAATAGCAGCGACGATGACCCGCTTACCCTTGTCTGTCACATGGTTGCCATTGAAGTGAAACAGGTTGCCGGAAATCCCCCTGTCCGCTGATATTTTGGAGAAGGGGGGGACCCCCCCTCCCAATGTCCCGGCCCGGAACCGGCGCCAGGGTCCCCCCCTCCCAATCAGGGATCCCTACCCACCCCCCATGGCATGGGAGGGGTAGCTACCACTCCTCTTTTTTGGTTTCCGGTCCGGCCCAAAAATAACGCTCCGCCGGTGAGTTCAGGTGAACAGCCTTTGCTGCCAGTGCAATAACGGACCCCTACCTGCCCCTCCCTTAGGTGCAGGGGTGGGTAGGGGTCGTGTGCTGCGGGTTTGAAAATGGCAGGGAGGGGGGTGGGTCGTACTGAAGGAGGGGTGGGTAGGGGTATCCCTGTTTTGCCGGATCAGACCCCCCATGCAGACTTTTTCCCTGGATTTGCTCCGCTCGCCGGATAATGCATGAACGGCCGTCTCTGACTGGTAGACGAATGCGTTAGAAACTCTATATGTCCCGGCATCAAGTATCTCGTGTCGCAATGCCCGGTGCACAAGACTTTTCATCCGAACCCCCGGCTGAATGTGTACTGCGTTGTGACCGTACAATGGGGTTACGGGGGTGGAATTAGTTCGTCACGGCTCCCGGCCTGCATTGTTCTTTTTGTTCGGACCGATCATACATCGCTGCCATTTACGGAAAAGAACCATTGCGAAAGTCGATGCCTTGATGAGGCTCTGCGATTCCCCTGAATAGCGGCTGAGGAGGAGGGCAGGGGTGAAGGGGCAGTTTGCGGCGGTGGTGGGAAAAGAGATCGCCCGGACCTGAACCCTTCAGCCCCGCTTCACCGTCTCCATAAACGCATCATCCATCTCGAATCGTTCATCAACCGCTGAGAGCAGCTCGTCATGGATTGCCTTCCGTGAATAGTACAATTTAGTGATCACGCCGGCATCTTTCGCGGCTTCAATGGCCGGGACAAAGTCGCTGTCTCCTGTTACAATCACGGCATGATCAATCTGTCCAGCCCAGCTCAGGCGGACAAGCTCGACTGCAAGAAGGATATCCACGCGTTTCTGTTCGAACGTGCCGTTCTTGTTCTTCCTCAGTTTTCCGTACCGCATCTGGAACCGGGGAAGGGCTTCGATCTTGCTGGCGAAACGATTGTAATGGCTGGTCCTTGTTTTTTCATCTGGGGTTGGTGGATCGCTGATATAGGGTTTGCAATCGTAGAAGTAGGTTCTCAGGCGCTCGTTTCCGTCGCTCACTGTATCGCAGAATTTCACAAAATCGATCTTCGTACCATCATTGAGGATCTTTGATAAATATCCGTTATCGATAAAAACAGCCACGCGATTATTCATCGTGTTTTATTAAAATTCACCAGAAGAAGAAACTATCGTCCCAAGTCTCTCCGACAGGACGATAGCGAGTATAACACACATACATAGATTCAGGATCTTATAAAGTTTTGTAAACCGCTATGCCAATGGATTTGGATAATAATCCATGAAATGCTCTTCCAAATATCGATTGACCGGTTTTCTTTGCAACAGGTATTCAAGTATAATTAATTAGAATTTGCGTCATCACAAGGGTGGAATGAAAAAACGAAATCCCTTATCATTGTTACTCCTGCGGTCTGTTCTTCATACATTCCTCATCACGATCCTGCGTCATTCCGCTCCAGCCTTATGTTATGGCGCCACTCCATCTAACCTTCATCATCCAGGCAATATAAATACAATCTCATAGCACCCTATCCAATCACATCTGCCCGGTCAACTGCACACCGATACGTTCTCCCTGCGATGGACCGCAGGATTATGAACATTGTATGTGGAATGCCGATTCTGGCAGTGTGGGACAAAACTTCATGAGGGTTAAGCAGCCGGAAGACAGGGTAAAGCCACATGGAGTTATTGTTGTGAAAAAGAAATCGAGCATTACCGGGCGGCCCCGCAGCGCCACCCGGATGGGAACGAGGACACAGTCCTCGCCAAAAGCAAAGATTGCGGCTAGGAAAGCATCGAGAACATCAGAGCAGAACGTCCCAAAGAAGGGGAAGCGGCAGCAACAGCCCGAGGCCCGTGTTGTCGTGCATCCCCCGGTGAATCCGGCACTCTGGGATACTGTGCCTGATGAGGCGCCGTTCAGCCGGACGCGGAACAACCCGCTTGTATACGAGGCGATGGAGCTGCTCCGGACGTACGGGTATATCCCTGTACGGTTGGTTGAGCCTGCGATTCCGATCAATCTAATTGGGTTGAAGCAGGGCAGTTCACTGCTCGTCTTCGCCATCAGATCAAGGTTGCCGGTGCCGAGCGCTGCCCGGCTCCGCGAGCTCTATACCGCGAAGGTGGACTACCTCCGCGGGATGGCAGGGAAGGTGAAGGACCGGATCATGATCTGGGTATACTCGCCGGTCTGCGGTTGGCGGTATTACATTGTGTACCCGGGCGGTCTCCGGTTTGATCTGGACTTCCCGAAGTCGATCGGATAATCCTCTCACTTTTTTTTGGGACTCTTATCTAACGCCCCTCTTGCGCCATCCCGCTCCCAGGGGTGATGAGGGTCATAAGGCCCGAAGCAGGAGAAGAATGCGGGAGCGTTCTTCGACTCGTGGGCGCTGAGGATTCCTCGGAATTACCTTTCAAGGAGCCGGCTCACGAACAGGTAATACAGAGCCATCGCCCCGTGGGGGATGCCCACGCGGCGGGGTCCGACTGGTTCATCAGAACCAGGAGGATGAGAAGAACTCGATAGAGTTCTTCGAAGTGAAGAGTCGAAGAGCCTTGGGCTCTTCTCCAGTCACGGGTCAGAAGACCCTCGACACCCCCAAGAGCGTCAAATCTCTTCCGATTTTAAATAAGGGCGTCATTATTGTCTTCATTCAATGCTAATCCGCGCCGAACTGCCTGAATTCTGATTTACTCTGTAAATATCTCCCGGATCATCGCCCCCCAAATTATCGGTTATATCCCTATGTCCAATGTTGTTATGTCAAAGGGGCCCCAGCGACATCGGAGGGGTTCGGAGAATCCCGACGAGGAGAAGGGAGGCATCAGCCGACCTTCGACAAAGACAAAAAACCCACCAAAAGGAGATCTGAAAAAAATGGCAGACTTTGCACAGAAAACCAACATCAAGAGCGCGTCCCGGAAGCTTTCGGAACCGATCGCAGACATCGACGCGTTCAACACGATCGTCCAGTCGATCATCACGGGCAACCCGTTCGGTTGCATCTCATACATGAGCGGGGGTACCAACCACCCGCCGGTAGAGAAGAGCAAGGAGAATTACACGGCCAAGTTCGTGTACCAGGACGAGGATGCGAAGGGCGTCGGGACCGGTTCCGAGAGTTACAACTCGGTTGCCGGGTTCAAGGCCGGCATTGCAGCAATCATCGCTGACACGGCAAACATCACGGCACATGGCGGGACACCCGTCCACGCATCGCAGAATGACACATTCTCGGCCACCCTGAAGTGCCATGACCCGAACGGGGAGATGTACTTCGTGAATTTCACAAGGAGCCAGGTGAGCATCTCCTCCTACGAAGACGATGCAATCCGCACGAAGATCGAGACCTGGGCCGACGGCGTGACGGCACTGGCCTGAACACCGGGGGTAGATGACCGCGGGGGAAAAGTCTAACGGCTCTCTCCCGTTTTCGGTCATCTCTCTGGAGGATGGTAATGTCTCCAACCCTCACTAACCCCCTCTGCACCTTCTGCTGGGGCGTGCTCCACGCGATCGGCATGTTCGATCCCGCGGAGCAGCTGACAGATGAAGACATGCTGGCGGACCCGGCCGGTTACCGGACCTGGTTCTGCCTTGGCGAGGTCTTCATGGCATGCCTCCTTGCGGGCACCATCGCAATTCCCGCAGGGTTCTGGTTTGCCGGGCGGACGGAACTGTCGCTTGCGTTCATCGGCGCAGGCATCCTGTTCCTGCCGCTCTTCGTCTTCCTGAGGGTTCATCAGGACCCGAAGGATGAGAAGAATGCGATAGCGTTCTTCGAATTGTGCTCCGGCTCATCCCGTACGCCATGAAGGCGGACACGGATGCGGTTTCGAAGAATTCATCCGAATTCTTCTCATCCTCAAATTGCGCTTCGCGCAATTCTTCGGATCTGGATGCATTCGGTAAAAACGAACAGAAAAACGAGTATTCTGGGCCTTATTCATCGCCACCGCCGGCCTCGTGCTGACGCAAGTGGTTGACCCAGCAACGGCGCAGAAGATAGCGGAGATCCTCGCGGGTCTTGAACCGAAAATTTCGAAGGTCGTCAGACCTGAGAGAAGAGAAGAACTCTTCAGCGTTCTTCGACTTTGTGAAGGCCACCAGACCTGAATAATGAGATAAACGCAGCAGCGTTCTTCGAAATCGTGAGGGCTGCAAGGCCCGAACGAAGAGAAGAAGGCGAAGCCTTCTTCGAAGAAAAAGGCAGGGGAGCAGGGAGAAGAATCCTGCTCCTCTCCAGTTTTTTATCCTGTAATCCTCAACAGTTCCCTGGCATCTCCTGAATTGCCCTCAACCCGCTTTTCGTACGGATCCGGGAAAACCCGCACCCATGACCTCGTACAGATGGGTGAAAATGATGCACTCATCCGTATGGTAATCCCGCAAAATGAAAGGACTGAGTTATATGTGCCACTAAAACCATCACACGGGATTTTACATTTCCCAATATTCAGCATACCAAAAGATCGTATGATCATACATTAATAACACCCGATCTTAATGATCTTAAGATTCGTATGAAAAAATCGTGTGCATTTATCATGATCGCCGCCCTCCTGGTCGGGGCGTGCATTGCCTTTGCCGGTTGTACGGGAACCACCTCCCCGTCTGCCGGCACCACAACGACAGCCCCGGGATCTCCAGCAGCCACCGGGACAACCACCATCACGGACGGGTTCGGGAGGACTGTGACGGTCCCGGCTCATCCCACGCAGATCGTCTGCTCGGGTTCCGGCTGCCTCCGGTATGTCGTGTATCTCGGGGCCCAGGACACCGTTGTCGGCGTGGACAGCCAGGAGAAGAAGACCCAGGTTCAGGAAGGCCGGGCCTATGCGCTTGCGAACCCCCAGTTCAAGAGCCTGCCTTTGAGCGGGGAGATGCGGGGGAAGGACGATCCCGAGAAGATCATCGGTATCGGCCCCCAGCTCGTCTTCAAGACCGGGGCAACCGGCACAACCTATGGCACGAGCGGCCCTGAAGCAGACACGCTCCAGAACAAGACCGGTATTCCCGTGGTTGCCTTCCCGTACGGCTCCCTGCGGACCGATACAGAGAAAGCCGAGTTCTACGCTGCCCTTCGGCTGATGGGAAAGACTCTCGGAAAAGATGCCCGTGCCGAGGAACTGATCGCCTATGTCGAAGAAGTGACAGCAGACCTTGAGAAGCGGACAAAGGATATCCCGGCCGACCAGCAGAAGACCGTGTACATCGGTGGTGTGAGCTCGGCAGGGGCGCATGGCATCATCTCGACCGAGCCGGCGTACCCCCCCTTCATCTGGGTACATGCAAAGAACATTGCCGCCGGGTCCGACACCCAGCATGCCGACATCTCAAAAGAGGTCATTGTGAGTGGTGACCCGGAGTTCCTGTTCATCGATGTGGGAACAATCCAGATCGACAACGAAGGCGCCATCGGCGAACTGAAGACCAATTCGGCCTACGGCGGTCTTGCCGCGGTGAAGAGCGGGAACGTGTATGGTGTCCTGCCCTACAACTTCTACAGCGTCAACTACGAGACCGTACTTGCGGATGCCTATTTCATCGGGAAGACCCTGTACCCTGACCGGTTCGCGGATGTCGACCCGCAGGCAAAAGCAGACGAGATCTATACGAAGTTTGTCGGAAAACCCGTATTTGCTTCCCTCAACGCGCAGTACAGGGACCTCGGGTTCACGAAGATAAACCTTACGTCATGAGCGGGCAGCCATGCACCTGAATGAAGGACATGTCCCGGAGGATTACCGCGCCTACCTGAACCGCAAGGTCCGGTGGATCCTCTTCGGGCTTCTCCTTGCGGTCGTCTTTTTTGTCCTTGCCATATCCGTGGGGGCAGTGGCGATCCCCCCTCTCGACGTTGTTCAGTCCCTGTTGGGAATATCGTCTTATGATAAGTGGGACAGGATCGTCTGGAATGTCAGGCTGCCGCAGGCAATCGCAGCCGTTGTCGCAGGGACCGGCCTTGCCATTGCCGGGGTGGCCATGCAGTCCATCCTCCGGAACCCGATCGCATCGCCCTTCACGCTGGGCATATCGAGCGCAGGTGCGTTCGGTGCCGCCGTATCCGTGGTCGTGCTGGGCGCAGGTACCATGCAGTCAACGGTGGCAAGCCCGGTCGCGATCTCCAATCCCTACCTCACGACCGCCGTTGCCTTCATCTTCTGCATGATCGCGACCGGCGTCATCCTTGCGATCTCCCATGTCAAGGGGGCATCTCCGGAAGTGATGGTCCTCACCGGGGTTGCCCTGTCCTCGCTCTTCTCGGCCGGGGTCATGTTCCTGCAGTATTTCTCCAACGATGCCCAGCTTGCGGCGGTCGTTTTCTGGACGTTTGGCGATGTCGGGCGGGCAACGTGGGAGATGCTGCCGCTGATGGTGGTTGTCGTGGGGGCCGGAACACTCTATTTCATCGCCAACCGCTGGAACTACAATGCCATCGATGCCGGCGACGAGACGGCTCAGGGGCT
>Ga0302253_1001857_pt1 | contig 11639 bp, 11 predicted proteins | sample AAG_RA_Trp_MG_FD_193537 | JGI IMG/M metagenome (GOLD analysis project Ga0302253, IMG submission 193537) | Enriched activated sludge microbial communities from anaerobic digester in WTTP, New Holstein, Wisconsin, United States - AAG_RA_Trp | ecosystem: Engineered > Bioreactor > Anaerobic >... | reverse complement strand
TCGGGTTCATTTACTTGAACGGCTGGTATCCCCCAAATAAATACCGTTAAGTTGCGTCAGGACGAGATCCGGCGCATTGGTGTCGGCCAGGCGGCGCTTCTTCTTACCTACACAGAAAACAGATTTCTGGCAGAGAGATTTCTAGCTTTCCCGGATACCATGACGATGGTACAAAAATCTCCGGCGAAACGGGCGTGTACGATGGCGCCGTGTCCGACAGTTGCCCTGCGGCCGATACGGCAGACCTTCTCCGGTGGGGCATGGGCGGTACCGTCCTCTTCGAGAGGCAGCACCGCCCCTATCTCAATTTGACCATAATCTCCCGGGAAGACAACACCATGCCCGGTATAACATTACTCTTCGATCAGGACATCTCCGATGACAAGGTCATGCTCACTGGCATCGGCATCTTGATCGACTTTCGGTGTCTTACAATCGAATTCGTATAACATTGCTACCTTTTGTGCCTCCCGTTTTTTAATGCCCGCATCCTCCTTGATGGGCGCGGCAGGAATTTTCCATGGATAGTTCCTTCAGTAAGTTCTTCTTCAGCAAGTCGAGGTTTTCTTTCACCGTCGGGAGTTCTGCGCCGTATACCCGGATGCCCATCGCGTTGAGCTTGTTTAAGGCCCCGGCTCCAATGCCCCCGACGACCAGGGCATCGAGGCTGTTGCCGTCAAGGGCCATGACGGGGTTGCAGGCCCCGTGGACATGATTGGCATTCTTGTTTCCCACCGTTAAAAGATCTTTTTCCTCCAGATCAACAACAATGAAAAAGGGTGCCGAACCGAAGTGATCGTATACGATACTCTCCAAACCCTCGTCACGCTGTACTGCAAATCCCACTTTCATAATTTTTTCTCCTTGCATCATGATTATTCTTGCCGGATGCCCTGGAGGCAACGGCTTTGTCCGACCGTTTCAATCGTCTTTTTCCTTCTGACCGCTATGAGTGGTGATCGCCCTGCATGAAGGGCAGATTCCCGTTTTTGCCGCACCACAAGGAAGTTCCCAGGTGTACCGGCAATGCTCACAAACAAATTTTTGCGGTGGGGCCGTTTCGTATGTGCCTCCCTCAATCCTCAATGCCTTGCCTTGAACCAGAGCCGCGGTCACTTTCTTCCGGGCCGATTTAATAATTCTCCCAAAAGTCTGGCGGGAAATCCCCATCTTCTCTGCCGCCTGTTCCTGATAAAAGTTTTCCAGGTCGGCCAGCCTGAGCGCTTCAAACTCATCGATGTTTAAGATGATCTCCTGCAGCAGGTTTAGAGGAATACCCCTGGGCTTGAAGTATGTCCTTTCCGGCATTGCACCCACCATTCAGCAATTTTTGGGCCTTACCATGGGGAAAAATCTCCTTCGCTCTTAAAAGGTAATTTACAAATAAGCATTTGCTCATAATATGTCAAGGATCAGAAAGGGAAAATCGAAGTCATGTGTCTGTGAAAAGGATTCCGGAAACGAATAAATGTTCGGAGCTGTCAGATGTTTTTGTGCCTTTGGCTACATAGCCACCATGCCGTGAGTCATTTGGTACAGATTTTGTAAATACTGAAAAAAGAAGAAAGGCAATGGCGGATTTTAACCTGATATGCATGAATCAGATTCCATCGAGTAATCTGACAGGCATCCGGTATCCTTTGCAATAAGCCGCGTTTTTATGGTCCGGAAATAAAAATGACAACAGGATGATTCCTCTTCAGGCCCCGTTTTTAAAATGAGGCAAGCAACCCAATAACCCCGGGTCAGATTTTTCCGGGGATCATGATTAAAGCAAGGGAGAAAAATCGATGGATGGAGAAGATTTGGAAAAGGCGGCCAAAGTAGTCAGAAGTATGCTCGAGGCGGAAATCAAGGATAAGTATTCTGATGAAGTACTTAAAAATTGGCTGGATCCGCAATATATGGGCGAAATCTCAAGACCGGAGGGCTATGCAAAATTGACCGGCAGTTGCGGCGATGAGATGGCATTTTCCCTTCGTGTGAGAGACGAGAAGATTATGGACGTCAAGTTTTCAACAGGTGGTTGTATCACCTCGATTGCGGCGGGCAACGCCGGGGCGCAACTCATTTCCGGCAGGACGATCGACGAGGCCCTCATGTTAACGGCCGCTGATGTTCTGATGGCTTTGCACGGACTGCCGCCGGAAGATGAACATTGCGCTCAACTGGCAATGGATGTCATTAAAGAAGCCATCCGGGATTATTTTTTAAGCAGGCGTGAGCCTTGGAGAAAGGACTATTGAGATGATCATTGCCGACAGGATAAAAACATATGTCAAGGACCGTTGCGGAGAGAAACGCGTTGAGGATGTACGGATGGGCCTGGGGTATACCGGGGTTCTCCTGGAGGACGGAAGCTGTGGCGTTGCTTTTACCTTCAAGGAGGGGCTGGATCACGGTTGTTCCGTTTTCTCGGGCAGGCGGCCCCTGGCCGGCAAATCGAGTCATGAACTTGTGGACTACATCGGTTCTCCCTCTTTACTTGAATCCGCCTTGGGACTGAGTACGGTGAACGCCCTGGTCAACAGCGATCAGATGGTTCAGGCGGAAGGTGATGTGATGGACATGCTGCAATGGACAAAGGAAGACCGTGTCGGGATGATCGGATATTTTGGCCCTCTGATCAAACCCCTTCGGCACCAGGTAAAGGAATTGGTGATTTTTGAAAAGGACGAGGATCGGGAAGAAGGTCTATTGCCTGCCGAGGATGCCTATGAAGAACTGCCCCGGTGCGATATCGCCGTCATTACCTCCACTTCTCTGATCAACGGGACGGCCGACGGCCTGCTTGAGGCGGCCCGGGGCTGTCGGGAAGTGATTCTTCTGGGCGCATCGACTCCCTTCATTCCCGATGTTTTTGAACCGCTTGGCGTGACGCTTCTGTCCGGCGTCGTGGTTTTGGATGCGCCTTCCATTCTGCGGACGATCAGCGAGGGCGGGGGAATGGCTTATTTCGGAAAAGCGGTCAAGAAGGCCACGTTGCGTCTTCGCGAAACGAGACGCTTTTGAACGTTAAGGCACAGGGGACCGGTATGAAAACCGCTTCCCTGTGCCCTTATGGAAAAATTCTGCGCTGATTTCTACAGCAGGGGATATTCCCGTTCGCTGTGGCACAGTTTCAAACGCACGAGCATTTCTGCGGTTTTGAAGCCGATCGCCTGAGAATCGACAAAAACGGCATTCAGCCGTTTTGACAGCCTTTCCAGGGCGCCCGGTTTGACGAAAAGATTGAGCAGGGTAAAGGCGACAACGATGATCTGGGCGCCTTCCTCCTCGATTTGCCGTTTGGCGATTCCGGCAATTTCCTCTTCCAGTTCTTCCGGCGTATAGGGAGGGGCGTCCATGGGCACCGCGAACGCCCGCTTCAGGGAACGCATGGAGGTCATCCGGTCCTGACACCCTGCCTGCCGGACGGCCCTTAGAAACGTGGGGTTGATCTGCTCGTTAACGCTGATCACGCCAAAGGCATTGCCCAACTGGTAAACGAGGTGATACGTTGACATGGCGGCACCCACCACCGGTATCCGAACTGCGCTCCGCGCAGCCACGAGGGCGAAGTCTCAGGTGCCGTCCAGAAGGATCGCATCAAAACCGTTTTGTTCGATTTTGCGGGCCAGAGCCACTGCGGCCGGCGCTTTCATGTCCAGATCGGCCGCCACCGCGACCTTTCCTTCGACGTCAAAGACCTCCAGCGTTGTCCCGGGTTCTGCGATCGCCAGCAGATCCGCTTCTATCGCTTTTTTTGCCTCCTCGGGCAGTGCTCCCGGGGACATGACAGCAATTTTCATCATGATACCTCCTTTTCATTAGATGGATTGTATAGTAAACAATATTCAAAAAATCAAAGAGAGAATTAGCGAGTTCCATGCCAAATTATTTAGGTAAGGGGTTGATTTCGTTTTGTCAAGGGTGGTCCTCCCCTCAACTCTGCCACCGGGATCTTTTTATATCAGGCATACTCCTTGCTCAACAGGTCAGGAAAAGAACGTAACGCTGAACGAATTCATTTTACGGGAAACCATGGGTACAGAACGCGATCTCATTTTGGATTCCATCGCCGACGGAGTCTTTACGGTCGATCCTGACTGGCGGATCACCTCTTTTAATCGCGCGGCGGAAACGATGACCGGTGTATCCCGCGAGGAAGCCATCGGCCAGATGTGCAAGGATGTCCTGAAAGCCGAGATCTGCGAAAAGGATTGCGCCCTGCGCCACACCATGGCCACGGGGCATCCGGTCATGAATAAAACGGTCAATATCATTAATGCCTTGGGTCTGCGTATTCCCGTCAGTATTTCCACGGCCGTTCTGAAAGACCGTTCGGGAAACGTCGTCGGCGCCGTGGAAACCTTCCGCGACATCAGCGTCGTCGAGACGCTCAGAAAAGAAATTTCCCAAAGTTACAGCTTTGAGGATTTCGTTTCGAAAAACCATAAAATGCATGCCCTCTTCAAGATCCTGCCTGACATATCCCAAAGCAATGCGGCCGTTCTGATCGAAGGGGAAAGCGGAACGGGTAAGGAGCTCATGGCGAAGGCGATTCACCAGTTGAGTCCACGGAAACACAAACCCCTGGTGATTGTCAACTGCGGGGCGCTGCCGGACACGCTTCTGGAATCGGAATTCTTCGGGTACAAAGCGGGAGCCTTCACCGATGCCAAAAAAGACAAACCCGGTCGTTTCAAATTGGCCGACAAGGGGACCATTTTTCTCGATGAGATCGGCGATATCTCGCAGGCGCTCCAGATCCGACTGCTCCGGGTGTTGCAGGAAGGGACCTATGAGCCTCTGGGCAGCGTGGAGAGTTGCAAAACGGATGTCCGGGTCATTACCGCCACGAACAGAAAATTACTGGATCTGGTCAGGGAGGGAAAATTTCGGGAGGACCTGTATTATCGGATTAACGTGATGCGCCTCGAACTGCCGCCTCTGCGTGAACGGAAGGAGGATATTCCCCTGCTGGCCGAGCATTTTATCCTGCAGTTCAATCGCATGCAGAACAGGCAAATTTCCGGCCTGAGCGAGGAAGCCCTCGCCTGCCTCATGTCTTACGATTTCCCGGGGAATATCCGTGAATTGAAAAATATGATCGAGCATGGTTTTATTCTCTGCAAAAAACGCATGATTGAACGCCAGCATCTACCCGAGACGGTCCGTCACGCTTTCGGGCCGGATGTGCCCGGCTATCCGGATCTCTTTGCATTTAAAGATGTGGAAACCATTTTCCTGACCAATGCCCTGCGCCGGAATCAGTGGAATCGCATCCGCACGGCCAGGGAACTCGGCATCCATAAGAGTACCCTTTTCCGGAAAATCAAGAATCTCGGAATTATTTTGCCTGAACGAAAAGAACCGCACTGAAGAGAGTCGCATTATCGCGACTCTCTTCCATTCGCAGGTAGCGGAAGCAAACCCGCATTTCCTTGCCGTACACGCTAAACCAGCCCCGGATCACATAAACACTCAGGATATTGCATCGTTAACCATACAGGAGCGATTTTCTCTTTTGGCATGTATTTTGTTCATGCCCGTATGAGGAGTCGTTGAAATGAAATTAGCCATGCCCGTCTGGGAAAAGGACATTTCCACGGTACTTGATTTTTCCGAATACCTTCTTATTGTTGAGATTGAAGGCCGGGAAGTCAAAGGGCGGTCCTGTGTGAACTGGTCCCTGTACAATGACAGCATGAAACTGTCCCTGATGAAGGAGGGGGAAGTTTCGATTCTCCTGTGCGGTGCCGTCTCCCGGGCGATGCAAATCATGATCGAGAACAGCGGAATAGACCTGATTCCCTGTCTGCGGGGGAGAACGGAGGTGATTTTGAAAGCCTACCTCGAAGGAAACCTTCATGATGAGCGTTTTCGCTTGCCGGGCGCGTCCATGATGGGATTGCGGAGAAAAAACCGGAAGTGCCGGAAACAACCGGGAAGCTTTGTATAAACGGGCAGAGAGAGAACTTTCCGGGGGCAATGCCTGTGTGCATTCCGCCTTTCATGGAGGTGTGCGGGTGTTGGTTCAGAATATTTTCCGGTGCATGGAAACAAGAGAAATCCTTCCCCTTTGTTGATGTTTTTCTGATGGTCGCAGAAATGAAACCTTAATATTTATTTTGGTCGCATTTCTGCGTCATCTTTATCTCGGAATCGATCAGCGTAGATTCTATTTCATTAATATCATTAATAATCCAATTATTGGTGCCCATGGTATGTTTCTTGATCCTTTATTTTGATTAATTTCGTATGGGGAGGACATGATGGCAATCAAGTTGACGATTCAATGTGCAACGATCAGAAAAGAAATCGGCTGGGTCGGCAAGAGCGAGGAAATGGTCGATTTCCAGGGGGAAACAATCGGGGATTTCCTGAAACAGATTCCGACGGCCGATGGACGGAGTTTCTACGAGCGGTTTACCGCAGGCGACAGTGGCGTCATATCCAATGCCATTGTCTGGTATAATCTCAAGCTTTTTGTCAAAAAGGATAATCTGAATTTAAAGATCCAGGACGGGGATAAAATTGTCCTGCTGAGAACCATTCCCGGGGGAGGCTGATCAGCGGGACGGAAGCATGGAGAGAAAACGCCGCGGTTCATTTGCGTTGTCCGTGCCCGTGACGGTGAAGGTATTTAAAAAAGCGCGGCTTATCCAGTCCCCCACCGGATAAGCCTGTGTCATGTTTGGAGGAAATCTGAGTTAAGATGCTACTTTCAGATAACCCGTCCCACCGCACTTGAAGCAGGGCAATCGCCCACGCCCCTGGCAGGAGGCAAAGCAGGGGGCCTGGCCTTGTCCCTTGCAGGTGGGGCAGACCATCTTGCCGGTCCCTTCGCATTGCTGGCAAGCAACTTTTCCTGTTCCCTGGCATGTCTTGCATCGCATCATCAGGCGTCCCTTGCCGGTTCCCTGGCAAGTCGGACATTCGACGAGGCCTGACGACTGACACCGCGGACAATTGATCCGCCCGTGTCCCTTGCATCGCGTACAAAGACAATTGCATAGGGTGCCGAAACCCTTGCAGACGTTACAGACAACCTGAGATTCCATTGTTAGGTCTCCTTCATGTTACCGAATCTCTATGACCATGCAGGTCTCACTTGTCCTGCGGTTGATGTCTAAGATGATCGAAACCCATAAATCGCGTATTACAAAACCATTTAAATAGCCACCTTTTTTTAGGCTGGTCTTTGACAATTCGACAATGTTTCTCTATACTCCGGCTCAACTCCGACGGCACAACCCCTGACCGGCGGGCAATATCCACGGACAAGGACCGAAATGAAGGCGCTTCTTTTAACCCCCACATATTTACCGCAGTTAACCGGCAATGCCGTAACGGTGCATCGCATTTCCACAGGCCTCATAGAAAAAGGCGTGGATTGCAGGATCGTCAACCTTTCGCAGGCCGCCGGCAGCGGACTGCTTGATGAGATGGAATCGTTTCGTCCCGATATGGTCCACTGTTTTCACGCCTATAAAGCGGGGCGCGCCGGGGTTCTCCTGAAAAAAGCCCTCGGGGTGCCTCTGGTGACGACCATGACCGGTACGGATGTGAACGTTGATTTGAAGGACCGCAGCAGGCAGAAGATCGTCAGAGATGTTCTGTCCGCTTCGGATATGGTGACGGTCTTTAACGAACATGCTTTTTCGATTCTCCTGAAACACGGCCTTCCTGCGGAAAAGATCCGGATTATCCACCAGTCCGTTCTCCTTCAAAACGACAAAAACGCCGTGGATTACCGCGCTTTATATAATGTAGGGCAGGAAGACAGCGTTTTTCTGATGTCCGGGGGCATCCGTCGCATTAAGCATATCGGTTATGCCGTCGAGGTTCTCTCGGATGTAAAGAAAATACGTCCCCGCCTGCGTCTTTTTATCGCCGGCTCCATTCTGGAACCGGAGGAATATCGGAAAATCGAAAGGCAAATGCGCCGTCGCCCATGGATCACTTACCTGGGAGAGGTGCCGCGGGAGAAGATGCCCGCTCTTCTGGAGAGCGTCGATGTCGTATTGAATACCTCCGCTTCCGAGTCCGAGGCAAACGCGCTCCTGGAGGCCTTCTATTGTCGGAAAATTGTCATTGCCCGGAATATTCCCGGTAACGCCTCTTTACTGACGGACCGGACGAGTTTTTTGTTCCGGAACAGAAAGGAATTCCATGAAAAAATTCTCTGCGTGATCGATCAGCCGGCGTCTTTGGAGAGGGTCCGTCAGGAATCCGACCGGTTGATGGCGACCCTTTTTAGTTTCCAGCGGGAGCAAACCGGTTATATGGCTGTCTACGAGGCGCTGGTCGGTTTTGGAAGAGAAGCCTGAAGGGCGAGGATGTCATGATCGAAGAAATGAGTGGCAATGCCTAAAACATGTTAGGTGTTAATGCCTAAAATTTATATTGACAGGTTAGACTAAAATTGGTAGCAAATGGTCGGCTTTCGGTACAGTAAAATTATACGGTTGTCATCTTTGGAGGCAGGGATGGGAACGGAATTTTCTAGAACTGAAGTCGCTGCAGTTAGAAAAACAGGGTATTCGCAGGGGCAGAGTGATGAAGGCGTCAGAGCCGGGGATCAGATGCGTCGAGGCAGTGGAATGGAGCTCAGCGGGGGCGGGGGAACAAGTTATATTTAAGTGTCACAGGGGGATTATCATCAGCACAGAGGATCCAAACCCCATTCGTATCTAGACGATACGAATGGGGTTTTTGTTTTTCAGTGTTTTAGTGGACACGGAGTTCGTGTTCCAGAATAAAGGACCAATGTTGTTGAAAAGGAGGGTATAACATTGAAAGAGAAACTGAGGGTGGAAAACCAGGCCAGAGCGAATTCGATGAAGCCTGGGAAGTGGGTCAAAAGTACGTGTAAGATGTGCATTCACACCTGTGCGATCCAGTGCCATGTCACACCGGAGGGGATCATCAACAAGATCGAGGGGGATCCGACGTCTCCTTCCAACCGCGGTAAGGGATGCGTCAAACAGCTAACAGGCATCCTGCGGACCTACGATCCCTACCGTATCAAAAATCCCGTGAAGCGGACCAATCCCCGCAAGGGCCCGAACGAGGACCCGGGCTGGGTGGAAATCTCCTGGGAAGAGGCCATGAGCACGATCACCGAAAAGGTGAAGACCTGTATCGAAAAGGATCCCCGGGAGTTCATGGCGGCGATTTCCGACTTCCACAAGATCTACCTGTGGGCGTGGCCGGCCTGCGTGGGCAGCGCGAACCAGTTCCACGTCGTGGGGACCTACTGCGGCGGCGGCTACCACATCACGGCGGGTATCTATAATTCCTGCTTTGCCGGTGCCGGCGATTACAAGTACTGTAATTACTGGATGAATATCGGAACGGGCGACGGCTTCTCGTCCCATCTTCATGTTGGGGGTGCCCAGGGTTATATGTCCGATGCCCGGAACCGGGGTTGTCGCGTTGTTACGGTGGAGCCCCGCCTGTCGACGGGGGCCTCGAAATCCGACGAGTGGGTGCCGATCCGCCCGGCCTGTGACCGGCAATTTTGCCTGGGTATCATTCATGCCCTCATGTACGAGCATCAGATTTACGATGCGGAATACCTGAAGTGGTATGCCAACGGCGGCTACCTGATCCGGGACAACGGCTACTTCAAGCGTTCCGCGACAGAGACCCACAAGGCGCCTCCGGGCCGTCCGGCGGGGTCGATGGCCTGGTTCGCCCAGCGGGGGATGGAGAAGAACAAGCCCATGATCTGGGATCCCGTGGACCAGAAGGCGAAGGTATTCGACGATCCGACGATCAAGGATATTGCCCTTGAAGGGAATTATGAAGTGGAAGGCGAGCGGGTGCGTCCGGCATTCCAGTTCATCAAGGATGCCTACAAGGAGTATACCCCCGAGTGGGCGGAGAAGATCACCAGTGTCCCTGCCGCGACGATCCGGCGTCTGGCGAAGGAACTGGGCGAGGCGGCACAGATCGGTTCCAGCATCACCATCGACGGCGAGGTTTACCCCTATCGTCCCGTATCGGTCAACTGGTACCGGGGCGCCCAGGGTCACAAGTGCAGCGCCATGGATAACCAGGTTTTCATTCTGCTGAACATGCTGCTGGGGTCATTCAATGCCCCCGGCGGGTTGCTGGGCGTTGTCCTGGGGTCGGCCCACATGACCTGGACGGACGAGCCGGGCTTGGACGGCCTCCTGGATCCGAAGCCCCACCAGCTTCATCCGGAAGTGCCCTTTGCCTGGCCCTCGAATACGGTGCAGTTGTGCGAGCTGTTTCCCATCGGCGTCGACGCCGGTCAATTAAGCTACTACACATGCCGTGATCCCAAGGCGTTTGGGATGAACTGGAGTCCGAGAGTCCTTTTGACTTACCATTCCAATACGCTCTGGTCCCTGCCGGGAAACGTCGAGGGGTGGTACGAGATCATGAGGAACCTGGAATTTATCTTCTCCATCGAGCTCTTCCATAACGAGACGAGCACGTGGGCGGACATCATTCTCCCCGACCAGACCTTCCTTGAGTCCTGGGCATTGCTCATGTGCGAGCCCCCGGTCACGGAAGGCCTGAACTGCCGCCAGCCCGTGGTGAAGCCCCTCGGGAGTTGCCGCGACAGCTTCGACATCCTGGCGGAACTGGCGGAACGTCTGGGGAAACTCGACATCATGAACGGCGTCAACGCCTTCATCACGGGTCTCGTCCACGATCCGGATCTGATGCTCGATGTTACCAAGCGCTATACCCACAAGGAGTTCCTGGATCATTGCGGCCGCTACTGGACGAAGACGGTGTGGCCGGAAGACGGCGGCGAGAAGAGCATCGAGTGGTTCATGGAGCATGGTCACAATACGAAGATCCGTCCCCCGGAGCACAAATATTATATGAGCGACAAACGGGGCAAGGACATGCGGCGCCCCTTCTTCTGCGAATTTTTCCTGGAGACGCGTGACGAACTGCAGCATAAGTTCAAAGAGTACAATATCAAGCTGCCCTGGGGGGAATGGCCCTGGGATGATTACGGCGCCTTCCCGACGGGGAAACTCTCGACGGTGCACACCGAGCCTGCGGAGTACGACATGTATGCCATCACGTTCAAGGAGCACATCATGAACTTCACGGAGAACCTGTCGATCCCGTGGATCCGGGAGCTGGTGGACCGCGATCCCCATCACCGGGGCCTCATGATCAATCCGAAGATGGCCAAGGCGAAAGGGATCCAAAACGGCGATTACATCGAGGTCCGTTCGCAGTTCGGCCAGCTGACGGGCTGGGTTGTGTTGTCCGAAGGCATCCATCCCGAAGTCGTCGGCATTTCGAACGCGACGAACCGGACCGTGACCCACAGTCCCATCACCCGCATGGGCGGCGGCCAGTTCAACACGCTTCTGGGCACGGGGATGGATTATACCTGTGCTTGCAGTGGATCTATGGAATCGGTGGCCAAGGTGAAGATCACGAAGCTTCCCGCACCGCCTCCGCCTCCGCGCTACTAAGGTTTTGAGGGGTATCCCGGGGCATGTTCATGCCCCGGGACGGCGGAGCGATAGAAGATAAGACAGCAATCCGGATATAAGGACAATGAGGAGGAACATAAGATGATTTGGGGCATGGTTATTGATTTGAAGCTTTGTATAGGTTGCCAGGCATGTTCTCTTGCGTGCAAGACCGAG
>Ga0302253_1001856_pt1 | contig 11644 bp, 8 predicted proteins | sample AAG_RA_Trp_MG_FD_193537 | JGI IMG/M metagenome (GOLD analysis project Ga0302253, IMG submission 193537) | Enriched activated sludge microbial communities from anaerobic digester in WTTP, New Holstein, Wisconsin, United States - AAG_RA_Trp | ecosystem: Engineered > Bioreactor > Anaerobic >... | reverse complement strand
AAAAAGAGGGCTATTCCAGAAGAGAAGCTTATCGCGGTAGTGCCAACGGTGAGCTTTGGCAAATTGATATTGCTACAAAAAAATATACTAAACTAACTAATTCTGAACTTTCTGAAATGTATCCCCGTTTTTCTCAAACAGGTGCTCTATATTATTGTGCATCCGATGGTAAAAGCTTACAGGTTAATAAAGTTAATAAACTATCTTTTCGTAAACCGGAAAAAATTACTGATTTAACACCCTTCAGTGCTCGCGATATTAACCTCGCAAGAGCTAATGACCGCCTGGTTTTTGAATATTTTGATGCTATCTATAAATACGACCCAACCCTCAAAACAGGCAAGAAAATCAGCCCTCTATTTATAGACCTTGCGGAAGATGAATGGCAGGATAATATCGTTCGCAGCTACGGAAATTCCGCTTTGGATAATTATGCTATTTCAGATGACGAACTACTGCTTGGTTTTACTCATAACTATGACAGTTTTTTTTCTCCCTTGAAAGGAGGTGAAACCAAACAAATCAGTTTTGATCACGGTTCTGTGTTCTCAATGCAATTTTTGGACGAACGCCGAATGATAATTAACAAATTTGATAGCGGTGTGGTTAAACTCTTTCTGGCAACAGCCGATTCCATTATCACCCTCTCCCCTATTGAATGGTTTGGAGCTGATAGTTTGAATGTTACAGATTTATCTAAAGATAAGCATGGACGCTGGTATATTAAATATGACGATTATTTCTGTCACCAGAAAGTTGCCATTGCCGATTCGGGCTTTGTGAATATTCGTCCCGTAACAACACCTTGGGCTGTAACGACCAATTTTGCTTTTAACGATGATGGCCGCTATGCTGTGTATGGAGCATTGCGCGAAGATAACTATGTTAAAGAGTTGTATCTATATGATGTGCAAACAGGTAACAGCAAACTACTCTTAAGGGATAACCGCTGGTGGCAAAATCTGGTTTGGACTTCTGATAATAAATCCATTTTACTAACCTGTAAAAATGATATTTACCGTCTGGATTTGGTTCCCAGAGACGAATTTGAATTGGATAAAGACCCCTGGGACGAAATTTTACACGCTGAAAAAAGTAAGCCGGATAGCACTTATGAAGAACAAGAGAATGAGAATTACTCTGTTATTCCTGTTCTCACTGACAGGGAAGAAAACAAACCCAAACCAATGGAAGTCGTTTGGGAAGGAATTGAAAAACGTTTTTATCCAATTATCATAGCCAAAGATAGTTATAATTTCGTTCTGGATACAATTAGCGACAGCACTTTTTACTATATTGAAGATTCCCTTCAGCAGGATAAAAATTGCTATCTAAAAAAAGCCAATATTTACGGAAAGAACATTAAGGAAGTGTTTAATTTTGGTGAAAATGCCGATTACTATACAAAGGTTAAGGATACGGTTTATTACACTGTGGATAATGGATTGAAATTCTATAAGATTGATACTTCCACCCGCAAAGAGATAAAAATTAAATACGATTACCAGTATGATAAAGCGCTTTTGAACAAAAGGGTCTTTGAAGAAGCATGGAACGCTTTTGGTAATAATTTCTATGATCCCGATATGCACAATGTTTCCTGGAAGAAAATATATGAACTATACCGTCCTTATGTAGATAAAACCAAAAATATCTATGATGTTGCTTTAATTATTGAAGAGATGATTGGCGATATAAATGCTTCGCATACAGGTTTTTATCCCCGTGATGAATATAATCCGTTTACTTTACCTGCTGCCTGGTTGGGTGCAGAATTAGATTATTCTACCGTTTTAGAAGAAGGTATTCGTCTTAGCAGAATTTATCCTAATTCCCGCTTAAGCAGTGTTTATCACCTCCCGGAAGGTTGTCTTTTAACTTCTATTGATGGAGTTAAAATTACCAAATATACCGCTCTGGATTCCCTTTTGGCAGGAAAAATAGGGAAAAAGATAAAACTGACGGTTAATCAAGAAGGAATTATTACAGAAGCGGTAATTACAGGACTAAGCTATACCCAGATGTCGGATTTACGATATGATTATCAGGTTGCGCAAAAGAAAAAGCAGGTTGAAGAACTTTCCCAGGGAAAACTTGGTTACATCCATATTCCGGCAATGGGTGAAGAAGATTGGCAAAAGTTCTACAGTGATTTTAGCGTGGATAATTACACTAAGGAAGCTTTGGTTATTGATGTGCGTGGTAACACCGGTGGACACATACACGACCAACTAATCACTCTGCTTCAGAAAACGAAATATGCTTACTCTTCCAGCCGTAGATACAGCCGCTATTTACATCCCGAACCCTATAATATTTGGGATAAACCAAGCATTGTATTGGTTAACGAAAAATCCTTCAGCGACGGGGAAATCTTTCCTGCCGTTTATCAGGAATTAAAATTAGGTAAAGTAGTTGGCACACCTTCCAGCGGAGCAGTTATCGGAACCTGGCATTATTATTTACAGGATGGTTCTTCTATGCGGATGCCGGGAACGGGCTGGTATAAACTGGATGGCACAAATATGGAAGGAAATGGAGTTCAACCTGACATAGTAGTGGAGCTTACCCCTGAAGATATTATTGCAGAACGAGACCCACAACTTATTCGTGCCGTTCAAGAACTAATGAAGACATTAAAGTAAATTATGAACTTAACAGATATAAATAACCTTATTCAAAGAGCTAATGCCATTTCTAAAACAAATTGGCTGCAAGCTGTTTATTTGCTTCAGGAGGCATTAAAAGAAGAACCCGATAATCTTCCTCTGCTGGTAAATTTGGGAGATATCTATCTGGAGCACCAGCTCTATGAAAAAGCACTCAGTTATTATCATAAAGCAATTTCCTTACTTCCCGATAATCCGCAATTGCTATTTTTAATTGGTTCCTGCTATTTTTCCTTAGGGGAATATAGAATTGCCAATAGTTACTATAAGCGGATTCCTGACCCACCTCCAGAAATTCTTTATAATATAGCTCTTGCCTATGCTTTTTTGGGCTCATATCAGGATAGTATTGATACAATTCACAAAATACTGAATGTGATGGATGACAATCCATTTATCTATTTTTTACTGGTTGAGCAATATATGCGCTTGCAAAACTACGACCGGGCTTATGATACAATTCAAATTGCAGAAAAGAAATTCGGTAAACATAGACAGTTATTGATTCTCTCTGCTCTGGTATACGGGAAAAAAGGGATTTGGCTGAAATCCTATTACAGCTTTGTAGAATATGAATCAATCAACGAAATAACCAACCCTGACCACCTTTTGGTTTATGCTGATGCAGCTGTAAATATTGGAATGCCCGACCGGGCAATAGAACTTTTACAAAAAGCACAAGAAATAAATCCCTATATTAGCGCCGTTTATGAAGAACTAATTCGTCTCCTGCTGCAAAAAAACGATTATAAAAGAGCCAAAAAAATACTTGCTACCGCTAAAAAATATATCTTACATTTCTCGCCAATCCTCTATCTTTTTAAGGAACGATTGGATAGTATCCATCCTGAATAGAGACAGCGAGATAGATTTTTTTACAAAGGGAAAAAGAGATTAGTTTAACAAAGAGAGAAAGAGAGAAAGAGATTAGTTTAACAAAGAGAGAAAGAGAAAAAGAGATGGAATTGAAAATTGAGAATTGAAATCTATTGCAAGATATGTAGCTTGCATTTTGCTTAATTTTAACCAATTCTTATCCTGCTCATTGTTTCCTGCCAAGTTGAATCTTTTATACAGCATTAACATTTCTTTAACGATTCCTTAACGAAGTTAAGGCATTGTTAAAGGATCGTTAAAGAGTCGTTAAAGAAATGACCAGGTAACAGTTATTTAGACAAAGCCCACAGGTTAATTTTAGAGATTAATCTGAGAACGCATGCATAGCTTGGGTCTTGTAATTTCATTTTGGAAAAAGCTACCAATTTCACAAGTTTGCGAACTAAGGGACTTTCAGGTAAAGTAGCTATTACCGGCTCAATTTCTTCTATTATCTTAGCATCAAGAACTTACTTATCTCGTAATAGCGTATTCCTGCTAATGTTCCATTATCACAGGATAAATTTTATCGTTATCTATGAGGCGAACATAAAAATGCTGTCTTCATATCTTTCTATCTCCCAGGCAATACTTTACATAACTACTTAACTCCTTTATTTCTCGCCTATCTGAATTTTCCCCTTGCCAAAAACCCTTTATAGATTATTATGTATTAAAAATACCTGCGATGAGAGATAAGTTCTGGCATCAAGGGTGGTAAGGCCACTTTTCCTCTTTGCTATTCTTTGTCTTCTTGTCGCTAAAGGAAGTATAATAATGAACTCTAAACGCCATATTTTAAGCATTGTTATGGAAGACAGAGAAAGCGCTTTTCATCCTGTTAACGAATTACTGCATAGCTATGCCCCGCATATTCTTTTACGAGTTGGCTATCCCATGCGGGACTTAGGAATTGCGGTAATCTTTTTGATTGTAGAGCTTCCCGTTACAGAAATGGGTGCTTTTTCCGGAAAGCTGGGTCAAATCAAATCCGTGAAAGTTAAAGTTACTACTTTAAAAATTGAAGAAGGAGAACAAAATGAAGATTGACACTGAGGGGCTTAAATCGTTTATCCCAACTGCTGAAATTATGGAACACTTACAGCAGAACCGCTTCGCTGATGCCAGTCGGATTAAAGATATTGTTGCTAAATCTTTAGCAAAACAACGTCTTAATCCTGATGAGACAGCAGCTTTAATAAATGTTACCAATCCCGAGCTGAAAGAGCTTATTCTGGAAGGTGCGCATACCCTGAAAGAACGCATTTACGGTAATAGAATTGTTCTTTTTGCTCCGCTTTATGTTGGTAACGAATGTATCAACGATTGTGTTTATTGCGGTTTTCGCATTTCAAATAAAGAGTGCAATCGGGCTACTTTAAGCAGGGAAGAACTGATTGCCGAAACGGAAGCATTGGAAGATAAAGGACATAAACGGCTGATTATGGTTTATGGAGAACATCCTAAATATTCACCTGAATACATTGCTGAAACAGTGCAAACGGTTTATAATGTAAAACATAACAAAGGTGAAATCCGCCGCGTAAATATTAATGCTGCTCCCTTGGATATTGAAGGATTCCGCACTGTCAAATCCGTCGGAATTGGCACTTACCAAATTTTCCAGGAGACCTACAATGAAGAGATGTATAAAAAATTGCACCCGAGTGGACCCAAAAGCAACTTCCTGTGGCGTTTAGATGGCTTGGATAGAGCTATGCAGGCAGGAATTGATGATTTAGGTATTGGCGCTTTAATGGGGCTATACGATTGGCATTTTGAAGTTATGGGGCTTCTCTATCACACAATTCATCTGGAAACACGCTTTGGAGTGGGACCTCATACTATTTCTTTCCCTCGTATTGAACCCGCGATTGGAACCGATTTTACGATGCACCCTCCCTATCAGGTTTCAGATGAGGATTTTAAACTCTTGATTGCTGCAATTAGATTAAGCGTGCCTTACACCGGAATGATCCTCACCGCCAGAGAACCAATTGCCGTTAGGGATGAGGTTATGCATTATGGCATTTCTCAAATTGATGCCGGAAGCAGTATCGGAGTTGGAGATTATGCTCATAAAGATGAAGAATCCAAGCGCAAAAGCCAATTTGTTTTAGGTGATACCCGCACTTTGGATGATGTTATCTACGAATTAGCCAGCAGCGGCTATATACCTTCTTTTTGCACTTCTTGTTACCGTGCAGGTAGAACTGGCGAACATTTTATGGAATTTGCCATCCCTGGCTTTGTAAAACGCTTTTGTACTCCTAATGCTTTATTAACTTTTGCGGAATACCTATATGACTATGCCAGCCCTCGCACAAAAAAGGTTGGACTGGAACTTATTGATAGAGAAGTAGCTAAAATTGAAGACCCCCAGATGTATGTTTCTGTTCAAGAAAATCTGGCTAAAATGAAAGAAGGAATTAGGGATTTACATTATTAAAACCGGTGAACGGGTTAACGGGTGAACGGGTTAACGGGTGAACGGGTTAAAAAAAGTGAATAGTGAAACCAATAATTACTTAGAAAATTAAGCTGAACTCCAAAAACCCAAGCTGCTTAATCTGCGTTCAATAAACCTATATAATTTGCTGGATTGGCATCCGCAAAATCAGCAAGAAATATAGTTTGCCCAAAATAATACCTTGACACATTGTTCAGGTCTGGAAAAAAAAACCAAACAGGGTTGAATAGACCTCAAGCTAAAAAAGGAGTATGAAATGAAGTATTTTCATAAGCTGATTGGTGAAAAGTGTTATCTTTCCCCAGTGTGTCTGGACGATGTGGAAAAATACACAGAATGGCTTAATGATATGGAGATAGGGCAGTTTGTAACCCTCTCTGATACAGTTTTAGATATTGATAAGGAAAGTGCTTTACTGCGTAAATTGATGGATAATGACTACATTTTTGCCATAGTGGAAAAAGATACCAATAAAGTAATTGGAAATTGTGGTATTCATAATGTTTCCCAGGTGCACAGAAATGCCTCCCTAGGTATATTTATCGGGGAAAAAACCTTTTGGAATCAAGGTATTGGAGCAGAAGCAACAAATCTGCTGTTGGATTTTGCGTTCAATATCCTAAATCTGCATAATATTTACTTATCCGTGTTGTCTTATAATAAGCGCGCTATCCGTTGTTATGAAAAAATCGGTTTTAAAAAGATTGGAGTGCAAAGAGAATTTATGTTCGTGTCGGGAAAATACCACGATGTGTATTTATATGATATGCTCGCCAGTGAATTTACCAGCCCTTACATTAAAAAGGTCTTTGCTTACAGCATAAGTGATGAAGCGGGACGCAGCAAAATTAGCATTGTATAATGTTGCAAAAAATAAAAGGACAGGAAAACGCCATAGAGCTATTACACAAGGCAGTGGAGAATGACCGTATTGCCCAGGCATATCTTTTTTATGGAAGTGATGGAGTGGGAAAATTTACCACCGCTTTATATTTCGGGATGGCAGTAAATTGCACAGCAAGCAACACCATAAAACCTTGCGGTAAATGCGATTCCTGTCATAAATTTTTACAACTGGAACATCCTGATTTTATTTACCTCTTCCCTACTCCCAATTTAAATCTAACTCTGGAAGGTGAAATTAAAAACAACGATGTGCTGAAACAGTATCAAGCATATTTAGATAATAAAAGAAACACGCCCTGGGTCAATTTTTTCTTCAAAGAAACAACGGAAATTCGTAAAGAAAGTATTTCTCTGCTGAATAAGCGACTTGAGCTTTCCCTCCATGAAGCAAAATACCGGATTGTGATTATTGAAGATGCCGATATGATGAATAATGCTACTGCCAATGCCTTTTTGAAAACCCTGGAAGAACCACCGGAACAAACTATTATCATTCTCCTCACTGAACGCCTGGCAATGATTTTACCCACTATTCTTTCCCGCCTTCAACCTGTTTATTTTAAGCCCTTAACCCGCAGTATTATTGAAGAAATCCTTACTGTTGATTTTGAAATAAACGCTGCTAAAGCAAGAACAGCATCCCGAATTAGTTCCGGAAACCTTAAAACTGCCATTCGGATTGCCTCTGAAAGTGAATCCCTCTCCAGTAATTGGGCTTTATCCCTATTTTCTTTAGCCGATAATGAAAACGATTTGGACTATTTGGAATTGGCAGATGTTAATAAGAAATATCAAACGAAAGACCAAATACTTGATTTATTGAAATATATCAGGGTTATTGCCAGTGACTTAGGAACGCTAAGTATGAATCCTGCTGCGGAAATTACCAATATTGATAAAATAGATATATTGCAACCGATGGCAAAAAAACATTCCGGTATAGCTGACCGCCTTTATGATTTCCTGCTCTTTCTGGAAGACCTCAATCGTAAAATTGAAGGCAATGTAAATCTGAACTTAATAATGACCAACCTGTATTTGCACTGTAAGCATCTGCTTAATCTGTAAATGGAAACTAAGGGCACGCATCGGACTTTGGCAAAAAACATCAGCATTATGTCTATAGGTGTTTTCCTCAGCCGTATTTTAGGTCTGATTCGTGACCAGGTGATGGCTTTTTTCTTTGGCACAACCTATCTGAATGATGCTTTTAATGTGGGCTACAATATCCCCAATTTATTAAGACGGCTATTTGGTGAAGGAGCTCTTTCTACTGCTTTTGTGCCTATTTATAACGATATTAGAGTAAAACAGAATAAAGATGAGCAGATTAAATTCGCTTTGAATTTACTAAGTGTTTTAACCCTTATCCTTTGCCTCTTAACTATCTTGGGAATAGCCCTTGCTCCGTTAATTGTAAAGTGTCTCTATCCTGGGTTAGCGCCACAAACTAAGATTTTAGCTATCAAACTTACGCGTATCATATTCCCCTATTTGTTTTTTATCGGTTTATCCTCCACTTTCATTGCAATTTTAAATTCTCATAACTATTTTTTTATGACCGGGCTTTCTTCTGCTTTATTAAATATCGGAATGATGGCAACCGTTTTAATCCCCTATTTTGTCTTAAAAGTTACTGGCGAAGAGCTGATAATTTGGGCTGGTTGGGGAGTTATAATAGGCGGTTTTCTGCAAACCATTATCAATCTGCCTTATCTAAAAAAGATTGGTTACCGATGGGCAGTATACCTCAAGTTTGGTTCCGAGGCAATGGTTCTGTTATGGAAGCGTTTTATTCCCAGTATGATTGGAATTGGCATTCGGGAGATAAATTTAATTGCCGATTCGTTAATGGCTTCCTTTTTGCCAATTGGGTCAATCACTGCTCTTAACTTTGGTAATCGTTTAATGCAATTTCCTTTAGGCATTTTCGGCATTTCCACAGGCACTGCTGTTTTGCCTTTTTATTCTCGCTGTGTTTCTACTAAGCATTACGATGAGCTTTCGGAAAGTATTCGTTTCACCGGTTTGAATCTTGCCTATATTATGCTCCCTGTAACTACTATTATTATAGCCATCGGGGAGGATTTTGTCCGCATCCTATTTCAAAGTGGAGCATTCAAGGAAAAAGCTGTCTGGATGACTTCGCAAGCGCTTATTTTCTATTCGCTGGGTTTAATTTTCTATAGCTTAAATCAAACCCTTACTCCTGTCTTTTATGCCTATAAAGATACAAAGACACCTGTAAAAATTGCTGCGGTTATGGTTGCTTTGAACATTGTGCTGAACTTTGTTTTAATGCAATTTATGGCTCATCGGGGTTTAGCTCTTGCTACTTCTATAACGGCTTGTGTAAATTATTTCTTGCTTATGTCTTTAATCAAAAAGAAAATGCCCCAGATTTCCTTTTCCGGAATATTGATAAACATCGCTAAAACACTCTTGATTTGCATTTTTCTCTATTTCTTTTTGCGTGGTGGTTGCTATCTTTTTCCTGTGACGGGTAGAGTTCCTTTACTTATTAGAGATGCCCTTCTATCCGTTTTTACCCTTGTTTTATTTTATCTCATTGGTATGTTGATTAAAATTGACTATATCACACAGGCGGGTAAAAAATTATGCCATCGTTTTCTGAAGAAATAGAAACAAAACTGGCTTTGCTGCCTGAACTGCCAGGAGTTTATCTCTGGAAAGATAAGGAAGAAACCATAATCTATGTGGGCAAAGCATTAAACCTGAAACATCGCATTAAAAATTATCTTAATCCCGCAGGTAAAGACCTTAAAACAAGACATCTGATAAAAAATATTGCATCCTTAGATTATATCATTACTAATAGCGAAGCTGATGCCTTCATCCTGGAAGCAACTTTAATTAAGCGTTATCGTCCCAAATATAATATTATGCTGAAGGACGATAAACGCTATCCTTTCGTAAAAATAACGGTTAATGAACCCTTCCCTCGCATTTTTATCACTCGCGATTTGCAAAAAGATAATGCTAAATATTTCGGTCCTTACACGGAAGTTCGCTATTTACGAAATACTTTACGCAATTTGGAATGGATTTTTCCCCTGCGCAGCTGTAATCGGAATATTCCAAAAATCAAATATAAGCAACCTTGTATGAATTATCAGCTGGGTAAATGTTCCGCTCCCTGCGTTGGTTACATTAGTCAAGCCCATTACGCTCAAACCGTTAACCAGCTTTTGCGTTTTTTTAGCGGGCGCTATGCAGAAATTTTAGATGAACTGCGAATAGAAATGCAAAATGCCTCCGAAGAGCTTCGTTTTGAGGATGCAGCAAAATATCGTGACCGGATAATTGCCATTGAACGCATTCAGAAACGCCAGTCCGTATTTAATGTTGAAGGCAGGAATATTGATATTATCGGTTTTTACCAGGAAGAGAAAAAAGCCGTGTGCGTAGTTCTGAAAATGAATAACGGAGCTATTATTCATCAGGAAAACTACCCCCTTGCCAATCTGGATTATGACGAGCCGGATAGCATTCTGGCAAGTTTTTTGCAGCTCTACTATACCGATAAAGAAGAAATGCCGGAAGAAATCCTGCTCCCCTTCTCACCTCAAGAGATGGATAAACTAAATTCCTGGCTGGGAAATAGATTACAGATACCTCAACGCGGCGAAAAAACCAAACTAATCGCTATGGCAAAACGCAATGCCTTCAATCTTGTAGAAGAAAGCAAACTGGCATATTTAAGAAAAGCCAACCGCACAATATTCCCTGTTCAGGAACTGAAAGAGGTTTTAAAATTGCCAAAACTACCTCGTAAAATAGTTTGTATGGATATCTCTACCATCCAGGGCAGTGACACTGTTTCCTCAGCTGTCTTCTTTGAAAACGGCAAAAGCAAAAAGAAATATTACCGCCACTATATTATCCGCAGCATAGAAACTCAAAATGACTTTGCCGCAATGCAGGAAACAATGACCCGTTTTTTAAAGGAAACCGAAAAAGAACCCAGTATGAAACCAGACCTAATCGTTATTGATGGAGGAAAGGGACAACTTTCAGCCAGCAAGCAAATCCTTCAATCTTCAGGAAAAGAAGATATCTACCTAATTTCTTTAGCAAAAAGAGCGGAAGAGGTCTTTATACCGGGCAATGAACAATCACTCATCTTACCTCGCTCTTCTTCCGCCTTGCGCTTATTAATTGCTATCCGCGATGAAGCACATCGTTTTGCCCTTTCCCTACACCGAAAAAGACGCTCACAAAGAACATTGGAAAGCACTTTGGAAAACATTCCGGGGATCGGGAAAAAAAATAAATTTCTACTGCTGAAAGAACTGGGCAGCATAGAAAATATCGCTAAGGCAGATATCGCAACTTTAACTAATATCAAAGGTGTCGGCTCTAAAACCGCTATGCAAATATATAACCACTTTCATAAAGAAGAAAATCATAAAGAAAATAAGGTTGAGAGGGTTTAGAGGGTTTAGAGGGTTTAGAGGGTTAGAGGGTTGAGAAGGTTGAAAGACAATACAATAATAGCAATGGGTGCCTAAGCCCTTCGGAAGAAGAGCTGTCCAGATCCATTCCAAATCTAATCTTCTGCTTTCAAACAGGGTTAACTGGAGGTAAAAAAAACAAGTTCAATGGTAACCAGAAATGATTTATAAAATTGCCTTGTGGTCTTTGGTTAACTACTTACTGCCTGGTCAGTTCTTTAACGACTCTTTAACAATCCTTTAACGAT
>Ga0302253_1001854_pt1 | contig 11665 bp, 10 predicted proteins | sample AAG_RA_Trp_MG_FD_193537 | JGI IMG/M metagenome (GOLD analysis project Ga0302253, IMG submission 193537) | Enriched activated sludge microbial communities from anaerobic digester in WTTP, New Holstein, Wisconsin, United States - AAG_RA_Trp | ecosystem: Engineered > Bioreactor > Anaerobic >... | reverse complement strand
GCCGCCAGGACATCATCATTCCTCAGGACGGTCACATCCGTCGGTACGTCCAGACGCAGCTTGTAATTCATTTTAGCGCGACCGACGGCGGACAGGTCATATGTCTCGGGCTGGAAGAACAGACTGTCGAAAAACTTCTGGGCCGTCTCCGGCGTCGGAGGACTGCTCGGTCGAAGCCGACGGTAGATTTCCATCACCGCGTCTTCCGCCGAATCAATACGATCCATCAGAAGGGTATCCCGGATGGAAGAATTTTCCAGATCCTCCTCCAGGCGGATAAAGGTACATTCGGGAATACCTCGCTCCTGCACTTTTTCCAGGCCGTCCATGCTCAACATTTCATTGCATTTAAGCAGCACTTCCCCCGTGGCGGGATCGACGACATCAGACGCCAGGACCATTCCCACGACATCGTCCGGGGTGATATCGATGCGTCCGATACCGGCCTCCACGATGCGGCGCAGGAGCACCTTTGTAATCTTTCTTCCCTTTCTAGCAATGATTTCGCCAGTCTTGGCATCTCGAATATCGTCCGGGGCCTTCTCGTCGAGAAGGGTCTCATCAATGGGAATGGACAGCTTGCCGTCCTCAAAGAGGATTTTTTGAATGCCGTAAAAATACTTTAAGATAAATTCCGTGGAATTCCCCATGGCCTTCAGGAGAATGGTGACGGGCATTTTTCTTCGCCGGTCGATTCTCACGTAGAGCAGGTCCTTCGAGTCGAATTCCAGATCCAGCCAGGATCCCCGGATGGGGATGATCCGGGCCGAGTAAATCAGCTTGCCGCTGGTAACCGTTTTCCCCTTGTCATGATCGTAAAAGATACCCGGGGACCGGTGAAGCTGGCTGACAATGACTCTTTCCGTGCCGTTGACAATGAACGTGCCCGTATCCGTCATCAGGGGAATCTCACCGAAAAAGATCTCCTGTTCCTTGACGTCCCGTATCTGCCTCGATTCACTAGGGATTTTCTTCTGGTCCGGCGCACGATCCGTGTCGAACACGACCAGACGGGCAACAATTTTCAGGGGGGCGGCGTAGGTCATGCCCTTCTGCAGGCACTCCTTCACATCATAACGAGGTTCCCCAATTTTGTAGCTGACAAATTCAAGAGAACATTTCCCACTGAAATCCGATATGGGAAAGACGCTCTTGAACGCTCCCTGGAGGCCTATGTTGGACCGGGCCGCCGGTTCGACATCCCATTGAAGAAATTTCTCGTACGACTTGGTTTGAAGATCAAGAAGATTCGGAGCATCCAATATCTTCTTTATACGCCCTAAATTTTTTCTGAATTCTGCCATTAGCTTCCTATAGATTTAACCTTAAAGTTCTCTGTTCAGGCCTTAAATCAGCTCACCCAGAGTGTCAAAGAAAGATAAGCGAAGCAACCCATCCGGCGGAAATGCCTTGGGTTGCCTCGCCACTCTGTTGTCTGACATGACCACATCAACACGCTGTGCTGGAACCTTAACGTCGGAAACGCTTATTGATACGAATTGAGATCCCCTGTCACTCAAACCGGTCTTTGCCTTATCTGATCATCTTCCTCATCAAAAGAAGCGAAGTCGATGGATCTTTATTTCCGCAGAACCTTACTTAATCTCTACGGTACCGCCCACTTCTTCGATTTTCTTCTTAATGTCTTCAGCCTCGGCCTTCTGGACGGCTTCCTTGATCGGCTTCGGAGCGCCCTCCACCAGATCCTTCGCCTCTTTCAGACCCAACCCCGTAATCGCTCTGATAACCTTGATGACCTGGATCTTCTCGTTTCCAAATCCCGTCAGGATCGCGTCGAATTCCGTTTTCTCCTCCGCCGGAGCGGCAGCCGCTGCCGGGGCACCGGCTGCTGCAACGGCAACGGGTGCTGCCGCCGACACACCGAACTTCTCTTCCAATTCCTTAACAAGTTCCGAAAGCTCAAGAACCGTCATTCCTTCAATAAACTTTACGACATCTGCCTTGGTAATCTGATCTGCCATTTTTATTATCCTTCCTGCTGAATTTAGTTATCGTTTTCTTTTTTTACCCGGTATGCCTCAAGAACCTGCACCAAGCCTCTCGGAACGGCGCTGAGGACATTCACCAGGGATGTCTGCACGCCGACCATGACGGAGAGCAGTTTCCCTAACAGAACTTCCCTGCTCGGCAATTCCGCCAGGGCGTTGATCTGCCCGGCACTGAGAATTTTCCCCTCGAGTACGCCGGCAACAATCTCCAACTGGGCATTTTTCTTTGCGAATTCGACCAATACCTTGGCCGGTTCCACCACATCGCCACGATTGAGAGCAATGGCCAACGGCCCTTTCAGATAAGATCCCAGGACGGCCACATCGGTCTCCTTGGAAGCGATCTCCAAAAGGGTGTTTTTGACAACCCTCAATTCAGTATCGGATTTTCTCAGGGCATTTCTCAGGGCTGTGATCTTCTCAACATTCAGACCACTGTAATTCGCAAGGACTGCAAGCTTCACATCCCCCAACTTATCGTGAAGCTCCGCGATAACCTTTTCTTTCGTTCTCCGATCCAATATCCAACCTCCTTCCTCTGTTTGAATGGCCCGTTGCTTTCACCCCTTATCCGGGCGGAAGCGCGATATGAAAGTCAGAGAACAAAACCACACAGAAAGGACATACTGCTGCTGCAACAACAAATGACCGCGCTTTATGTCTCGGCAGGCCGATCCCAATCATTTAAACCTTCCTGTACCTGCTGTCTCAGACTTTTATAATAATAAAAAGAACAAACGGTAATGTTAAATATTTCTCACATCAAGGGGATCTACCTTGATCCCGGGACCCATCGTCGTCGAAATCGCGATACTCCGCATGTAAACGCCCTTACTGGAAGCCGGTTTTAATTTGACGATTGTTTCCAGAAGAGCGGCAATATTTTCCTTCAGCTTTTCCGCACCAAAGGATACCTTACCGACCGGACTGTGCACGATACCGGCTTTCTCGACCCGAAACTCCACCTTTCCTGCCTTGAGTTCCTGAACCGCCTTGGACACCTCGAAGGTCACCGTTCCCACCTTCGGGTTCGGCATCAGCCCCCGGGGGCCCAAAATTTTACCGATCTTTCCCACGCTGCCCATCATGTCAGGCGTGGCGACGACCTTGTCGAATTCCAGCCACCCGCCCTTGATTTTCTCTATGAGATCTTCGGCACCGACCACATCCGCCCCTGCTTCAAGGGCCTCCTTTTCCTTCTCGCCCTTGGCAAAAACGAGAACCCGCACCGTTTTTCCCAGTCCGTGGGGGAGGACGACGCTTCCCCGGACCATCTGATCGGCATGGGCAGGATTGACGCCCAGGCGGACCGCCGTATCGACGGTTTCATCGAACTTCGCCCTGGCCGTGCTGATAGACAGCTCAACGGCTTCCTGAAGCGTGTACCGTTTTCCCGGCTCTACCTGTGATTTAACCTTTAAAAAACTCTTTCCTTTTCCAGACATGACGAAAACCTCAATTTCAATTTAGCTGACCACTTCTATTCCCATGGATCGCGCCGTACCCGAAATAATCCGGATGGCACTGTCCAAATCCACCGCATTCAGATCCTTGTATTTTAACTCTGCGATCTCCTTAACCTGAGCCTCCGTCACGGAACCGACCTTGTCCTTGTTCGGAACACCGGATCCCTTGGCAATCTTGGCCGCCTGTTTCAGCAGAACGGACGCGGGGGGCGTCTTCGTCACAAAGGTAAAGGAACGATCGGAATAGACGGTGATCACGACCGGGATAATCGTTCCCTCCTGGTTCTGTGTCATGGCATTGTAGGCTTTGCAGAATTCCATGATATTGACGCCGTGCTGTCCCAAAGCGGGACCGATCGGCGGAGACGGGGTCGCTTTTCCGGCTTTGATTTGCAATTTGATGTTCGCAATAACTTTCTTTGCCATAATGATCACCTATATCATTTAATTATTGTCTCATGATTACCTGGAGCGCTTCACGCCCTCCCGGCAGGTCTTAATTCTGCACCACCTGGATGAAGTCAAGCTCAACCGGTGTCGGCCTCCCGAATATGCTGACGATTACCCTGAGTTTGCCCTTCTCCGGTCTTACTTCGTCAATCACGCCATCGAAATTGGTAAACGGACCATCGATGACCCGGACATGGTCTCCGACGTCGAACTTGAACTTCGGTTTCGGCTTTAACGTCCCCTCGTCTATCCTCGTAATCAGATTTTCCACATCCTTGTCCGAGATCGGGGAGGGTTTGTCCTTGCTGCCGATAAATCCCGTGACTTTGGGTGTATCCTTAACGATATGCCACGTATCGTCATTCAACTCCATCCGGACGAGGATGTAACCGGGAAAGAATTTCCTCTTCGAGGTTTTCTTTTCCCCGGACACGAGTTCGACAACATTTTCCTCGGGAATCAGGATATCCGAAAAAAATGCCTGTTTCCCGGCGGTTTCAATCCGTTCCTGCAGAGAAAGCTTTACCTTGTTTTCAAACCCGGAATAAGTATGGACAACGTACCACCTGAATGCCATATCTCTTAACCCAACAATACCTTGATAATTTTGGTCAACCCAAAATCAACAAGTCCAAGAAAAATGGAAAGAAAGATCGAAACAACCAGAACGACGGCGGTCGATGCAAGGGTCTGTTTGCGCGTTGGCCACGTCACCTTTTTTAATTCGGCTCTCGCCTCGTCCAGAAACTGCCGGATTTTGGAAAGTATCTGTTTGACCTTGTCCATTAAATATCCTTATCGATCCGATGCATTGCGGGTTCAATGAATGAATGGCAGGCCAGGAGGGACTCGAACCCCCAGCATCCGGATTTGGAGTCCGGCGCTCTATCCATTAGAGCTACTGGCCTGTTTTTCCCATCAACAATGATTCCACATAAACAGACGTTACTTTGTTTCTCTATGCGGGGTATGGGTCCGGCAAAACTTGCAATATTTCTTCAGTTCAAGACGATTCTGCATCGTTCTCTTGTTCTTGGTCGTCGAATAGTTACGCCGTTTACATTCCGTACAGGCCAATAAAATTATGCTTCTCATGTCGGTCTCTTATTCCTTTAATGGAGCCCACGACCAGGATTGAACTGGTGACCTCATCCTTACCAAGGATGTGCTCTACCGACTGAGCTACGTGGGCCGGTTGTTTACTGCAGCAATCCGCTCAATCATCCTGTTTTGGCCCCTGCCTCCCATTGACTTCCAAATGACGCAGGGTACCGAGCATAATACAAATAAATGGAGCGGGAAACGGGATTCGAACCCGCGACCCTCAGCTTGGAAGGCTGACGCTCTAGCCACTGAGCTACTCCCGCTTCGCATCATACTAAGATCTTCACTAAAAATGGTGGAGGGGGGAGGATTCGAACCTCCGAAGGCGTCGCCGGCAGATTTACAGTCTGCTCCCTTTGACCGCTCGGGAACCCCTCCACTTTTTTCCCATATCTGGAGCTGGCGATGGGACTCGAACCCGCAACCTGCTGATTACAAATCAGCTGCTCTACCTGTTGAGCTACGCCAGCCGCAATATCTCTATCCCGCCCGAAAGCCAACGTTTTTTGTTGCGGGCGCACGAAAGCGCCTGAATGAGAAATGCGGAATTTAGTTCGATTCATCATGTTTGTCAAGAAATTTCTTTTAAATATAAAAAGATAAGTCCCTTATTCGTTTCAGGGTCTCAAAAAATGCGTACTTACACCACATTGATCCGCGGTTCCGGGCTACCGTCGTTCTTCCTCTTTCCCTACTTCAATGTCCAGGTTATTCCGTCCGGCGTATCATGGACTTCGATACCCATGCCGTCCAACTGCTTTCGGATCTCATCGGCTGCTTTCCATTCGGCCCTTTTCCGCAAATCTTCCCGCTTCTGCAATAGTTGGAGCGCTTCCGGGGAAATGCTCTGTTTCTGGAAGGTCATGATACCGAGGACGGAATCGATCTTCCGCATGGCCTCCAGTACATGTTCTTTCTCCACCGGAGCGAGAAGTCCCTCCACCAAGGGGGGGTTGACCTGCCTCACAAACTCGAACAGGGCGGCCAAAGCCCCTGAAATATTAAGATCATCATCCATCTCATCGGAAAATTGTTTTTTGAGGGCATACAGGAGCTGGTCCGTATCGGGATAGCCCGCACCATCCGGGGAACGCAGAAGTCTTTGAACGAAACCGTTTATTCTTCTGACGGTATTCTTCGCCGTTTCCAGGGCACCCCATGTAAAGTTAAGGGATTTACGATAATGCAGGCTGAGCAGGAAGAAGCGGATCTCTTTCCCGGAAAATCCTTTTTTCTCGAGATCTTCGATAGTCATGGTGTTGGACAGGGAGCGGGACATTTTTTTCCCGTCGGTCATCACCAGTTCCGTATTGAGCCAGTAATTGGCCATCATTTTTCCCGTCGCCGCCCGGCCGATCGCCATGACATTTTCGCAGTGAGGAAAGATGATATCGTTGCCGCTCGAATGAATATCGAAGGTATCTCCCAGATGGTCCAGGGAAATCGAAGCGCATTCCAGATGCCAGCTCGGTCTGACACTGCCCCAGCGGGTCTGGAAATAGATGCCCTTTTTCAGTTCGCTCAGGGTGGTCCTTTTCAGGAGCGTAAAATCTCCGGGACTGTCTTTTTCATAATCGTCAAGATCAACCGTCAGGCCATGCTTAACGCGTTTCAGATCGATATTGGAAAGACGGCCGTAATCCTGCAGTTTCGAGATATCGAAATAGACCGACCGCAGCTTCTCGTAGGCAAAACCCTTCTGGACCAGTTTCTCGACGAGTTCGATCATCCTGGGCACGTTTTCACTGGCCCGTGGATACTCATCCCCTTCCTTTATGTTGAGGATATTCATATCCCGCAGAAAGGCCGTCGTGTGCTTTTGCGTATATTCCGACAGATCCGTGTTGGCACGTTCCGCCCCCTTGATGGACCGATCGGCCAGATCGATGATGTTCATGACATGACGGACGGGAAACCCCTTGAATTCGAGGTAACGCCGGATCAAATCCGATACGGCAAACCGGCGGAGGCTTCCAAGATGGGGGATTTCATGGACCGTCGGACCGCAGGAATGCATGAGTACCATCTGCGGATTGATCGGGCGGAAGAAGGTCTTTTCCCGGGTCAAGCTGTTATAGAACTTCAAGGTAGAATTTTCTTTATCGGCAAACAATTCGGTGCTCAGATAACGCTCACCGCCATCGGGACAAATCACCACAATCAGCCCTTCGTCCAGTCCTTTCGCCTGCTGCAGGGCCACATGCATGGCGGCACCGGAGCTCATCCCGACGAAGATCCCCTCTTCCTGTGCCATCCTCCGGGCCATCTCGAAGGCCTCTTCATCGAGGATGTTCACCTTCTCATCGAGGAGATTCTTATTGTAAATACCAGGTCGATAGGACTCCTTCATATTTTTGAGTCCCTGGATTTTGTGCTGAAGATAAGGTTCGACCCCGACAATCCGGACCGATTTGGCGTACTCTTTCAACCTTTTAGAGATGCCCATGGCCGTCCCCGTCGTGCCCAGGGTGGCCACGACCATGGTGACCTCACCCTCAGTCTGTCGCCAGATTTCTTCGGCTGTTCCATAGTAATGTGCCAGGACATTATCATAGTTGTTGAATTGGTCCGTCGCGAAGTAGCGATCCGGATTTTCCCGGATCCGCTGGTAGGCCACTTCAATGGCGCCGTCCGTCCCCAGATTCGCGGGGGTAAAGTTCAACTCCGCGCCGAGGGCTTTCAGAATCCGTTTCCTTTCTTCACTGGCCGACTCCGACATGATGACGCAGAGATGATAACCCTTGGCTGCGGCAACCATGGCCAAACCGATCCCCGTATTGCCGCTCGTCGCCTCCAGGATGATCTTGTCCTTCGTCAGTTCCCCCCGTTTTTCAGCCTGTTCCACCATATAAAGGGCAACCCGGTCTTTGATGGATCCACCCGGATTGAAGCTCTCCAGCTTCGCAAAGACACGCACTTTCTTGTTTGGATTCAGGCGCTGAATCTCGATCAGGGGTGTGTTGCCGATGGCAGCAATGATATTTGAATAGGTGTTCTGCATCATTATATAATACCGGAAACGAACCCGGCGCTCGATTGAACCGGGAACACCTGCTATGAACCATTGAGGAAGGCCCGTACCGGGAAGTGAATCATCGGTCAACTATCCAGTTTAATAGAAGGGAGTTTGTAAAACGCGATGCCCTCCTGCCTTAAATATTCTTCTTCCCCTTCTGTTGTCGTTCCTTTGATATTTCTTTCCGCTTCGAGACCCCGGTGAATCCTCACGGCCACCTCGGTAAAACGGTCACCGACATCTTCAAAATGACGGTCGACATGGTTCTTAAAAAGGTCATACGCCTGCTGCAGGGAAATTTCGCCCGGGTGCTCATGATCACGAAGCGATCCGCTTTCCCTGCCGATATACATCACCGAAGAAGGCACAATCTGATTGTTGCAACTCCCGCAAACAGGACAACTGATCAGCCTGCGTGCATTCTGGTCTTCGAAGGCGGCGCTGTCACAGAACCAACCCTCGAATTTATGACCGTTTTCACATTTCAAATCATAAACGATCATGAACGGACTCCTTCTCAAAGAGAAACATCGGAAAAGCAGCCTTTGACATAACCTTCGTATTCTGTCAACAGGGATCTTTACAAGAATCACCGGACCGAGAAAAAAACATAGACATTTAAAAATAAATTATATATAGAAATTCGCCTGTCGGGATGTGGCCCAGTTTGGTAGGGCACTGCGTTCGGGACGCAGGAGTCGCGCGTTCAAATCGCGCCATCCCGACCATTTTTTTATCCTCGATTTGTGTTTACTGACCGACGACGGATGCCATGGAGAAGATCGGCAGGTACATGGCAATGATCATTCCACCGACGACCCCTCCCAGGAAAACCATCATGAAGGGCTCCAGAAGCGCCGTCATGGCCTCAACCGCGGCATCGACTTCATCATCGTAGAAATCGGCGATTTTCGTCAGCATGGCGTCAAGGGCGCCCGTGGCCTCTCCGACGGAGATCATCTGAACCACCATGGACGGGAAGACACCGCTTTCCTGCAGCGGTTCGGCAATGCTCTTTCCCTCGCTGATACTCTGCCGGGTCTTGATGAGAGCTTTCTCAATGATCACGTTGCCCGCCGTCTTGCTTACAATCGTCAGGCCCTCGAGAATCGGCACACCCGAGGCCATCATGGTCGACAGGGTTCTCGTAAACTTCGCCACGGCCACCTTGCGCAGCAGGGGACCGAAGACGGGGCTTTTGAGGAGAAAATCATCCACGACATAACGCCCCTTCTGGGTCCTGTAAAATTGTCTGAAGGCAAAAACGGCCGCCACCACACCGGCAACCATAAAAAGAAAATAATCCTGCATAAACTGACTGATATTGATGAGTATTTGTGTCGGAGCCGGTAATTTCCCTCCCATGTCTGAAAACATTTTCTGGAATACAGGAATGACTTTTAGAAGCAGCAGGCTTACGACACCGACGGAGATCAGAAGGACCGCCGCCGGATACGTCATGGCGCCTTTTACCTTTCTTTTCAATTTCATGGCCTTTTCCATGTAATTGGAAAGGCGTTGAAGAATCACGTCCAGAATGCCGCCGCTCTCCCCCGCCGCAACCAGGCTGATAAAGAGCTCGTCAAAAACCGCGGGGTACTTCTTCATGGCGTCGTACAGGGTCGATCCGCCTTCGATATCTTCTTTGATCGTATTGATGATGCCGGCAAAGGTTTTATTCTTTTCCTGTTCCGCCAGCAGGGTCAGACACTGTATAAGAGGCAGACCGGCGTTGATCATGGTGGAAAAGATTCGGGAGAAAACGACGATTTCCTTTTCCTTGACCCCTTTCTTGAGGAAAGGGATAGACTCCAGCAGATCTTTGGGTTTTTTCTTGACGTTGATATCCCGGTAACCCATTCGGCGGAGCTGGCCTCTCAAAGCGGCCTCGTCTGTTGCCTCCATTTCACCTTTTTTCTTCTCGTTCTTCCTGTTCGTTGCATCCCACAAAAATACAGGCATAATCCCTCCTCCCAGGTCATCAAGGGAACCCTTCCACCAGCAAGGGAACCGCACGGGGAAGTTTGCATGAAACATCTTATTTTTTCAAGGATTAATCACCGACAGCAGTGAAAGTTTCACCCAAGCCCCCGTACATTTCATCTTTCAAAAGAGAAGAATCCGGGCGCACCCCTTGGGGAGACATCCGCTGTCTCCGGGGCATACAGCACTATTTAACTTTCGATCCTTCGGCCTCATCATTGCAGGCGGGGCGGCTTCCGAACGGGAGTTCGAGCGGCGCAACGACATCAAAGCGGGACCGCGCTTCATTAACGTAAACCGTAACCGGGATATTCCGTCCCCAGGTCGTTCGAACGCCCGTGTATACGAGAAAGGCAAAGTCGACAAACTTGCCGGCACCAATATTTCCCAGTTCAAAATAGGTATTCCCATCCCCGGCAACAAAAACATCACGCCAGGTTCTGACATGGGCACTGACCTGGGAGGCATCGCCCGTACCGATATTCTGAATCCGAACGGACAGCCGGACGATTTTTCCGGCTTCGATGCGGCTGCTTCCGTCCTGATCCCTGACCTCAACGACAGAAACCGCTAAACGCGGCAGATCGACTGGTTTCAGTCGAATACGAACTGACTGTTCCGGGGAAGCGCCTCCCTCACATCCCGGAATGCGCGCCGTCAGCATCACTTCCCGGGACAGGGCTCCGCCTGATGCACTGAGTGGAACTTCCCTGGTCACGGTTTGATGCGGTTCGACCAGACCGAGGACCAGACGCTTGTCATAGGAAAGATCCCCGGGGAACGCCCCATCTTTTTCCCCTTCCCCGATGTCGATCACCACGTTTTCCACCGGTGAATCGTTCTCATTGACAAAAGTCAGTGTCAGAAACCCCCTTTCACCCGCCGCCAGCACATTTCCATCCGGACCGGTGAACATCAAATTCAGAGTTAACCTTGCTTGGAGCCCACACAGATTCGGAGATGCCGCCACCGGGCGGACCTCCCCTTCCTGGGCCAGGGTCGCTCCATTGTAGCCGGGCAAAACGGAAAGGATCATCAACAAGAAAAATACAATGGAACGCATCCTTTCAGGATGTGCTTTCCCGAATCTTACCTGAACCGTCCCTGAAACCGATTTATTTTTCATCCCACTTTTTGACGATCTGATGAATGAGGATCCCCGCGGCAACCGACACGTTCAGAGAATCGATCTTTCCCTTCATTGGAATGGAAACCAAAAAATCACATTTTTTACGCACCAGGGGACGAATCCCCTTTCCCTCACTCCCCATCACCAGGGCCAGGCGGTTCACGCCGTCAAAAACCCGGGGATTGGGATCGCCGTCCGCATCCGCCCCGTAGATCCAGAAACCCTGCTCTTTAAGAAAGTCGATTATTCTGACCAGGTTGACCGTCACGGCAACCGGTGTATACTGCAGGGCACCGGAGGAAACCTTCATGACCGCCGCCGTCAGGGAAGCGGAGCGATTCCCGGGAATAATGAAGCCGTTGACCCCAAAGCAGTGGCCTGTCCGGATGATAGCGCCCAGATTTTGGGGATCCGTGATGCCGTCCAGGAGAACAACCAAATCCCCCCCGGCCCCCTCCGGCCGGTGAGCGACTATTTCTTCGACGGACGCGTAATGAAATTCCCGGCG
>Ga0302253_1001851_pt1 | contig 11692 bp, 10 predicted proteins | sample AAG_RA_Trp_MG_FD_193537 | JGI IMG/M metagenome (GOLD analysis project Ga0302253, IMG submission 193537) | Enriched activated sludge microbial communities from anaerobic digester in WTTP, New Holstein, Wisconsin, United States - AAG_RA_Trp | ecosystem: Engineered > Bioreactor > Anaerobic >... | reverse complement strand
ACGGCCACGCTGGTTCATGGGGAGGTTCATTATCCACTCTTTTATACACCGCTTCTCGCGCATGAGGTTTTCTGCTGGGGTGAGGATCAGAAACAGTGGTTTATGGACAACGGAACAGCCGGAGATCGCATTCGGATCACGGGTTTCCCCCGGATCGAAGAGCCATCCGAAGCGATTCGTGACGGATTGCGAACACGCGGACAGATTTCACCCGGTGATCTCGTCGTGATGTTCGCATCGAACCCGATCGATCGGAAAGCCCGAATGCAGAATATCCGGATCTTCTGTGAGGCTTCACAGGCAGTATCGGGAATCCGATCGATCATCCGCTTGCACCCCTCCGAAACCCTGACGGAGATGAAGACACTGATGGATGCCTTCCCGCATGTTCCGTTCACCTCGAACACGGATATGTCCGCAACGGAAGCCCTCACGTTTGCTGATATTGTTGTGGCGCATTCCAGTGGATTTGCCGGTGAAGCGCTCGCGATGGGCCGGACGGTCGTGATTCTCGATGCGACGGACATCTCGATCGGTCCCATGGAAATGCTGGTTCGCCACGCCGGGGTTCCGATCGCGCACAGCACGGACGAATTAAGAGCGATGCTGATCCGGATTCGTGACGATGGTGAGTTCCGTTCCGGAATCCGAGCGAATGCCGTTCGTTTTATTCGCAGAAAATACGCATCGATCGGTGATGCATCATGCCGGATGATCGCCGATGGATTGCGACAATGTGTGGTGCATGATCGATGAATTCGTGACAGTCCCGATCCATCACCAGGGAGACACCGTGTGTTGATGACCAAGCTGATTTGTGAACTCGGCCTGAATCATCTCGGCGATATTCAGAGCGCTCGGCGAATGATCGACGCTCTCGTTGTCCACCGGGTTGAAAATGTAACCTTCCAGGCAATCACGGATTTCAGGGCGATGACTCGTGTCGGCGACTCGATCGCATGGCTGGAACGATACGCTCTGACCCCCGAAATGATGAAAGAGGGGATCATCGATTACGCCAGTGCGCGAGGCATGCGGGTGGGAGCGACAATCGCAGACCCATCCCGAGTCCGGGATCTTGTCGATCAAGGTATCCGTTTCTTCAAAATCCTCAGTTCGGATCTGAGTTACTCGGATCTGATCGAGGCTGCGTGTGAGACGGGGTTGCCGGTGTATCTGTCGACTGGCGCGGCGATGCTCGATGAGATCGGACGAGCGGTCCAGATCGGTATCAGATCAGCGAAGCGAACCGATTTGCGCCTCATCCATACGGTTCTGGCTGTTCCGACACCTCCGGGCCGACATGATCTGCGGAACATCACCACACTGCGGACCACCTTCGGTTTACCGGTTGCGTATGGCCAGCACGGGAACGACGACCGCGCCCTGTATCTCGCGATCGCCCTCGGAGTCGAATCCCTGTTTGTCTATGTGGCTGAGCAGGAAGACCCGAAACTGCCGGACGGGCCGAATGCGATTGCGTGCAGTCGTTTGGGAGATGTGGTAGAATCACTACGATCTGTCGAGGAGATGCTGGGCGGGGCAGAACGGATATTATCGCTCCAGGACGAAAAAACCCGGATGCTGGTCAGACGCTCTGTGGTCGCTGCCAGACGCATCTCTGCCGGAGAAAAACTGGATCGATGCATGATTACGTTCAAGCGTCCCGGATCGGGTATGGAACCTTGGAATGCGGGATTGTTGTTGGGTAAAACAGTGATTCGGGACGTTTCTGAAAATGAGGATCTGTTGGTGACGGATGTCTCGGAAGATAAACGGGAGGTATGAATGCGGACAGCACTGATCGGCGGTGCCAGCAAAGGCCTTGGATTGGGTTGTGCATCGGCACTGGTTGAAGCCGGACATCGGGTCATTATGTGTGCCCGGAACGAAGGAATTTTGGAAGAATCTGCCGAGAAACTTCGCTGCTTGCAAGGAACTGACCGCATCATCACGATTCCATGCGACTGGTCGGACCGCCATTCGTTATCGGCGATGATCAAAGAACTGGAAGAGCGATCGATCGAGGTGGATATCCTGATCAACAATGTTGGAGGGCCCAAACCGGGTAAGGTTACCGAAACATCCGAAGAGGAATGGGAGACGGGCCTGGATCTGTTGTTTCGTTCGACCCTGAGACTGTATGCGCAGTTTGTCCCAGCCATGCGCACACGTAAATGGGGCCGAATCGTCAACATCCTCTCGACGACCGTGATCGAACCGGTTCCGATATTGGCCGTATCGAGCGTTCTCCGAGCTGGATTGGCATGCTACGCCAAACTCACGGCACTCGAAGTCGCTCGCGACGGCGTCACGGTGAACAGCCTGATGCCCGGTGGATTCATCACAGCGCGCACGGAAGAACTTGAACGCCTGGCCGCTGCGAAAGAAGGCATATCTCCGGATGCGATTCGTCAGAGGATCTCCAATTCGATCCCCTTGGGCAGAATGCTCTCGACGTCCGAACTGGGAAGCCTGGTCACATTTCTCTGTTCGGATCTCGCCTCCGGGTTGAGCGGTCTGTTGGTGCCGATCGACGGCCTGCAACTCAAATCCATATGACCCGATGGATCCCGAGAATCATCCGACTGCTGGCAGGCGTCAGTGTTTTCGCCATCGATCGGGTGGCAGCTCCCTGCTGGATGACCCTTCAAACGGTCGAAAGAGGAAGAAACTGCCGATTTGCGGGAATACCAGTAATCAACCTCGTTCCGGGTGCGAGGATCCGACTCGGATCGCACGTCGCTCTGCTGAGCCGCTTCAACAGCAATCCCCGCGGTGTGCAAAACCCGGTCATTCTATCCGCCATGAAACGGGGAGCGGTCATCGAGATCGGCGATTTCAGTGGACTCAGCGGAACGTCGATATGTGCCCGTGAACGTGTTACGATCGGTCGACATGTACAGATCGGCCCCGGCGTCTGCATCTGGGACAACGATGCGCATTCGCTTGACCCCGACAGACGCAGAGACCGATCGGTTATCGAGCATCGGAGCGCGCCCGTGTTCATCTGCGACGATGTGTTTATCGGGACACGTGCCATGATACTCAAGGGAATCGAGATCGGACAGGGAGCGGTAATCGGCGCAGGAGCTGTTGTGACAAAAAGCGTATCTCCATATGATATCGTTGCCGGAAATCCGGCTCGTGTCATCGGGAATGTCAGACATGACTCGAAGGTCTCTTCCTCCGAATAGAAAACAGAACGGATGTCCAATCGTAGCATGACTCCAATGGGAAAGATTCTTCTGATATCGGACGGCGTTCCGCCTCGTGTCAGCGGCTCGGCGGTCATCGTCGAGAATCTCGCGAAGCAGTTCGGTCCGGATGAAATGATTGTGGTCGGTTCGGCGGTTTATGGTGAATCGAATGACGCCTGGTCACCGGATTGGGCCCGCATCCATTATGTTACCCGGCCCTGGCCGACATCCCGCCGCGGGTTGAGATGGTGGCGTTGGATCGAGTTCCCCCGGACCTTCTGGCGGATTCTCAGATTAGCTCGAGACCAACACAGTGACTCCATCTTGACCGTTTACCCCCGCGAGGACTTTCTGCTGATCGGGTATCTGGTTTCCCGACTGGTCGGAGCGGATTTCTATCCGTATCTGCATAATACGTATCTGGATCAGCGCAGAGGTTTCAGTCGGCGACTGGCCGGGATTTTTCAACCGATCCTGTTTCGACACGCCAGACATATCTTTGTCATGAGTGAGGGGATGGTTCAGTTTTTCAAGGAACGGTACCCCGAGATCAGCGATCGATGTTCTGCTCTGGTTCACAGTTTTAATGGGACAATTCCGGATTTCGAGATTCCGTCGATCCGGACGGATTCACTCGAGTTTGTTGTGAGCGGCAGTATCCACGAAATATGCCGGGATGCCATGCAACGCTGTACCGATGCGATTTTCAGTATTCCCGGTAGCCGCCTGACCATCCTCGGTGGAAACTCGAAGTCCTACCTGAGCCGAATCGGAATCGACCGTCCCGGAGTCACCGTCTGTTCCGTGCCGTCTCGCGAGGTTGTTGGTCGAATTTGCACGGCGGATATCCTGATCCTTCCTCATGGATTTACCGGGGCATATACCGAAGCCGAATATCGTACGGTTTTTCCCACTCGTACGATCGAGTATCTCCTCTCCGGACGACCCATCCTCGCTCATTCGCCAGCAAACTGCTTCCTGAGTGAGTTTATCCGTAAACATGAGTGCGCCCTGCTGGTCGATACTCCCGAAGTCGATGCTCTCAGAGAAGCCATTATTCGTTTACGGGATGATCCGGAACTGCGAAATCGCATCGTGCGAAATGCATTGAAAACCGCCCGGATGTTCGAAGCGCCCGCCGTCGCAGGATATCTGCGATCTCGGATCAACGAACGGAGATCCGGATGACCATTCGAGTTGCCGTGCATGGGCAGAGCGGTTTTGCATCGCGATGGATGGATTCAGGTCCCGCGAAAGGGGTGGAAATCGTTCGGGTCAACGGTTTTTCATCCGATGTCCTGTCTCGTATCGAAGGCTGTTCAGCGTTTCTGTGGCACCTGAACCATGACCAATACAATGATCTCTGGTTCGCCCGGAATATCTTGTCGGCGATTGAGACCAGAGGCATCCGAGTGTTCCCGAATCGCACGACTGCATCCCATTTCGATGATAAAATCGCTCAGAAGTATCTGCTCGAATCGATCGGCGCACCTCTTGCGAAGACCTGGGTTTTCTTCTCGAAGGACGACGCGCAGCAATTCCTGGATGATGCGCGATTCCCGCTGGTCTTCAAGCTTCGCCGAGGTGCAGGGTCCATGAACGTCAGAAAAGTCGAGACGCGTCGTGAAGCGGTCGCGTTGATCAACCGGATGTTCTGGGGCGGTATCAATCCATTTCCAACCGGCGAACGACTCAAACGAAGCGTACAACGTGCCGTTTCCGGGAAGCGGCATTCCCGATCCTTCGGGCAGAGGATCCTGAATGTCCTTCGCCAGTTCATTCAGAAAGCCCTGTATCCGAACCGCGAAAGAGGGTATGTATTGTTCCAGCACTTCGTCCCGGGCAATGATCACGACATCCGGGCAACGGTGATCGGGAACCGGTGCTTCGTCTTTCATCGTGAAGTTCGTCCGAAGGATTTTCGAGCATCGGGGAGCGGTCGAATCGTGTATCTCGATCCGGCGGACATTCCGGGTGATGTCGTCGATACCGCTTTCAGCATTTCGAAAACCTTGCAGTTTCAGTCCATGGCATATGACTTCGTGCGAGATCCCGACAGCCACAACCCCGTGCTGCTCGAAATGAGTTATGTTTTCAATGCCGAGGCGATTGAGCGATGTCCGGGATATTGGGACATTGATCATCACTGGCACCCCGGACATGTATGGCCACAGGATGCCATACTCGATGACCTGCTTGCATGAAAAATTCCCGAACACGCGTTCATTTCAATCAACCCGAAACACGGCCACGGATCCTTCTGTTTTTAGCTTCTTTCCTGCTTCTGGCCAGTTTCATCGATTCTTACACAATCAGTCATATCCCCTATGTTCACAATATCGGGAGTGTCGTCGGTATCTTCCTGCTGCTCTCGTTCTTGTCACTCCGCCTGAACAAAGCGCATTTCCTTGCTCAGGACTGCCGTTTCGTGCTCATGTTCATCGTACTGTCGGGGTTCATAGAGGTTGTGCGTATTCTGAGCATCGGCACGAGCGAAGTGTTCATCGCACTCCGGGAATTCTTCCAGTACGTCCAGGTCGTCATCCTGTATCTGATTTTCTTTGACCTGGCACAGGATCCCAGGTTCATGAGATGGACGGGTATCGCTTTCCTCACCGGAACAACGATCATGTCGATCGCCGCAAATCTGAACATCGGCCGATTAACGAGAGGTGATGAAGATTCCCGTTTCGGTTTGATCGGATTGAATTACAACATGCAGGGATTGCTATACTCCCTCGGGATCATTCTGATCATGTGTTGGGTTCTGTCCCGGTTCCATTGTCTGAAAGGACGAGATCTATTTCTGGGTGTCTGTTCGTTGTCAATGATGTACGCCCTGGTAAAAACGGGGAGTCGGAGCGCTGCTCTGACACTTGCTGCGGGAACCCTCATTACCCTGATTCTGTTCTTTCATAGAAAACGCCTTGGCGCGTATGTGACCATTGTTCCCATTATCCTGATCGTCATGACGCTGGTGTATCAGGAAGGCAATGTTCTCCAGAAACGGTTCCAGAAAACACTGCAGACCGGAGATACGAGTCTTCGTGTGGAGATCGCCGGGAGCGGATTCGATCTGTTTCTCGAACAACCTGTTTTCGGCTATGGCGCTCAATACAGTCGGGATCTGGGAGACTACATGCAGAAATCCCGACGACTGGCCGCCCATAATCTATACCTCCAGATCCTGCTCGCCTTCGGAATGGTCGGTTTTTTCCCCTTCCTGATCGCGGTTGTCAGAACCCTGAGAACCTCGCTGTTGAATCGGAAAAGTCCTCAGGTCGCCATCGTTCTCGCCCTGTTCGCTTCGCTCCTGTTTGCCGGCGCTTCCGGCAATCTCGGACATGAAAAGATCTTTTGGATCATTTTCGCCATCGCCGGAAGAAGCAGCGCCATTTCGAAGATGATGGCATTCTCACTGTATCCACCCCCTCCCCGGCGTATCTGACGGACCATGCTGCAGAAACCGATCAAGGGCGTAGAACTGATATGAAGATCGGATTGCTGATCGGAGGCCTCGGGAGGGGAGGCTCGGAACGCCAGGTGGTCGAGCTCGCCCGCGGTCTTCATGCGCTCGGTGCACACGTCGAAGTGGCTGTTTACGGAGACTGCGCGCCTCCGGATGACTATCTGAATGATGCGTCGGTGCGAATCCGTATTCTGCATGGCAAAAGTAAACTTTCGAAGCTGAAGGCTGTACGGGATTGGATCCGTCGATTTCAACCCGATGTCCTTCATGGTTTCATGAAACGGGCCTCGATGACCGCGATCCTGGCGGTTGCAGGTTTGAAATCCACCCGGGTCGTCGCGAGTGATTTCTCAACCGCTACCTACAGCAGACACAAACCCATCCTCTGGATCGCATTACTCCTGTTTGCGTGTGCAGATCATGTGGTCACACAGACCGCGACAAACCGTCGCAGCATCACGATGCTCGCTCCATGGTTGCGCAGGAAGATATCGGTGATTCGAAATGGAGTCGATATCGATCGCTTTATGCCTCGGGATGATCGTCGATCCGATGCGACCTCCTTCCGATTTATCGTTGTTGGAACAGTTTACTCGGTGAAAAACCCGATCCGCATCGTGTATGCCGCGCGGTCACTCGCCGAAACATGCTCAACGCCATTTCGGATTGATTGGTATGGCCGTTTTGGCCCGAAGGGGGATAATCACCCTTCCGAGGCTTATATCCATGCGAAATCCCTTGTGGATCGTTTTCAACTCGATTCAATCATTCGATTTCACGGCGAAACTTCTCACATCGAGCTGAAGTACGCGGAATCGAATGCCATCCTTCATCCATCCTTGCAGGAAGGCATCCCGAATGCAGTGGTTGAAGCCATGGCTTGCGGGCTTCCAATCATCGTCAGCCGGGTCTCGGATCTTCCCCTTCTGGTCGAAACGGGACAGAATGGCTTCATCTGTGAGGGAACAGATGCCGAGTCGATTACCGAATCCATGCGGCAAATGATCGAAATGGATCAGGAACACCGAGCGGAGATGGGGGAACGATCCAGAAAACTCGCGGTGTCATGGTTTTCCAGAACCCGTTTTGTGTCGGATTACCTGACCCTTTACGAACGGCTGATCGCGCACACGGGAACAGACGTGCATGGATAACGATACGCATCCATCCGGACGGTTCAACCGTTGCAGTCGAAATGTCGGCCTGGGGGTCATGCGATCGGGAGATTCTATCGCCGACCCGTACTCGAACATGGATGTACTCATCGGCATGGTCCGTAATTCCATTCGGAATGCAGGCCTTTCAGATCGGGAAGAACATCCATTTGAACACATCGTTCACCCAGGCGATGTCGTACTGATCAAACCCAACTGGGTGAATCATGTGAATAAATCCGGTCTTGGAATGGACTGCACCATCACCCATCCCGCATTGATTAAAGCTGTTCTCGCGGATCTTCGGCGAGCCAATCCATCCAGGATCATTATCGGGGACGCTCCGATTCAAAGTGCAATCTTCGAGCGGATCATTCCCGGTCATATTATCGAGGATATGGCGCGAATGGTTGCACCGATCCCGATCGAACTGGAGGATTTTCGATATCAGATCTGCACTCCGGGAGTTTTTTCTCTCAGAACGACCGTCAATCCTGAGCGTGCCTCCCAGGGAATCCTGTTCGATCTCGCCGCCGACAGCCTCCTCGAACCGGTCTCCGATCGTTCATCTCTTTTCCGCAATACAAGCTATGACCATCGTGTCCTGAAGGAGTATCATGCTCCCGGCCGGCATCAGTATCGCATCGTCGGAGAGGTGTTCGAAAGTGATGTGATCATCAATATGCCGAAACTGAAAACCCATCGAAAAGCCGGTCTCACCGGCGCTCTGAAAAATCTCGTCGGGGTGAACTCGAACAAGGATTATCTCCCGCACCACCGCGCAGGCGGAACGATCCACGGAGGAGACTGTTATCCGGGATCGGACCGCGTGAAACAACTGGCTGAAAGTATGATGGACATGGCCAATCGTCATATCGGAGGTCGCGTGTATGCTCTGTGGCAGGTCGCGGCCATCCTGACCATGAAAATGGTTCGATTGTTTTCACATGATACGATCATGGATGGTTCGTGGTATGGCAATGATACGACATGGCGCATGGTTCTCGACCTGAATCGCATTGTCCGCTATGGAAAGAAAGACGGGTCGATCGATCCGCATCCGCAACGCGATATCGTCAACATTACGGATGGAATTGTTGCGGGAGAGGGATACGGTCCCCTGGCGCCCGAACCGGTGCCGCTCGGTATCGTCACCTGCTCGATGTCGTCTCCTGCAGCCGATCTCGTCCACGCCGCTCTCATGGGGTTTGACTGGAGAAAAATCCCGGTGGTTGCACACGCATTTGATTCGTTTGCGTATCGGCTTGCCGATCAGACGCCCGATGATGTGATGGCTGTGGTCGATGGATCGGCCGTGTCTCATCAAAAACTGTCGGAAGAATACGGAAAACAATTCAAGCCCGTCGAGTCATGGAAGAATCGGATCGAAAAAGGCTCGGGAACGACCAGGGGGATGTGAGTCAAGCCATGTTCAAGGATTTTGCCTGGGTAAAACTCGCCAGAAAGTACATTCCTCGAGATCTTCGTTTCTTCATCCAACGCTATGTCAGTCTCCGTTCACTAAAACTCCGCTGGCGTGAAACGAACAATCCGCTCGCGGATATGCTCGAATCCAATGAAGATCGTGCTGGCTTGGGACTGCGGATGGGAATCATTCGGAATGCGGCGCATTATCATTCATTTTTTGTCCGGGCCTGCATGGAGATCGGAGTCCCCTTCCGGGTGATCGATCTGTATGGCGCGGATTGGCTGAGCAATGTCGCACGGGCTGACTGCCGGATTCTTCTGGTATGGCCGGATGGGTTCATGGATACCTGGAACGCGATGATCAAGGATCGGGTGAAGGTGCTGGAAACAGTGCTCGGGTACCCGACCATCCCTTCTTCCGATGAACTCTGGATGTATGAAGATAAACGGCGGACTGCCTACTGGCTTGAAGCCCATCAAATCCCGCATCCGCGCACCTGGATCTTTTATGATCGGGATGAAGCCATGGGATTTGCAGATCGATGCGATCTCCCGATCGTGTTTAAGACAAGTTTCGGAGCTGCAGCGAGTGGCGTGCGGATCCTATCGTCTCGCCGACAGATCCGACGGATGATCGCGACGGCATTTTCCCGAGGCATCGCACCCGGAGGAACAGACTGGCGGGACCGGACGTGGGGTAACATCATGTTTCAGGAGTATCTCACGGATGTCAAAGAGTGGCGAATGGTGCGCATCGGAGACGCTTTCTTTGGCCATCCCAAGGGGAGGGTCGGACAGTATCACAGCGGTTCCGGTTCGGTCCTGTGGGATGTCCCGGAAAAAAAGCACCTCGATCTTTTAAAAAACGTCACGGATCTCGGCGGATTTCGAAGCATGAATGTAGATGTGTTCGAGACGCCGGACGGACGCCTGTTCGTCAATGAACTGCAGGCGGTTTTCGGCGCCAGCTACTCTGTGGACCAACTCAGGGTCAACGGTCAGCCCGGACGGTTTCTGTTCGACCGTGGCGAATGGCGCTTCGATCCCGGCGAGTTTGCCAGAAATGCCTGCGCAAACGCTCGTGTGCTCGATGCCATCGAGCGTTTCAGCCGGATGAAACAACCCGAATAACCCGTGTTTATCCCACCAAAGATGCCTGATAAAGATGAAGGAAACACTGCGAAACATCATCGGTAAAACCCTGATTGCCAGTGGTTTCACACGATTGTCCCGCCGAATGATTCCGAAAGATGGCGCGGTCATTTTATACGGACATCGGCTCTCCGCGGACAACGAAGGGTATCTTCAAGGACTTGATCCCCGTTTTTTTGATCAGCAGCTGACATATCTGACCTCCAGTTACAGCATCATCTCACTCTCGGAACTCCTGGGGTACTACCACCGAAAGGCAACGATACCCCGGAATGCCATTGTCGTCACATTCGATGATGGATTCCGAGACAACTTCATCCATGGGTTACCGTTACTGCGCAAACACGGCGTCTCCGCATGCGTGTTCGTCACGACCGATTCGATTCAGACTGGCCGCCTTCCATGGTCTCAACGGCTCGGCTATATGTTTCAGAAAACGACGTGTGATTCGATCCTTCATCCGTTGAGCGGACCCAAACCATTCCCTCTGAAGCAGGTCGCGGATCGGAAACGGGCATATCAGAACGTGAAGCGAACGATTCGACGGATGGTGTTCGATCAACGCGAGGAATCCCTCGAGCAGATTTCCGCTCTGCTGGATGTTGTCCCTCCTTCGGATCGCATGCTGACCTGGGACCATTGCCGGGAGTTGATGCGTGCGGGAATCGAGATCGGTGCGCATACGGTATCACACGCGTTACTCGATGAGATTCCCCTTGAGGCTGCACGCGCAGAAATTCAAGGTTCGATGGATGCAATCCGAGACAATCTCGGGCTTGAACATCCTCCGTTCTGCTTCCCGGCGGGTAGCTTTTCGGACGAACTGGTCGGGATGGTTCGTGAGATCGGTTTTTCGAGTGTTTTCAAACCAGTCCATACCGTCCGAGTCAACAATCTGACCAACAGTGATCCTTTTTCGCTGCAGAGGATCGGTCTGCCGAACGGCCCCGCTCATCAACTCGAAGCGGAACTCGACGGGATCTTCCATCTGATCCGGAAGGTCTATCGGTGAGGCTTCCACTGCTCTTTCTGCCGCGAGCGACCGGATAACGATGGCGGGAATTGTCGTTTCCATAACCGGACACCCGGACCATATGCGCTTTCTGAGCGGACTGGCTGTGCTTCGTCATCACCCGTCATTCCGCAGTGTGTTGATTGCCGAGACTGAGCGGTTCATGATCGGCGCAACATTCCGGCAGAACGATCCTCCATCGATCGCATGGAACGCGGACCGACGTATTGGTATCGTTGTCTACGGGTTCGCGTACCGGCTCCGGGATCACGTCGAA
>Ga0302253_1001849_pt1 | contig 11698 bp, 9 predicted proteins | sample AAG_RA_Trp_MG_FD_193537 | JGI IMG/M metagenome (GOLD analysis project Ga0302253, IMG submission 193537) | Enriched activated sludge microbial communities from anaerobic digester in WTTP, New Holstein, Wisconsin, United States - AAG_RA_Trp | ecosystem: Engineered > Bioreactor > Anaerobic >... | reverse complement strand
ACCCTGGACTATATTCAACTGATCCTTAAGGATCAGTTGAATATAGTCCAGGGTATACGGCCGGTGGGGATGGCGCGAGATTTGCACGCGCTGCCAGGGCGTCAATCTGCCGTAGATATCCCTGCGCAGACGTTCGAGCTTCTCTTCAAGGCGCTTGACTTCGCCCGAGAGATCGATGTGCTTTTCTTCGGTGAAACTTCTGAGCTCGCGGATCTTTTTTTCAAGCTCAACGATAGGCTTTTCAAAATCAAGGGCGATCATAGAAATATCCTTGGGAACCCGCTCAGTCGATGATGGTGACTTCGGTATTGACAGGCAGGAGATCGTAGAGTTCCTCGACCTCCCCATTGAGCATGCGCACACATCCTGCCGTCACCTGCTGGCCGATGCTTTCAGGTTGCGTCGTGCCGTGGATACCGTAACCGGGAATATCAAAACCCATCCAGCGTGTCCCCAGGATATTCTCTGGGCTTTCCGGCGGATAAACCTTGCCGGCGTGCGTCCAAGGAGGATTTTTGAGCTTATTGACGATCTTGAACGTCCCGACAGGAGTGATGTTGTCCTTGCCCGTAGAGACGCGGTAGGTCTTAACGACGTCCCCGTTACAACGCAGGGTCAAAAGATTCTGGGACTTATCTACCAGAACAGAAAAACGGCCCGTCCAGATCCTCAACTGCATGCCCGGCCGGATGACATCCGATGTCAGTCCATTCTCCTTTTTGATCATCTCGACGGTCGTGCGGTATTCATCGGCGATCATGCTCAACGTATCGCCGGTCTTCACCTCCCGCATGACCGTCTCATCCGGCACCTGGATGGCGGACAAAATGATCTTCATGTTCACATCTTCGAGCTTCTTTTGCACGGCCTCGATGCCGGGATCGGCCGCATTCTTCAGAAGGATCTCCCGAAAAGCATCCCGGGCCGCCAAGAGCTCACCCTTTTGAAACAACCCCTCTGCACGGCTCACATCCTTGTCAAAATTCCCGACAGATGCGTCGAGGGCCGGCTTCTGACTGCCTGAAGCAGCAGGCATTCCCTTCAGCCTCAAAACGATAAAAACAAGAACCGCAACGGCACAAACGGCGAGGGCCGTCCATAAAATATTTTTTTTCACATCTTCCTCTCAATCTCCCGCTGAATATGTTTGTCTGGAATTGACCCCGAGGCTTCAGTCAGCGCTCTTCCCGGAAGCGAGGGGCCATTCACCACCGCACCTATGCATCAAAAATCACTTCGAGGCTTCTATCGATCTCCAAAAGCAAAAAGCTCCCTTTTCACAAAGCCATGTTTTCGAAATCCCGGCAAATCGTTCAATAGATCAACCCCAAGAGGATCCCGATAATCGCCCCCATGATGACCTCGATAGGCGTGTGGCCGATCAATTCCTTGAGGCGATCTTCCTCTATTTTTCCCTGCCAATAAATATCATCCAATATCTTGTTCAGGATAGATGCCTGCTTGCCTGTGGAACGGCGGACCCCCTGGGCGTCGAACATGGTCACGATCGCAAACACGACGCCCAAGGCAAACAAAGGAGAGTCGAATCCATAATCCGTGCCGATCACGACGGCCAAAGCGCTGGATCCCGCCGAATGGGCCGAAGGCATACCGCCCGTGCCGATGAACCAGCGAAAATCAAACCGCTTGGTCCGCAAAACGCCCAACGCCACCTTGATCGTCTGCGCCGTCAACCAGGCGAAAAAAGTCACAATGAGAACGTGGTTATGAACGATCTGATAGAGCACAAGCTTCATTCAGACCCTCCTCTTGCCGGCGCCGGCGTGACGCGGATATCGACCCTGTCCAGCAATGTCGACTCTCCGTCTTTGACCACAAATCCTTCGTTACCGGCCAGGGTCTGATCCACAGGGGCGGGCTGAAGCGCAACCGTCGCGGGGCTCTTGGCCTTTGCCGTCTTTTTGGATCTTGCGGCTTTGACGGGAACCGGCTTTTTGCGTACCTGTTTATTTTTCGCAGGCGCCGGACGCGCGGGTTTTTTGCGCAACGCCGCCATCGCCTTTTTTAATTCCGCGGCCGAGGAAAGGGTTTTCTTCATCTCCTGGTTCTCAAAAGACACGCGCACATACTGTTCGCTCACCTCCCGATTGCGGGCTTGCAAGAATTCATTAACCCGGCGGGCCTGTTGGATGATATTCCCGAGAGAATTGATCTTGTTTTTTTGTTCTTCGAGCTCCTGTTTGGCGCGGGCAAGCTTGGAATTCAATAAAACCGCTTCATTTTCCAATTGGGTATTCTTCTGGTACGTCTCAGTCAGAAGCGTCCTGGTCTGATTTAATCCCAATTGGGTGGCGGATAATTCGACCTGAAGACGCCCCAACTGATCAAATAAATAGCTGTTTTTGTGCATCAAGGCCAGGGACTGATATAATCCAAAAATCGAGAAACCTGCCAACAATGCGATGACCCCTGTTTTAATCCTGTTATTCACGACAGACAATCCCCTATGGCCGTTCTTGACAAAAAAGAAGGCACGTGATAGGATGCCCTCTGTTCAAATCCTTCTCCCGCCCTGTTCCCTCAAAGGACCAAATCCAGCAATTCATGCGTTCGCCGCCCAGGCAACCCTTCAGGGCAGTCATAAAGGCGGCCCAGCATCAATCTGGGGCAACCCTCGGCCTGAAGGCCGAGGCAGTCGTAGGTTGATTATAATTGCATCCTCTTTAAAAATCAAGCGGATTTACCCCGTTAAAGGCAGAAAACGCTCGACTTACAAAACTTCAACACGTTGTCCCTGGCGGGGTTTAGCCTCTATCAAAAAATGCTTGCCAAGACGCATACATTGGGTCTTATCGGCCTGGATGCCCATCCCGTAGACATCGAGGTCGATGTCGCCAACGGCCTGCCGCAGACGGCCATTGTCGGCCTTCCTGATTCAGCCATCAAGGAAAGCAGGGAGCGTGTCCGTTCAGGGATAAAAAACAGCGGTTTCCGCTACCCGGCCGACAAGATCACGGTCAGCCTGGCCCCTGCGGACATCAAAAAGGAAGGCGCCCTTTATGATCTCCCTATTGCCATGGGAATCCTGGCCGCATCAAAACAGATCCAGCCTGCATTGCTCGAAGAATATTGGTTTGCCGCCGAACTTGCGCTGGACGGCCGCTTGCGGCCCGTCAAGGGCATTCTGGCCATGGCACAGGCCCTTTTAATGCACAGAATAAAAAAACTTGTCCTTCCTGCTGCCAATGCCCCTGAAGCAGCCCTCGTGGAAGGCATCCAGGTCTTCGGTTTCAAAACGCTCAGGGATCTCATAGAAGGTCTCCACAACCCAGAAACCCTCAAGCCGTTCCGAAACCCCATGGCCTGCGTTACCCGCCATGACTCCGGCGACGAACCGGATTTTGCGGATGTCAAAGGCCAATTCCTGGCCAAGCGGGCCATGGAAATCGCCGCCGCTGGCGGACATAACATTCTCTTGGTCGGACCGCCGGGAAGCGGAAAAACCATGCTGGCAAGGCGGCTGCCCGGCATCCTTCCGGAGATGACCACGCACGAATCGCTGGAAGTCACAAAAATCCATTCTGTCGCCGGTTACGCCCCGCCCGGATCCCCCCTGCTTCGCCGAAGGCCGTTCCGCGCGCCCCACCACACGATCTCCGACGTGGCTCTGGCCGGAGGAGGATCCAATCCCCAGCCCGGCGAAATCAGCCTCGCCCACAACGGCGTCCTCTTCCTCGACGAACTTCCGGAATTCCACCGTAATGCCCTGGAGATCCTGCGCCAGCCCCTCGAAGAAGGCTGTATCCGGATCGCCAGGGCTCAGAGGTCCATGAATTTCCCGGCGCGCTTCATGCTGATCGCCGCGATGAACCCCTGCCCCTGCGGGTATTACACCGACCCGGTACGTTCTTGCCGTTGTTCCCAAAGTAAAATCCATCAGTACCTTGGAAAGATCTCAGGTCCGTTATTGGACAGGATCGACATCCATGTAGAAGTCCCCGCCATCAAATACCAGGAATTAAGCGACAATGCTCCTGCGGAAAGTTCGGCGCAGATAAAGGAAAGAGTGAATAAAGCCCGGACTGTCCAGGAAGCGCGCTTCTCCGCAGGCGAAGGCCGAGACGGCAAAAAAGACGGCATCTTATCCAACGCGCAGATGTCACACCGGCAGACCCGAAGATATTGCGCCCTCGGAAAGGAAGGAAGCGAGCTGCTCCGGACGGCAATGAACAATTTTCACTTGAGCGCCAGGGCCTTTGACAAAATACTGAAAATCTCAAGGACGATTGCGGATCTGGCAGGATCCCAGGATATCACGGCACAGCATCTCTCGGAAGCCATCCATTATCGTTCGCTGGACCGGGGATCCTTCCTGTAGGGCCGCCGCCCCCGCGGGCCTAGTCTCGCCCGCCCAAGCGGGCAGGGAATTCCGGCAAACGGGATTCAGCTGATATTCTCGTCGATCACTTCGATCAGCTGTTTGATATCGACAGGCTTGGCCACAAAAAGATGGCCGCCGATAATGCCCCCTCTCTGCACCACCTCCTCCTTGCCGACGACGGCGGTCAAAAAAACGACGGGGATGTCCTTTGTCTCATCATCCTCCCTCATCTGGGCGGCCACTTCGCTGCCCATGAGATCCGGCATCAGGACATCCATTAAGACCAGATCCGGCTTAAAAGACTTTGCCGCCGCCAGCGCCGCCGCCGCGCGGTTTTCCGCCCTGACCTCAAATCTTCCGGTCTGCTCAAGATTCAACCTGATCAGCTTCGCAAAATCCGCTTCGTCATCGACCACCAATATTCTTTTTTTCTTTTTCATGCCGCGGCTCCTTTCCGGTCACCCTATCGCTGCCTCACATTCTCTTTGCACTATGCTCTTTCAGCCAGCTTTAAGATCACTGTCATCTTAGTCCCCTTCCCCTCGACGCTTTCTGCATGGATCAGCCCCCGGTGCATATGGATAATGTTTCTCGTAACGGACAACCCCAACCCCGAACCCTTCTGGCCCTTCGTCGTAAAAAACGGATCGAAGATCCTTTTCAGGTTCTCCTCGGGGATGCCGCAGCCCGTGTCTTCGATCTCGACGATCGCCGCCAATTCTCCGAAATAAAAACTGTCCTGCGCCCTTTTGCCGATGCCGTTCCTGATCTCCTCGAGTTTTTTGTCATAGCTGCGCACAATGATGCTGCCGCCCTGGGGCATGGCCTGGACTGCGTTCAGGAGAATATTGATAAAAACCTGCTCCAACCTGTTCTTGTCTGCCAGAACCAAGGGCATATCTTTCTTGAGTTCTTTAATGATAATGATATTATCGAATCTGGATCTGGTCCTGACCAGATCCAGAGAACTCTCAATGATCAAATTCACGTCTGCAGGCGTGAGATTCAGATGCGCAGCCCTGGAAAAATCAAGCATGTCATTGATGATCTTGTCAGCCCTCTTGATGTTCTCCCGCAGTATCGCCAGGACCTCGAAAATATCCCCCGAGGAAGGAGATGTCTTGATCTCAAGATAGTCAATGCCCTGCAGGATGATCGCCAGAGGGTTCCTGACCTCGTGCGCCACCCCGCTGGCCAGCTGACCCACAGCGTTCAATTTCTCGGCCTGGATCAGCTGTTCCTGTATTTCTTTGAGCCTGATATACGCTTCTTTAAGCTCGTCTTCAGCCTTTTTGCGCTCGGTAATATCTGTGTCTACCCCGCGGTATCCGAAAAAACGGCCCTTTTCGTCGATGATCGGCGAACCGCTTGTATCCAGCCAAACGATATGACCGTCTTTATGCATATTCCGGTTGATAAAATTCTTGAATGATCTCCGGGTCCCGATAGCCTCCCAGGCCTGCTTTCTCAGGCGCTCCCTGTCTTCGAGAACAAATAAATCGTAAAAATACTTCTTGCCGACAATCTCATCCGGCCGATAGCCGAGGATCTTTTCGACGATGGCGCTGGAATACGTATAGAGACCGTCGCTGTCCACCTCCCAGATCCACTCCTCGGCGGCAGCGGCCACCTGCTGGAACCTCTTTTCCGCCTTATTGCGCTCGATGATCTCCCTCACCAAATCCTCTTTCTGCCTGAAAAATCTGGATATCAACCGCGATATGTCCCCGAACTCGCTGGTGTCTCTTTCCAAAGGGCGCAGGTAAACGGCGTTCTCTTTTTTCAATGCCTGGGAAATAAACCCAAAGGGCCTGCTGAGCATCATCATCATGAATGCCGTGATGACAACAATAATAATAACGAGAAAATAAATAAACGTCGCCGTGACATTCCGGGAGAATCGTTTATAGATGTCCAGTTCCCCGGAATGGATGCTGACATAAAGATATGCCGCCGGCCCTCCCCGCCAATCGAGAAGCTCTTTTGAAAAAATAATCATATTGGTATCCAAAAGGGTCTTGGGATCGGGCACCATCGGTTTCATCCGATCGATAACGATCTCGCCGCCGATCAGCCCTGAGAGCTCATCGAGAAAACCCTTGTTCCAGAGGCGGCCGGCAAAAAAATACCCCTGTGGAGGCGTCTGTCTTTCCGGGTCGGCTGTCGGATGAATGGTGGCGCCCCGGATTTCCATCAAGCCTGCGCCTGTATACACAAAAAAATGACACAGCCGCTCTTTTGAAAAAATGTCCTTAATGGTCTCGGCGGGAAAAGGAAGGTCCTTGAGGCCGGAGGCGTTTTTGCTCTGGATGGAATATGCCTGAGAAAGATCCGGGCGATAAACCCATATCGCGTCCGCCTGATATGTCCCCAAGGCGGTCTCGTCCATATTCTGCCTGGCCCATGCCATGTCCTTGTCGCCATGCACAAAACCCACCATGTCATCCCAATAGGTATAATCGACGGACAAACTTTTTAGGTTAGCGCCCTTGAGAATGATCAGTTTGTTGAAATAAATCTTCTTTTCTTCGCTGCTCTGCTGAAACAAAAGATAGACGCGTTCATTTTCAAAGACCTGGTGCAGATGCCTTGCGGCGATCAGTATGACGGCGAGAAACAACAACAGCGAGGTCAATTTTGTCTGGACTCTCATGGTCTCATATCCCCTTGATATTCCCTGTCTCTCCTATGCCTCCCATGCGCCCTTCTCTAATAACTAAAGGTCACGCTGGCCTCGATCTGATAGGCGCCGTCGGCCTCGCCGTCGCCCCGCACAAAAGGGGAAAAAAGGCTGCCGCCGGCATCGTCCCGCTCCTCTTTGTAGTATTCGCCGGGGAAAAAATAACCGCAGAACAGGCTCAGCGCCACATGCTTGTTCAGCTCATAGTTGAAATACATATCCAGCTCGTTGCCCAGATCGCACGAGAGCCCTTTGGTCTCGCCCCCCAGCGTGCCTATGCCTCTTTCCGCGGACCTTAAATACCACCAATCGCATGTCATGGAAAGCCTTTGCGTCAACTGGAAATCCAGGCCCAGAGAAACAAGAACAAGGTTCTCAAATAAATAGGGGTCTGCAAATGTGGTGGGGCGGCGGACGCCGTAATTCAACCCATTGCCTCCGCCCATGGCCACCAGCGGCATGCTTTCCGGACCAACAGGATAAATAGAATCAGCCAAGTTGGTATTCAGCGGAGAATAAACGCTGAAGGCGCGGTTTTTGCCGCTGGTAAAGGTGCCGGCGCCGGCCTGATCGAGCGGCACCTTGTTGCCGGAGGCGTAGGCGAATCTCGAATGGGGGACGATCCGTTCGAACCTATAAGCGGCATCCGCGTAGACCAGGTAACCGCAATGCTCGACATCTTTATGAACCGGATCCGTAGACTTGGCCGCACCGAAATTCCTGGCTGCCTCTATCCCCATAGAAAATTTATCCAGCGTCGCATTCCAGGAAAGGCCGCAGGTGCCCAGGATGTCCTCGCGGGTAGGAGTGGAGAAAAGGCTGGTGCGCTTTCCGCCGGAATAGTCCGAGAGGACTTCCACGTAGGGCTGAAGGGAGTAATTCGTAAAGGTAAAAAGCGCATCTGCGGCAAAGAAATTGGCCTTGTTCGGCGTGTAATGAATGCCTTGCTCCCTTTCCTGGTCAATGCGCGGCCCCCTGTAGCTCTTATTGGCCGCATCGGGACGGCAATAATAAAGGGTCCACTTTAAGTTCTCCTTTTCGCCGTATACACTCGCCGAATAATTCTCATAGTCGGAAGGCACGGCGAGATTGTTACCGGCCTCATAGACAAATAGGCCGCTTTTCAATCTGGAAGGCAGGCCCCAGAGACCGAAATCATACCAGAACTCTTCGACGTGAGGCAGGAGTTCTGCGTCGCGATATTCCTCCACTTTCGCCGTGGACGTCATCAGCGTATGATGAATGAATACGGGCGCATCGTACTCATAAGGGCCGTTTCTCTCCAATTTCAAATGCGCCTGTGGGCCGCCGTCGTTAAAGGCAAGATCGAGGCCGAGGCTGTAGTCGATGCCGAGATAGACCGAGGAGTCGTCCTTATTTTTGTTATCCAGGTCAACAGTGTTCTTCAAAACAACAGTGTCAGTCCTGAAATAAGGACTGACACTGAAAAGGAACCTCTCGTTCTTGATGACCTCTATCTCCGCCAAGACAGGAAAGGCAAGGCCAAAAAAACAAATAACAGCAAACGGAACGCTCCTGCCTGTCATCTGCCGGGTTCTCCGCATCGATGCCCCCGAAAAGCCTGGGTCGGTTTTATCTGCAGCAAACAGCTGACTTATTATATCTCGCCGCCAAGGAAAAAATGCAAAAGATTTCCTAAGAATGGCAGGAATCGAGTTTTTGCCACAGGAGGTCGGGGACAGGATAGCCGAGGCTGCGGGCCTTGCGGCAATGCGTTTCGGCCCGGCGGCAATCCCCGTTGAGGTAATAAGCAAAACAAATATTGTTGTGGACCATCCCTGAACTCGGCTCGAGCGAAAGGGCCTGCTCGAGAACCGGGATCGCTTCCCGTGGACGCCCCAAGGCACAAAGAACGGAGCCGAGATTGGAGAGCGCGCCGATGTCCTTCGGCATCTTCTTGACGGCCTGACGGGCATAAGGCCATGCGGCCGCATACTCATCTTTAGTCATCAGGGCGGTCACCAGACCGTTATAAGCCGCGGCATCCTGGGCCCCGGAAGCGACAGCCCGCTTGTAATGGGCGATCGCTTCGTCAAGTTTGCCCTGCTTGTAGAAAATTGCGGCCAGGGCCTCGTGGGCCAGGCCGAAATCAGGATTTTCCCGCAAGGACCGGCGCAGGAAATCCTCGGCTTCGGGCAAGGCATTGCGGTTAATGGCCACAAGTGCAAGATTGTAGTACCCTTCGACGCGCGCCTCGGGATCACGGGCGATGGATTCCCTGAGAAGCTCCTCGGCGCGGGCGGCATCGCCCAACGAGGCGTAGGCCACCGCCAGATTGATCTGGTATCTATACCTCTTGTCCGGGTCTACCTTGATGGCGGCCTCTGACACTTCGATGGCCTTGCGATATTGTCCTTCTGAAAGATAATAAAGGATGGCCAGGTTGGCGTTATAAAGCTGATAATATCCCTTATACAACGTATAGCGCTCGTCGATAATGCGCGACATCTCCGTGGAATCCATGAGCGCTTTTCTATATGACCCTTCATTGATGAAAGCCAGGCCCCGGTTATTGTAGGCGATGACCACCTGGGGATATTTTTTGAGGATGTCCGTCCAGAACGTCACGCTTGTCTCCCAGACTCTGCAGCGCCTGTATGTCGTCGTCGCACAAAACAAGGCCACGGCCGTAAGCAAAACGACCCCGAAAACCCTTATTCCCGTCAGCCGGCCGCCGATCTTGTCCCAAAGCCGGAAAAATCCTTCGGCCAGAATAAAGAAAATGCCGATGGACGCCACATAGACAAACCGATCGGCCACTTTCGTATCCCCCATCGGAAGAAACTGCAGCAAAGGCAAAAGAGAAACGACAAAAAAAAGACAGCCGAATACCACGGCGCGGCTGCGGCGGACCGCAAGGATGAAGACGGAAAAAAACGCCAGGGGCCAAAGATAGCTGCTGAGCCGATAGGCGGTCGCATAAAACACATCTGCCGGATAGTAGGCGGACAATCCCGCGGGCCAGAAAATCCGCCCTAAATAAAATGCAAGCGTGAACAAGGGGCCGTTGCGGAATCTCTCGGCAGCCGCCAGGCCGATGATATCGTGGCTGCCGCCGTAAACGGAATAGAGTGCGATCAGGGCGAAAAGCGCCGACAGGACGAAAAACGGGATCTTTTCAAGAAACATGTGGAGATCCGGCCGGCGGCGCAGGAAATAATCAAAACAAAAAAGCATGACCGGCAGGGTCACCGCCATGGATTTGGACAATAACGAAAGAAAAAAAAGCGCAAGGGTGGCCCAGAGATAACGGGATCGAAACCCCCGCTGCAGATAATACACATAACTGACAAGGGCTCCTAGATAAAAAAACGCATAAAGGACGTCCTTGCGCTCCGCGATCCACGCCACGCTCTCGGCGCGCAACGGATGGATGCCAAACAAAAGCGCCACAAAAAACGCGAACGCGTCCCGGCCGCGCAGCAAGCGTACCAGCCAAAAGACCAAAAGGCTGTTCAAAAGATGCAAAAGTAAATTCGTCAAATGATAGCCGAAAGGCTCCAGATGCCCTATCTGGTAATTGACCAGGAAACTCAAAAGTGTCAACGGCTGGTAATTACTGACATAATAAGACGTAAAGATCTTGTGCAGATTGGCCCCCGTCAAGGCCTTGATGGAAGAATTATCCAGGACATAGACCTGGTCATCCCAGTTAATGAACCCGTTACGCAAAGACGGCAGAAAAACCAGAAGGATAATAACGGCAAGCAGGCAGGCAAGGATGGGCCGGGAATGTCCGGCGTACCTGTCCGAAAGGGTTTTGCGGATGTCTTGTATGGATAGCCTCGGCATGGACATCGTCGTCGGAAAATGTTTCCAAAAAAGTGCCCTTCAGGCGCCCATTATAACAAAACCGGCAGGGCGTGGGAAGAAAAAACACCCCTCCTGGATCCAGAAAGGGTGTTTTCCTCCAATGCCCATCAGAACAAATTACTCTTCAGCCTTGACCTTCTCGACATGCGAAGGCAGGATGACGATCTCGACACGGCGGTTCTTCTGTTTACCTTCTTTCGTGTCATTGGACGCCACGGGCCGGTACTCTCCATAAGCCACAGCCGAGAGGCGTTCCGGCTTGACAGCCCCTTCATCCACAAAATAATGCAGGACGGCCAAAGCGCGGGCGCTGGACAATTCCCAATTGGATTTCCAGCCGGAATACTTGATGGGGTCTGAATCCGTGTGGCCTTCGATGGCCACCTTTGAATCCGGAACATCTTTATTGAGGACTTGGGCCACCTTTTCCAGCGAGACCTTGCCTTGGGGCCGCAGCGCATCCTTGCCCGAATCAAAAAAGACCTCGGCAAGGAACGTGATCACCAATCCCCTCTCGGTCATTTCAAGCTTGGCCTTGTAATTTGCCAGCTCATCTTTAAGGTTGGCGGTCAGGTCTTTCAGCGCCCTCTGCAGGTCCGCGTCCTTCTGTTCCTCCAGCGTCGCAACCTGTTCTCTCAGACGCTCATTCTCCCTCTCTAAGGCCCGTTTTTTCGATAAGGTGGTGCAACCTACCAGCGCAAGAGCAAGAAAAGAAACGATAACACCCCTGGAAATGATTTTAATCATCACAACCTCCTTGATCCTGCCTCCGGCAGGATCAACTCCGAGCGTATCTTGAGAATTTATGACTGCCCGCCGAGACTCTGACGAGGCTGGTCGCA
>Ga0302253_1001848_pt1 | contig 11707 bp, 10 predicted proteins | sample AAG_RA_Trp_MG_FD_193537 | JGI IMG/M metagenome (GOLD analysis project Ga0302253, IMG submission 193537) | Enriched activated sludge microbial communities from anaerobic digester in WTTP, New Holstein, Wisconsin, United States - AAG_RA_Trp | ecosystem: Engineered > Bioreactor > Anaerobic >... | reverse complement strand
TGGCGCCAACGGGAGCTGGAGGAAATGCTTCTGCCGGATGAGGTGAAGCTGATTGTCCACTACTTTGCCGTTGAGCCGCAGGGGAATTACACCGACGAACTGAAGGGTGGTTATACGGGGGACAACATCCTGCACCGTCAGCACAGTTTGAGCGACCTGGCGGTTAAACTGAAAATGACGGAAGACGACCTCCGGCAAAAGTCAAAGGCCATCGCCGATGAGCTGTTCAGCCACCGGGAAAAACGCGTCCGTCCTCACCGGGACGACAAGATTACCACCGACTGGAATGGCCTCATGATTGCCGCCCTGGCCCGGGGTAGCCGGGTTTACGGAAACGAAGTTTATCGCGATGCAGCAACCGCGGCGGCCCGTTTTGTCCTGGAAGACCTCCGGCAGAAAGACGGGCGGCTTCTGCACCGCTGGCGCGACGGCGAGGCCGCCATGCCCGCCAGTCTCGACGATTATGCCTTCTTTATCTGGGGCCTGATCGAACTTTACGAAGCGACCTGCGAGCCTCAGTGGCTGGATGCGGCCCTGAGTCTGAATGACGACCTGGTGCGTTATTACTGGGATGAGGCGGGCGGGGCTTATTACTTTACCCCTGCCGACGGGGAAAAGCTCCTCCTGCGGCAGAAGGAACTCTACGACGGGGCCATCCCGTCGGGGAACGCCGTGGCCTGCCTGAACCTGATCCGCCTGGGTAAAATGACAGGACGGCCCGAACTGGAAGAACGGGCCGTCCTGCTGCTGAAATCCGTCGCCGGTGCGATCCGCCAGATGCCGGGGGGCTGCGGCCAATTCATGATCGCCCTGGATTTTCTGGAGGGGCCATCCTATGAAGTCGTCATTGCCGGTGTTCCGGGAAGAGAGGACACCCGGACCATGTTGGAGACCCTGAACCGCCATTACCTGCCCCGGGCGGCCGTCCTGTTCCGCCCTGCCGGAGCAGCGGACCCGCTTCTCGTCGAACTGGCCCCCTATGTGCGGGACATGGATATGATCGACGGAAAGGCGACGGCGTATGTCTGCGTCAATCAGGCCTGTCACACCCCCACGACCGATCCCATGGCGATGATCCTCCTCCTGAGCGCCACGGCGGTGAAGTAGCTATGATCAGAAACATTGTAATGCCTCCCCTTCAAGGGTAGGTCGGGATGAGATGAGTTACTCTTGTCATTTCGAGCGAATGCGAGAAATCTTTTCTTTTGTCATCCCGGGCCTTGGAGGCTGTGTCACAATCTCATTCTGAGGCACCATCCGAAGAATCTCTTCATCTCAACATTCCGTCATTATTGGATTCTTCACTTCGTTCAGAATGACAACGAACTTAAATCAGAGATTACGACACAGTCTCCTTGACCCGGGATCCATATCCAGCATAAATGTTTTTTAGATACCGGCTTTCGAGATTGTGTCGCAATGGGTATTTTTGTCATTTCGACCGTAGGGAGAAATCTTCAAGTTAAGTTTTTTCAAAATATTAAGATTTCTCGCATTCGCTCGAAATGACCATTGTTGTAATGATGACACGGCTTCTTCGCCGGTATGGCGACTTTAATATGAATTTCTGACAATTGCGAAGCCGTTTCTTGATCCAAGGTCCATCCGCCAAGTTTCCCTTGACAACCCCCTCGATGTTATCCATAATTTCTGAAAAATTTCAAAAACAGCTTTCACTTCACTATTTTCTTCAGCGATTCTGTCGGGGGAGGGAATGTGTCAGATCAGTTCATGACTAATAAACAGCTTGGAGATGCAATGCGGCGATGGATGAATTTTGTCCCCGGAATGCCGACTTTTTCACGTTAACCACTTTTCTATTCCAAGAAATTAAAGTTAATTGAGACAGAAAAACGAAAGGAGAAAAAAGATGAATCATTTCCAACGTTATTCTATGGTTTTGGTTCTGGCAATGCTGGCATTTGCTCTTCCGGTCCAGGTGCAGGGCGTGACGCTGGATACGACGGGCACAGACACATGCTCGCCGGGATATGTCTGTAATGATGGCGCCTTTAAATTTCTCGGCACGCACTGGTACAAACCCGGCAAAGCCTTTTCTGTCGACTTTACCCATCAATGTTCGGCCGTGTGCCTTCAGCAATATATGCCGGGATGGGGCGGGGGAGGCGTCAATTTTCAGACCGTCAAGATCCATGGAGAGTACGACTATGATAACGGCTCGACCTATGAAAAGATCACTCACAATGGACAGATCATAATTGAGGAAAGGATGACTTGTGCTAAAAATCCTTGGGCCCATGGAACTGATGCAGGGTGCGGTCAGGCAGCGATTGTCAACAAAGTCACCATCAACGGCAGGTCTGTCATTCTCGACCCTCCCTACCCACTCTCCGTACGATATATGCCGGGAGATCTTTTTATGGCTCTACACAATTGGGATAAAAATAAAGACGCGCCTGATCCTCTCGCCGATTGGGACCCCTATGGAACCCCCGGTGGTTATTCGAGCCTGAAGATTACGACTCCCACTAACGAACAAATCATTGGGGAACATGCAGCTTCTTTCACCCTCACGCTCCAAAATCTGCCTTCATCATCACAAAAAGTGCTGATGGTTTGGCAGCGCGCGCAGGAACTTCCTGAGTGGCAGGGTGATATACACATCCAACCGGGCACATATGACTGGTTTCCCTTTACTGGCCCTTCTGAGACATGGTCGACCTCTTTTCCTCTTACTGTTGCCGTAGAACCGGGATTCTTCGCCGGTAAGCCGGGACACTACCGTGTGCAGGTCAAACTCTCTAATGAAACCTGGTGGTCCGCGTGGAAGTATTTCTGGATCGGACAGCCGACCTATGATTCCAGAAAGCTGTTGAAAAGTAGTGCGGAGATGGCTGCAATAAAGAAAAATTCGTTATCCATGAAGATGGCAACAGGCCAGAAGAAAATCTCGGCTGCGGAGGGTGCGAAGACTCAAGTCACAGGCATGACGCCTACGATGGTCCAAATGCCTGTGGTTATTGTGGACAGCGTCTCCTATAAACCTGTACCGACCAAGCCGGGTAATACGGTCGACCTGATCATCACCTTCAAGAATAAGGGACAGGTAAGCAGCAGCGCCAATCTCAAATATTCGGTGAACTGCGGTGTGAAGAGCGGCGGCCCTGCCTGTGTGGTAGCAAGCAAAACCTATCCGATCAACAAGAGCATCCCGGCCGGACAGGCATATCAACTCAATTTGACGGGTTCGATTCCGGCAGTGACCGGAAAATTCGAAGTGACGGTCAAGCCTGAAGGCGGGAGCGCTGACAGTGGTAAAACCATTACGATCGACGTAGGGCCGAAGTTAGAAGCGACGAAGGTAAAAGCAATCAAAAAAGTAAAGTAATAAGACGCTGGGTTTGCTGGATAGCAATACAACCCCTCACCTAGCCTCTTTCCACCAGAAAGAGGAAAAAGGTGAGGGGTATAAACAAAAATTAGCTGTTATCACCTCCATTAAAATATTGGAAAATCCGGGAAAATCCAGAGACAACTCGCTGTTTTTTTTGAAGACCGCCTTTTCATTCCTTACCGTACAGCCTTAACCAAATAAACTACAACTCGTGAATCCGGGGTACCCGCAGGATAATCAGATACTGGTCCAGACCGGCGGCGTGGAACTTGTCCCGGATGATCGCCTCCAGGGTGCGGCTGACGTCGGTGCCGGGCCGTGGGGTCTGGCAGCGCAGGACGAGGCGGTTCCCGTATTTCCGGAAACTGGCCAGGACCATGTCCCGGGCCAGGTAAACCACGCCGGGCAGGGAGACGGCGTTTTCTTCCAGGATCACCGTCTGGGCCAGGACGATGGTCTGCAGATAATCCGGCAGGGCAAAGCGCTTGACGATTTTTGCTGCGAGATAGGGATGATAGGTGTCGATGAAAACGTCGTCGATCTCCGTGGAGGTGTGAATGTTATTTTTCCGGTACAGGACCATCATTTGCCGTCCGATTTCCAGATACAATCCCCCCAGCTCCGCCCGCTGGATGGCTGCCTCCGGATAGCCCATCTGAAACGCCAGGACGCCCGACATGATGGAGGTGGCAAAACTGCGGGCGAAAAGCCGTTCCAACTGGGGGTCCCTGTCTGCGGACTGGTGAAACCCAAGCTGCATGATCATGACTTTGGTCTGGTGCATGCCCAGTCGGGTTACCATGTCATAAAAGCTGCTCACCGTACCCTGGCGGAGGTTTCCGGAGTACGTGGCGGCGGCGATATCCTGGATACGCAGCCACACCGCTTTGCCGATTTTCCAGGGGATGGCGTCAATATCCCGGCGGTCGGCGTCCAGATCATCGAGAATATTTAGAATTTCAGGATTAAAGGTCTGGTCTTTGACCAGTTTTGTCAGTTGTTCGTCGATTTCGTCGATCAGTTGAAAGGCCCGGATGTCGTCCATAAGTTGCTGCTCGATGTCTCCTTTGAGATGAATTTTACAACGCCCTGACCTTTCCCAGTTCCTTGACGCGGCAGTACTTTCTCATCAAGGCTTCGATCTCTTCAGTGCTCTTGAATTTTCTGGCGTGATAGTGGTCCAGATGCAACGGAATTTTCCGTTTCGGTCTCTTTTCGCGGGAGCCTTTTCCCGGGAAGCCGATCGGCAAAATCGTCTTCAGAATGAACACCTGGGGGATTTTCAGGAGCGCCTTGATCCGAACAGCCGCTGATGGTGGGACCTCCTTCCACACGCCGCCAAGGCCCAGGGACGCCATGGCCAGAAACATGTTTTCGATGGCCAGGCAGAGACTGGAATGGAGAATGCCCTCCCGGACGAAACCCTCGGGGTAACCGGCGCAGAAACGGGGATCTCCCAGCACCAGAAGCATGGCAGGGGCGTCGAAACGCTGCGTCATGGGCGGGAGAAAAAACTCGCCGATGAGCGTTTCAATTGCGTGCATGAGCGCCTTGTCCCGGACCACCACAACTTCCAGCGGCTGGGTGTTGTTGCCTGTCGGGGCAAGGGCTGCCGCCTCGGCGATCTTTTCCAGCATGTCCTCGGGCACGGGGTCCTTTTTGAACACCCGGACGCTCCGGCGGTTTTTCACCACCTCCATGAAGGTTTCATAATCCATGGTTTTCCCTCCCTTATCTTAGATATGACGGTTTAACTCTCCGGTCGCCAGAACATTTCCGCGCCGGTCTTTTTTCCGTAACCCAGCCAGTCGTCCGCCTTAACGATCAGGGGATGAAACCGGGGGAATCTGCGGATCACGCCCCGGACGGCGTCGTGCAATAACCCCTGGGGTTTGTTGAAAGGACAGATCCGGATGCAGACGGTGCAGTCCATCCGGTTCTGGGCCCAGAAGGAAAAGCAGCGCTCCGCATCAACGTACCATTTCAATATGCCGGACTGATTGGAGAAGTTCGGTCCCTGAGTCGTCATTTCACCATGGGCGATGGCTTGAGAGGGGCAGTGAACCGCACATTTTTTGCAGCTGCGGCAGAATTCGGTGACCCCGAAGGGTCGGTAGGCGTCATTGAGCAGGGGGAGATCCGTAAAAACCTTGCAGAGACGTACCCGGGGGCCGAAGGTTTCCGTAATGAGGAGTCCCATACGGCTGGATTCACCCAGGCCTGCAGCCATGGCCAGGGGTACCGACAGGGCGGTGTCGTTACCGGCGGGGACAGCCCGCCATCCCAAGAAGCGGATGAAGGCGGCCAGCAGATTGGCCGCAAAAGCCATCCGGGAATAACCGAGGCCGGTTGCGGCTCCCGCAACCGCCGTGGGTGCCGTCTTCATTCCCTCGTAGTCCATGGCCACCGCCAGAACCACGGCATGTTGCAGTCCTTCCGGTAATTCCAGGGGATAATGCTCCCGGGTGACGAGGTTGAATTCATGGGAGTAGATCCAGTTGGGGTGGACCCGGCCAATACCGACCAAGTCGGCGCCGTAAAACCGTGCCGCCTTTTTGATCAAGGGTGTCATCTCTTCCGGAGGCATCCGGACGGGACCTTCCGTTTCGGCGCATTTTTTGACCTTTTCGGGAAGTCCCTCCCAGGCATAGAGACCGTAATTGCTACGGCTGTTGCCGAGGGCAGCGCTCCATTCGAGGTTCCAGGCCGCGTTGCGGAAGGCATAGTCGAGCTTCCGATAACCGCTTGTTCCCTTGAAGACGACCTCCTGGTAAAACCGGACACCCTGGTCATGAAAAGTTTCATCCCAGGCGGCGCGTTTGAACATTTCGTTTCGTTGATCGAAACGTTCATTCGGAACCGGAAAAGGCCACGAGTTGTCCATTTTCACGATGTTCCTCCGGATGGGGCAAGGTGGTGCTCTTTTGTTGTCTCAACAAGGGACCCGTGCTGTCCATACACAACGGATGACGATGAAACCTTTGATTGTGATTCCCCGCCCCTGGAGGAAAGGGATAAAGGGGAGGGAATAATCATTGTCCGCCTCTGAGGGTAGAGAATATTCGTGGTCCGGCACAAAGGAAAACCGAATTCACTTAGCGGTTACGTCTTCGACGCAGTGATATCTTTGAATGCCTGGGGCACCGAGGCCACCCTGTTTTTGGTATAGTCGAAAGCAAGCATACCGGTTTTGGCCCTGACCACTTCTTTTCCCGTTGTGACATTGGTTATCCGGTACAGCAGGTCAAAACCGTACTTGTTGAGCTCTGCCACAGTGACGTCGATGGCCAGCACATCTCCATAGAAAGCCTGGGACAGGTAGACAATGACCGAATCGACCATGATCATCCCCGTGCCGCCGATGTCGGATTCCTTGAATCCGTATTGTTTGAGAAACTGCAGGCGGGCTTCATGGATGATGGACAGGGCCGCATCATTTCCCAGGTGATTTCCGTAGTTAATATCGCTGATCCGGACGGGGATTTCCGTCCTGAACATGAATTTCTCCGGCAGCTCCAGTTCGACCCGTGCCATGTTCTATGGCTCCTCTTTGACGGACAGCTTCCCGTGAGTCCACTGCCGATGCTCTGCCTTGAGATGTTCAATCAGATGGTTCAGAATCCACTGAATATTTTGGACGGTCAGGCCGCAGAAGATGGGACGTGCGATATCCGGCGATGGAAAATCGTTCAGGGCCGCATCCACCTGTTCTTTGTTGAAGGCAAGAAACATGATGATCTTGTCTTGCTTCTCCTCGTAAAAGTCCTCCGGGCCGTTATCGAGGATATCGGTGATCAGCCGGTCTTCCTTTCCGGAGGCGCTGATGACGAAGATGGAATCATTTAAGGCATGATTGAAGGTATCCCTGATCCGGAACGCGTCTTCACGTTTATAACCGTAAATCAGGATGCCGATGGGATCTTTCATAATGGCTCAATTCCTTTTCCCGTGGTAGCAGAAGCCGCCGGCCGTTTGAGTGATTGTGGCGCGCATACAAAAGAGGTTTGAAAAAAAAGCGGGCATAGTTTATGAGGTTTCATGAGAAATGGCAACAAAATTCGCAAAAGATCGCCCTCGATGCGGCCCGTAATCTCTACGATTATCCCTGTTTATCAGGAGGGGGAAGCGATCAATCAGGTCATCCGCCACCTCCGATCGATAGAGGAAGGGATCTGTTGCGAAATTATTGTCGTGGATGGCCATTCTGACGGCAATACCCTGTCCGCCATTGAAGATGGCGCCGTTATCCGGATCCGTTCGACGAAAGGGCGCGGCTGCCAGATGAATGCGGGGGCACAGGCAGCACGGGGCGACATTCTCCTTTTTCTCCATGCCGACACATTGCTGCCTCAGGATGCTTTGTCCCGGATCATTTCAATTATGGAAAACAGGGCCTTTGCCGGCGGCGCCTTTTCTCTCAGGATCAACGCTAATCCGTTTTTCTTTCGCGTGATTGAGCGGCTGACCGTTTTACGCGCCCGTTTGACCCGGATCCCTTACGGCGACCAGGGCATTTTTATCCGGCGGGATTATTTTCGAAAGATCGGCGGTTATCGTGAAATGCCTATCCTGGAGGATGTGGACTTGATGCGACGGATACGGAAACGGGGTGACCGGATTGTCCTTCTTCCCGAGCCCATTTTGACATCCTCGCGGCGCTGGGACAGAAACGGGCTCCTTCGTACCACGTTACGAAATCGGATCATCATGGTGCTTTACAATCTGGGGATCAAGCCCGAACGTTTGTTGCGGTTTTATTCATAATCGATTTTTAAAAGATTTTAATCAATTCAAAATATTTATCCGGAAAGGAACATCAATTCAATGACAGGGACTTTTGTAAATTGCGGCACCATTCTGATCGGCAGCGCCCTTGGTCTCACCGTGGCAAAATATGCTCCTGAACGTTTCCGGACGATCATGACCCAGGCCCTGGGGTTGGCCACGATCCTGATCGGCGTCCGCATGGCCGTTTCCGGCAGCGACGCCCTGCTGACTGTCGGCTGCCTCCTTTGCGGCGGCATCCTTGGCGAATGGATCAATGTTGAAAAATGGATTGAAAAAGGCGGGGAAAGACTTAAGAAAAGTTTTGGCTCCAAGTCCTCGACCTTTGTCCAGGGTTTCGTCACCACGTCAATCCTGTACCTGACCGGTCCGATGACCATTGTCGGTTCAATCCAGGACGGCGTAGCCGGTGACGCCTCGACGCTTTTGCTGAAAGCCATGCTGGACGGCATCGCTTCCATTGCCTTTGCCTCGCTCTATGGGATCGGCGTAGCCTTCTCCGCATTATCCGTGCTTCTGGTCCAAGGGGGTATCACGTTGTCGGCGTCATACCTGTTGTTTCTAAAAGATCCCCAGGTCTTGAATGCCATTATCTCCACGGGTGGTATTTTGATTGTAGGGATCGGTCTGAATCTTTTGAACATCATCCGTATCCGAGTGGGTAATCTCCTGCCTTCTCTCCTGCTGGTTTTGGTCTGGGTGCTCCTGATGCGGTGACGTTTTGTAAAACGGCGTTTATTCGACAAAAGTCATAAGGTTTTCCCATGAATCGATCCGAACATGACGGGACCATGAAACGGTGCCTGATCATGATGGCCAAATACCCCGAACCGGGCCAGGTCAAGACCCGGCTTGCTGCGGAAATCGGTGCGGGCCATGCAGCGGAATTGTCCAAACGGTTTATCTTAGACCTGTTGCAGACACTATCATCCCGGGATTGGGAAATCCAAATGGCGCTTTATCCCTGGGAGCGAAAAGCGGAAATGTCGACGGTTGTGGGAGAGAAATATGTTCTCGTGCCGCAACGAGGTCGTGACCTGGGCGAGCGCATGGAGCATGTTTTTATCCAGCTTTTTGCCGAGGCGTTCCAGGAAATTATCATGATTGGTGCCGACGCGCCGGATCTTCCGGCGGAATTTGTTGTAGAAGCCTTTTCAGCCCTTGCGGATCACGACGCCGTTTTAGGTCCCGCCTGCGATGGCGGGTATTACCTGATCGGATTCCGAAGGGGCATTTTCTCTCCCCAGGTGCTTGATGGTCTCCCCTGGAGTACGCCGGAAATTTTTGTGCAACAGTTAAAACGACTTCGGGAGCAGAATTTACAAGTTTATATCCTTCCACCCTGGCAGGATATAGATACCCTGGCAGACCTCAAAAAAATGGCCGGCCTCGCCGTTATGACGTCTTTTGCCGATTCTCAGACCATGGGATACATCGGAACAACGGGGCTGCTTGACATGAAACGCGACTGTGCATGAGATGGGAGGTATCGGAGGCGTTTTGCTGTAATTTATGCCCCGGTAGCGCGATCCCTGATCACGTGGTGTTTCCCGGAAGCATCGTTTGAAAAAACCGCTTCCGCGACTTCTTCATAAATGTCCGGGTAGCGTTCCTTCAGGCATTCGGGGCAGAGGCAGTGACTCAATTGTGCATCCGAATGTGTGATGAGATAGCTTTCCAGTTGATTCCAGTAGCCCTCGTCGTCACGGATTTTTTTGCAGTGCATGCAGATGGGAATGAAACCGCTCAAGGTTTTAACATGCTCGAGCGCCTCCGCAAGGGCCAGATTTTTCTCCTGCAGATCCTGGTTGATCAGACCGACCGTCTCCTTTTCTTTTTCTAGACGCTGCATGAGCCAGTAGTTGTTCCGAGCTGAATATTCCATGAAATAATTGGCGCTCATGCCGATCAGGTTGGCTCCGACAAAGAACAGATTGTTGTTGAAAAGGATCGGCAGCGGTGTGTCGATGATGAACAGAACAAAGAGTTCATAGCAGCATATCAACAGCCAGCCTGTAATCGATGACCATAAAAAAAGCGCTCGGGGTACGGTATAGCTGTAAAACAAAACCAGGATCAACCCGGCGTAGGAGGAAAAATTCTGCGGCGGGGGTACGACATACATCATGGCGATGACCCCCAGACCGGCGACCATGACGGTCAGTGAAATGGTCAAGCGCCAGTATCGGGCGAAAAGGGGGGAGTACGAAAAGACAAATGCGGCCAGGCCGAAGGGGCAAACGACGGCAAAGCGGATAAACCACAGTTTTTCCTTCACTTCGGGGAAAAGCACGGCGTCGAGCAGGGCGAACATGGCATAGAGGAACATGCCCAAAAGCAGTGCGATCCGAAAGACCGGAGTCGATTTTTCCAGGTAAGTGCTCAAAAAATCTTCTTCCAGATGCGCGTCTTCGCCGGTGAAGGAAAGTGTGAAGCGATTAATCTGCACAGGTCAGGAATCTTATCCTTTCTTCTGATAAACCCCGATTTGCGATGAAATCGTTGCTGCTCATAACATAAATTTTACCAAAAATATAGATACAAGACTTGATTTATTAGATATTTTACCCTCAGGGTAACATCAAATTTCACAGACCAGGTGGCCCAACTCCACCGAGAAAACATCGTAGTTGACCGAATAATCGATGGGGCACTCGATGACCGCCGGTTTCCCTGAAGCAAAGGCCCTCTCCAACAAGACCGCTAAATTTTCGCCGGCTTGGATCCGGTATCCGGAAATGCCAAAACTCTCCGCGTATTTAATAAAATCGGGGTTCCCGTAGTCCATAGCAAAGGAGGGGAAGCCTTTCTTCTGTTGCTTCCACTTGACAAAACCATAGGCGTTGTCGTTCAGGATCAGCACCACCACGGGGAGTCCACAACGCTGCAGGGTCTCAAGTTCCTGGGCGTTCATCATGAATCCCCCATCGCCGCAGACGGCGAGAACCCGTCTCGCCGGCAGCAGCAGCTTGGCCGCCATGGCCGTCGGCAGTCCCGCGCCCATGGTCGCCAGGGCGTTATCCAGCAGCAGCGTGTTCGGTTCATAAGTGGGATACAGGCGGCTGAACCAGAGTTTGTAAATGCCATTGTCCAGTGTCAGAATATCATCCCTGCCGAGCGTCTCCCGGACTTTACGGACCACCGCCTGAGGGTGGAGGGGATAGGTATCCGGAATGGCCGCGTCGATTTTACTCTGAACAATATCCCGCGTTCTGGCGAATACCGGGAACACCCTCTTCTCCGGAATCCTCTCCCTTAACCCCCGGATGGTCGTCGCGATGTCGCCGGTGATTTCAAGGTCGGGATTGAAATTGGGGTCCGTATCCGAAGGGGTGAAATCGATATTGATAATGGTTTTGTTCAGGAACTCATTCCAGATAAAGGGCGGGTACTCCACCGTTCGGTAGCCGATGGTGATGATCAGATCGGCCCGGTCCATACCGCAATGAACATAATCGTGCATATGAATGCCCGTGGCGAAGAGGCTGGTCGCGCAATCATCGGGAATGATGCCTTTCCCCATCTGGGTGTGGACGACATAAATACCTGTGGCATTCGTAAAGTCAT
>Ga0302253_1001846_pt1 | contig 11711 bp, 9 predicted proteins | sample AAG_RA_Trp_MG_FD_193537 | JGI IMG/M metagenome (GOLD analysis project Ga0302253, IMG submission 193537) | Enriched activated sludge microbial communities from anaerobic digester in WTTP, New Holstein, Wisconsin, United States - AAG_RA_Trp | ecosystem: Engineered > Bioreactor > Anaerobic >... | reverse complement strand
GCCTGCTCGGTGACTGGACTGGAATTCGCTCATGAAAAAAATTCTCGATGCGGCGCTTGAAACAGCAGCGCTCGATGGCGCTGTCTATGCGGATGCGCGATTCGGGTGCTTCGACACGCAGGTGATTGCCACGCGAGATCAGATGATCCAGCATTTGTCGGACAGTACGGAATCGGGGCTTTGCGTACGGGCATACATCGATGGGGCATGGGGGCAGGCTTCGGGTGAATTGATGAATGAAGATGCCGCGGCTCTGCTGGGAAAGCGCGCGGTTGAAATCGCGCGTCTGAGCGCCCGGATCAACCGCAGGCACCTCGAATTGACCCCCTTGGCGGCCTATGTCGCCGAGTGGCGTCCTCCGGTTCGGGTCGATCCTTTCAGTGTCCCGCTGAAACAGAAGACCGATCTGCTTCTGGAAATCAACGGGCGGATCCGGGAAAACGCGTCGGTACAGGAGGCGCATGCTCGGATGCACTTCAAACGAAGCCACAAACTCTTTGCCAGCACGCTGGGCAGTTTCCTGGATCAGATGCAGATCTGGTCATCGGTGGATTTCTCGGCGGTCGCCGTCGGTAACGGCCGGTTCGTCTCGCGGGATTATCAGGGCAGTCCGCGCCAGATCGGATGGGAGGGGATCGAGGGCCAGCCGGTGCTCGAGGAAGCGCCGCGGGTCGCGCGGGAGGCTGTCGAGAAACTCACGGCGCCGGAACCGACGGAAGAGCGTATCGATCTGATCCTCCTGCCATCCCACACCCGATTGATCATCCACGAAACCATCGGCCATGCCCTCGAACTCGACCGGATCCTCGGCTGGGAAGCCGATTATGCCGGGACATCGTTCGCCACCCGCGAGAAACTCGGCACGTATCGATACGGATCGGAGATCTTCAATGTCACGGCGGATCGTACCCGCGACCATGGCATGGCCTCGTGCGGATACGACGATGACGGCGTTCCGTGCGGACGTTGGCCGATGATCTCTGGCGGGATTCTCATGGATTACGCCGCGACCCGCGATACGGCCCCTCTGGCCGGATTCGACCGGAGTCGCGCCTGTGCGTATGCCGACAACTGGTCTTCCTTCCCAATTCTCCGGATGCCCAATGTCTGTATCGACCCGGGACCGGCAGGTTCCCCATCACTCGAACAACTCATCGCGGACACCTCCAATGGTATTCTCGTCGATGGCATGGACAGCTACAGCATTGATCATCAGCGAATCAATTTTCAATTCGGAGGCGATTACTGCCGGCGGATCCGGAATGGCCGGGTCGAGGAGCCCTTGTATAACGTCACGTACGAGGGATCGAATCCTTCGTTCTGGAGTTCCGTGGATGCGATTTGCGGAGAGTCCGAATGGAGGCCTGCGGGCATCTACGGATGCGCCAAGGGGCAACCCGTTCAGATCACGGCGCTCACGCACGGCAGTTCGCCGTTGCGTTTGAGGAACATCACGCTGCGGAGACAGGCACCATGAATTTTGATTTCCTACATGTCGAAACGATGCTGCAATACGTGCTCGATCAAGCCAGAAAGGCCGGCGCGGACCATGCCGCGGCGATCCTGAATAAATCCTTCGAAAGCACCCTTCGATTCGCCCTCAATGAAACGACCCAGCATCTCGAAACCTGCAACTCGACCATTTCCCTGGCCGTATCGATCGACCAGCGCGAAGCACTCGTCCAGTGCAATGACCTGTCCCCGACCTCACTCGACGATCTCGCCGCCCGAGCCGTGCAATTCGCCCGGCTGTCCCCGCCGAACCCCGAATTTTTCCCACCCGTTTCGACGCCGGATTATCCCCAGACCCAGACCTGGTTCCGTTCGACCGCCGAATTGTCGCTCGATGCCCGCGGAGACGCGATCCGAAGCATATTCGATCTGGCGCAGGCCCGGGATGTGAACCTCTTCGGGAATCTGGCCATCGAAGACAGTACTCTGCTCGTCGCCAATACATCGGGTCTGTTTGCGCATCAGCCCTATACGTCCGCGACGCTCCGGGTGACCGCCCGGACATCCGAGAGCGGTGGCAGCGGCCAGAACGCCTCATCCGAAGGAGACTGGCGTCTGCTCGATCCGATCAAGGTGGCGGAACGTGCGATCGATACCGCGCTGATGTCGTGCAACCCGCAACCCGGAACTCCGGGCCGTCAGACCGTCATTCTGAGCCCAGCCGCCACCTTGGAGTATCTGACCATGCTGGTCTTCTCGATGGATCAGCGCAGCGCGGAACTGGGCCAGTCGTTCTTCTCGAATCACGACACCAAAGGCACACGGATCGGCGAAAAACTGTTCGGTGACAGCGTCACGCTCAGGAGCGTATACGATCATCCCAATCTGCCGACGCTCGGGTTCGGGTCCGGCTTCGGGAGCGGCGGATCATCTGTCGGAAAGATGTTCAGCATGGGACTTCCGATGACGAATCTGATGTTTATTGAAAACGGTGTGGTGAAGAAGCTGTACGAATCGCCGTACTGGGCGGTCAGAAACAACCGGGAACCTCAGGCGCTCCCCCTCAACATCGTGATGGACGGCACCGACTCCTGCGTCGAAGACATCATTCTGAGCACCCCGCGCGCCGTGTACATCTCTTCGTTCTGGTATCTCGGCCTGATCGACCCCAATTCAGTCGCGCTGACCGGCCTGACCCGGGACGGCACCTTCCTGATCGAAGACGGCAGAATCACACGCCCGTTGCTGAACTTCCGGTTCAACGACAGTCCCGTTCAGTCGCTCAATCACATCACCGCCATCGGCCAGGCCGAAAAAGCGATGGCCGAATTCATGATCGGGATCACACCGACATTGCGCATCGAGGATTTCAATCTGTCGAGTATCAGCGGCGCAATCTGATTCATGCCGCCGGTTCGCGATTGCAGCGCTCAGACATAGGTCGGATCGTCTGCGATCCGTGAATGATACAGAAAACCCATCGCCTGCCTGTATTCTTTCGGATTGCCCGCATCGCGACTCTCCCCGTCGACCTCGTATCCATCCAGCCCCTCCCGGCGGCGCAACCGTTCCATCGCCGTGGTCAGTTGGAGTTCACCATGCGAAAGTCTGTGTTCCCTGAGATCATCCTCGAGAATCCGGAAGATGGCAGGACTGAAGGTATAGCAGCCGAACATGGTGAAGAAATGGTCATCCGCGAGATCCTTGCAGCGTAAATCCCGCCGCGCGGTCTCCAGCGAAGGCTTCTCGACAATCCGCGTCAGTCGCCGCCTCCGGGGATTGCTCGAATAGGGAATCCCTGCCACCACTCCGCGTCGGGGCACATGCTCGGCGGGAGACCGCGTGATGCCTGCGACCGAAATCTTCCGCTCGAAGAAGCAATCCATGATCTGTCTGGCGCATGGGATCTGTGATTTCGAACGATAGATGTAATCGCCCAGCATCAGCAGAAATGGCTCGCCGCCGATCCAGGAGCGTGCCCGATAGACGGCATCTCCGAATCCCCCGGCTTCACGCTGCGTGATGAATTCGACCCGGCACGCGAACTTCAGCATCCGTCTCCGGAACAGTTGAATCGACGGATTCCGACGGTTCTCCGGATTACTATAACTAAGAGGCAGCGCTTCATGGAAAAATCGCTCGAACGCGTTTCTGTGAGATGGTGAGATGACCAGACCGATGTGTTCAATCCCCGAAACCAGTGCTTCCTCGACCAGATGCTGGATGAGGGGAATCGCCTGACCCTGCGCATCGACGACGGGCAGCATCGGTTTGGGGATGACCCGGGTCGCAGGCATGAGTCGTGTTCCGAGCCCCGCGACGGGGATGACGGCTTTGCGGATTCGACCCATCACTCGCGGCGCCACGACTCAATCACCTCCCGGTCAGACGCAGTTTCAGAAGGACCCACAGTGCGATGACTCCGTCCTTCCAGCGGATTTTCTTGCCTTCCTCTATCGAACGGGGCGCATAAGTGATCGGCACTTCCAGAATCTCGATATGGCGATTTAGCAGTTTCGCCGTCACTTCGGGACAGAACTCAAATCCGTCCGTCCTCAGATCCAGTGATTTCAGCAAATCACTCTCGATCATCTTGTAGCACGTCGGCTCGTCCGTCAGGCGTGAACCGAAAAAGAGGTTCGTGAAGAAGGTCACACCGCGTCCACCGATCCAATACCGCAGATACGACATTCTGGAGTGCGACAGGATTCTGGACCCGAATATGGCTCGACCGTTGCGCGACTGGACGACATCGAGCATCTTCAGGAAGTCCTGGGGATCGTATTCCAGATCACCGTCCTGAATGACGGCGAAACGGCCCCGGACGTGCGGAATGGCGGTCCGGATCGCCGCTCCCTTGCCGCGATTCTGAGGATGATGAAACACCCGGATGTTCGGATCGCTCATCGCATCAATGACGCCCGCCGTTCCATCGGTGGATCCGTCATTGACAATCAGGATTTCCTTGTCGACCGGAACAGCCTGAACCCGATCGATGATCGTTCGGATCGTGGCGGCTTCATTGAGAATCGGGATGATGACGGACAAAAGAGGTCGTTCGGTGTTCATGGATGTCGAGGATATCCCGAATCGATTCCCGCTGTCAACGCGCGACATGCCTTCCGGAGCGCACTTTCTTGACAAAAGTCAAGGCCCACACTACATTCACTCTTTCACTCGGCGCTCGAACGGGAGAGATCGATCATGCGCATTTCCGTTGTCATGCCGGCATATAACGAAGAGGACGTCATCGAAGCGACCGTTCGGAATTGTTTCACAGTTTTCCGGCAAAATAACATCATCGGCGAAGTCGTAGTCTGCAACGACGGATCGCGCGACCGCACGCCTGCGATTCTGGAACGGCTCAAGGACGAATTTTCAGCACTCGTTGTCATCACGCACTCTCCCAATCAAGGGTATGGCGCTGCTCTGGCAGACGCCATCGGGGCATCGACCGGCGATCTGGTCGTGACCATCGATTCGGACGGTCAGTTCGATATCGGAGAACTTCCGGAGCTACTCGGACAGATGAGCGACGGAACGGACATTCTGACGGGTTATCGACGCGCCAAGCGCGACAGTTTCATCAAGGTGTTTGCCGACCGGGTCATGAATCGGATGATCCGGTGCGCATTCGGCACACCGCTGAAGGACACGAACTGCGCGTTCAAAGTCTGCCGGGGCGATCGGATCCGGGCCATGCCGCTCGAAGCTCGAGGGTTTCAGATTCCCACCGAAATCGTGCTCAAGGCCCCGCTGCTGGGATTTACTGTTCTCGAAGCGCCTGTCACACACTCGCCGCGCCGGGGCGGCCGCTCATCACTCGCCACATTCAGAACCGCGCTGTCGATGCTCAAATTCCTCTTGTATCTCCGAATCAAATTCGGACTCTTCAGACAGCGTGTCATCCGGAGTCTTTGATTCATGAATTCATCGGATTTCTTTGGTGTGATTCTGGCGGCCGGAGAGGGATCGCGCCTGAGACCTCTGAGTTTTGACCAGCCCAAACCGCTCCTGCCGATCTGCAACAAACCGATCATCCAGCATCAACTGGAATACATGAAATCGATCGGAATCCGCCGTTGTGTCATCGTCGTCGGGCATCTCGGACGCCACATCATGGAATACTTCGGCGACGGAGCTCGTTTCGGCGTCTCGATCCGATATGTGATCCAGGAGAAGCCGCTCGGAATCGCCCACGCGGTCTACCAGCTCGAAGACGACATCGACCGGCCCTTTTTGCTCTTCCTGGGAGATATCTTTCTGGTCCCGAAAAATCTCGATCAGATGCTTCAAATCTTCATGGATCGGCGTGCCGCAGCTGTCCTGGCGGTGAAACGGGAGCCGAATCCCGAATTCGTCCGCCGGAATTTCGCGGTGTCTCTCGATGATACCGGCCGCGTCACCCGCGTCGTCGAAAAGCCCCGCTATGTCAAGGATAATCTCAAAGGCTGCGGTATCTATCTGTTCGACCTGCCCATCTTCGATGCGATCCGTCGCACGCCGCGGACGGCGATGCGCGATGAATACGAAATCACGACGTCGATCCAGATGCTCATTGAAGACGGCGCACCGGTCTATCCCGCCGAAACGGTCGAGTGGGATATGAACGTCACGGTTCCCTGTGACCTTCTCGAATGCAACCTGAAACTCCTCAAGCATCTCGGGTTGGATTCCGCCGTCGGTGAGCGTGTTTCGATCGCGGAAGGCGTCGGGATCACTCAGTCCGTGATCGGTGACGGCGTTGTGATCCGGCGCCCCATCCGGATCTCCCGGTCGCTCGTCACGCAGGGCTGCGTCGTTGATTCGTCCCGGGATCTGGACGGTGTGATCATTGCCGGCGGGAACAGTATTCAATGCACGATGCCGGGTGATCCGGACGGAGCGGACGCATGAACGGTCCGATGTTTCTGGGAATACATGCCGGACACGATGCCAATGTGACGCTTCTGGATGGAGACGGCCGGGTGCTCTTTGCCGCGGGTGAGGAGCGGTTCAACCGGATCAAGATGTATGCGGGCTTCCCTGAAAAAGCCCTTCGATACGTGATCGATCGGTTCGCTCCCCGCGATGTCCGGCTCGCCACCCCGCGTCTCGGAACAAGCGCCAAAGCCCTCCGCGAATTGCTGTTCTTCGTGAACAGCTTCCGGAAAGGACTCGCCGCCCCTCGTTTCGGTGTCTGGCTGCAGGTCGGCATGAAGAAACTGATCCGCGGCCGTACCCTTGAGACGCATGCCGGCGTCGCCGGGATCGATCCGGCCTGGCCGGTCGACAACATCGAGCATCATGTGGCGCATGCGGCGAGTGCGTTTTATCCGAGCGGGTTCGAGCGGTGCAAGGTGATGACGCTGGACGGCGAAGGCGACGGCTACTCGTGCTGTCTGTTCGATGCGGGCCCCGAGGGTCTCCATCGCACCTTCGCGGCGTATCACAACGAGATGACCACGGGGCGCGATTACGAAAAAGTCACGGCAATGCTCGGATTCCACCCCCTCCGACACCCGGGCAAGATTACCGGTCTGGCGGCATACGGCACTTACAACGAAGCCTGCATCGACGCACTCGAACAGTATCTCAGGCAAAGCTGGCGCACGGATCGGCGACGCGTTCTTTCCACCTCACAGGCCTATCAGGTGATATCGGATGAGGGGCGTGCGGAGTTGATGCATGATCGGCAGACCCGGTTCAAAGACTTCTCCCGCGAGGATCTCAGTTTCGCCATCCAGTATCTGACGGAACGCGACGTGCTGGATCTCCTCAGGAAAAAAATACCGGATCCGGCCGCCCATGATATCGCGCTTGCGGGTGGCGTGTTCGCCAACGTGGCGCTCAACAAGAAAATCAAGCAGCTCGGATTCCGTCGCATCTTCATTCAGCCTGCGATGAGCGATGCCGGGCTGTCACTGGGAGCAGCGCTCGATCGACATCCCCGACGCACCGGTATCGATCCCTTTTCGACGGTCTATTTCGGTCCCTCGTTCACAGCGGATGAGGTGCGGGATCTGCTCGTCCGCGAAAATGTCACGTACGAAGAACCGGCCGATCCGGCGGAGGCTGCCGCGGAGTTGCTCGCGCAGGGCAAGGTTCTGGCGCGGTGTTCGGGCCCCATGGAGTTCGGTCCGCGAGCGCTCGGGAACCGCACCATCATGTATCACGCGAGCGATCCTTCGGTGAACGACTGGCTCAACAGGCAGCTCAAACGGTCCGAATTCATGCCGTTCGCCCCGGTGACGCTCGAACGGTTTGCCGGGGATTGCTATGTCGATTATGAGGGGGCCGAGCGGGCCTCGAAGTTCATGACGATCACGTTCGCGTGCACGGACGCGATGAAGAAACAGTGCCCGGCGGTGGTGCACGTCGACGGCACGGCGCGGCCGCAGGTGATTGCCGCGCAGGACAATCCGGAATATGCGGCGATCGTCGAGGCTTATTATCGGAAGACGGGGATTCCGACGGTGGTGAACACGAGTTTCAACATGCATGAGGAGCCGATCGTGATGACGCCGATGGATGCGCTGAGGGCGTTTACGGCGAGTCGGCTCGATGCGATGCTGCTGGGTCCGTTTTTACTGAAAAATCATTGAAAGGCGCCGTGGCCCGGTGCGTTTTCTCCGGTCAGATGCCGGGGAACAGGGTGTCGATCGATTCCATGACAAGTTTCCACTCCGGATTCTCGGATTCCGCCATCTTCTGTTCAATCTCCCGCCGGATCGCTTCCAGGTCGGCGTTCAGACACGCGGATTCGTCTTTCTGCGTGGCGAGGAAAAGACGATAGATTCTGGCGCGATGGTAAGACACGTCGTCCTGGATCTTTGACGGAATCGAGTCGTATCGGGCATAGATCGCGAGCGCTTCCTGAAGGGAGATCCGAGCGGCTTCATAATCTTTGTATCTTATTTCGAACGCGGTTTTTTCAACGAGCGCTTTCGCGTGCTCAATGTCGTGTTGCAGGGAATCGAAGCTCACGCTGAATTCCCTGTGATAGACAAGGCTTTTCTCGAATGCTTCTTTCGTTTTTTCGGTATCGTTCAGTTTCCCCAGGGCGAGTGCGAGGTTCATGTAGGTTTCTGCCAGTTTCTGCTTGAATTTTGAAAACCCCTCATGATGGAGCAGTCGTGTCAGGATTTCGATCGATGCCTCGAACCGCGTGACGGCTTTCCGGTATTGCCTGCGGGAAACCAGGATCAATCCCCAGTTTCCGTGGCAAGTTGCCTGAGTCTGAAGGGTGGATATCGAACTGTCCCTCACCGCCATCTGATCCGCATGACGTGACGCGAGCCCGATCGCACGTTCGGCTTGGTCCAGTTCATTCAGACTCCAGTAACCGAAGGCCATATTCATATAGGAATTGAACAGCAGTGTGTCCGTGTGCGGGTAGGCGGAGGGCTTCAGGAGATCTTCGGCGATTCGGATGCTCTGGAGGCACAGGTCGATTCCCTGGCGGATGCGACCTGTTCTGAAAAAGGTGATCGCCAGGTTTTGCTGAGCGGACGTCAAGAGCCAGGCGTGTCCCGAGTCCAGATATCGGTAAACGAGTTCTTCTCCGAATCGGATACTCGTTCGATAGGTTTCCGCGGCGTGTTCAAGATCTTCCTTGTGCAGATACGCCAAACCGAGCTGGTTCACGATCCGGATGCGAAGTTGCAGAAGATCGAGATCGGGTTGGCTAGCGGAATTGATCTCGGCTGTCAGGATTTTTTCGGCCAGCAGAAAGGTTTCCATCGCGCCGTTCAGGTCGCCCAATCCCCGCTGAATGATTCCTTTCTGATCCAGCACACGTCCATATTCCGCCAGGAGGTCTCGTCGGCCGAGGTCGATCAGGATCCGATACTTTTTCTCGACTTCCGTAAAGATCTCGAGATCCCGGATCATGCGAGCATGCTTTGTCCTGCTGATTTCTCCTTCCGCGGGATCGACGAAGCTGTCCGGTGACTCCCCGGTCAGTTCGCAGGCGCGGTTCATCCACCGGATCGGATCGTTCCAGTCCGAACCCGTCGGCAGTTCTCGAATGTACTGAACCCGGCCGGGTTCCCTGAGATACTCCGGATCGGGACGCGGAAAAGGTCTCCGTTTCGTCTCCCGCCAGATTTCCTGCAACCTCTGTGAGATATCTTTCATCGCGATGTGTCGCGCATTCGGGTCTTCCCGGAAGCACTCCTCCAGAAGGTTCCAGAGCGAATCCGGGATGGTGTACGGCGGGCCGGGAAGTGTGCCGGAACGGATCTGTCTCAGAATCAAGGGGGCTTTGTACCCGAACTGCCAGCGCACCCCTCCGGTGAGCATCTCCAGGACCGTAACGCCCCAGCTCCAGACATCCGATGCATAACTGGCCTTCCGCCCTGCAAACTGCTCCGGAGAACAGAACGCGATGGTCATGCCGCGGGAGGTGGTCCGTCCGATCGGTTGTGAGGGGCTGATCGACATTTCCTGCACGAGTGTCTGGATAACCTTGGACAGACCGAAATCGGTGATCTTGAGAATGCCGTCTCGGGTGAGGAGCATGTTGGAGGATTTGACGTCCTTGTGGACGACGCGGTAGGCGTGTGCGGCTTCGAGGCCCCAGGCGGACTGGATGGCGAAATCGAGCAGCAGGTCGAGTTTACGGATTCCTTTGGTTTCGATGCGGTCGCTGAGTGTGCCTCCGTCGAGATATTCCGAGAAGATACCGATACGCCCGTCGATGGTGCGGATGAAGCAGAGGGTGGCGAGATGGGGGTGGCGCGGGAGATCGATCCAGGTGCGGAGTTCCTTGAAGAAGCGTTTTTCGGCGGAGGGGCTTTTGAGTGCGGTTTCGTGGAGCACCTTGAGTGCGAAGGGCGCTTCGTCGTGGAGCCGTCGCACGAGATACACCTTGCCCATGCCGCCGATCCCCAGAATCTTCTCGACACGGAATTCTTCCAGCAGGATTTCATGCTTGCTGTAGTCATGCACATGCGGGTTCTGAAACATGCAATCAGTCTAAAGCAGGGACTCTTCGGTTTCAACCTGTTGCCCCGCGCGATCGATCCGGCGATTTCGCACCGGTGTTAGCCTCGCTCTGACGAAGGGCATGAACAAGCATTATCTTCAGACGCATTTTGAAGCGCGGTCGTTAAATAAACATTCTTGCAAAATTTTCTGAAAGCACTCGAAACCCGGATGCTCTGCAATGTGTATTCGTTTCACTGGGAACCGGATCCGTAAGGAATTGGACCGGGTCGACGAGGGGGATCTGACAGTATAGGACAAGACATTCAGGATACGATCGGATATCCAGCCGGAAGCCTCCCTAGCGATGCTGTCAGTGGGTGTCAAATTCCCCCCATTCATTTCCCTTGTTTCTCAATAGTTTACACGTTTCAGATCCGTAACGTATTGATTTTATAAGACTTGAAAACCTAGTGCCAAGAGTTTTTTGTGTGGCCTTAACTCATTGACTTTATTGGCTTCCAAAAATCAAAGTGTAAAAGATGAGTTAGAGATATCTTAAGGGTGCGAAACTTGAATCAAGTATTCCAACAACATTTCCAGCTTTCCCTCTGCCTTTCTCGCGGAACAGGATTATACCATCGACACAAGCAAGTGCGAATTGCTCCTCGCCCCCTGGAATGTCAATTCCAGCATGAAAATGGGTGGATCGGAATTCTCCAAAAGAAGAGTTAATAAGACCGGCATTCAGCACAGCATCTGAACGAGGCCATTGGAGATAGCCGAAGACAGGAGTCACGGGTGTTTGAATGACAGGGGTGCGGGTTGGAGTAAAGGTTGGGGTTTCCGATGGCGTCTCAGTCGGTGTTTCGGTAGGCGTTTTGGTAGGCGTTTCGGCAGGCGTATCCGTTGGTGTTTCAGTCGGCGTTTGAGCTTTACTAATATCAGTCAGACATGCAGAACTTATTATAAGGAGAAAAGCATAGAGAATGTTGCTTACAAACAATGCACTGGATCTCATGATGTTACTCCCTTTCTACGATTTCATACATAGAAAGGGTATTCTCTGTGAACCCAACTACTTTGTTAGTCTCTGGAATAAAGCCAATATGGTAATATACCATGTAACCTTTTTCCCGAGGCGCGTCGAGTAAAGCAACTTTGTTTCCAGCCTGATCAAGAATGATCAATGACCAGGTAGAATTTTCTTGGTTGTCAAGATTGCCATAAACAATCATGACCTGCACCCTATTTCCTTGGACACGGAAGTGGGATAAAACAGCCGTGAAAGGAGATAGAGAGAGATGGGCCAAGAGGATGTGAACAAGGGAAGCGAGGCACGGGAGCGGGAA